>Ga0326728_10007801_pt1 | contig 27118 bp, 23 predicted proteins | sample MB3enrmetagenome_FD_207602 | JGI IMG/M metagenome (GOLD analysis project Ga0326728, IMG submission 207602) | Lab enriched peat soil microbial communities from McLean, Ithaca, NY, United States - MB31MN | ecosystem: Environmental > Terrestrial > Soil > Wetlands > Peat | place: USA: New York...
GTGCCGCCGGGCCAGTTCACGCGCTTTCGGCAGGGATCGGTTGCAAAAGGTGAAGCTGTTCGCCCCGGCGGCCTCCAAATGCTCGGCGGTCCGTTCGGCGGTCTCCCCGGCGCCGACCACCAGCACCCTGCGCCCCGCCAAGTCCCCGAAAATCCGGGCCGCCGTCTGCGCGGCCACCCCGGGAATGCCTGCGGGAGTGCGACCGACGGCGGTTTCGCTGCGCACCATTTTGGCCGCGGCGAAAACCCTCTGGAAAACGCCATGGAATACGGGGCCCACCGAACCCGAACGCACCCCCCTTTCGTAGGCGCGCTTCACCTGCCCCAGAATTTGGGCCTCGCCGACGACCATGGAATCCAGGCTGCAGGCGACCTTCAGCAGGTGCCAAAGGGCCTCGTCGTCCGCGGCGACATGCAAGGCCTTGGCGATCTGGGGCCCTCGGGTCGGCGCCAGTCCGGCGAAAAATTCAGTCAAGCGTCCGGCGGCGGCGCTTTCCCCGGTCGAGGCGTACACCTCGACCCGATTGCAGGTGCTCAGCCAAATCCATTCGTCGAAGCCGCAAGCCTTCAAAGCCCGTTCGCATTCCTCGGCGCGCGTCTCCAACGCCAAAGCCTCGCGCAACTCCAGGGAGGCGGTCTTGTGGGAGACTCCGGCCATCAGCAGGGCCATGGGCCCTCCAGGGAATTCTTTGGGGACGTCGTCACGGTCGCAACAGCCTCCTCAGGCGCTCCCTCCGGGCGGGGGTCCTGGGTTTAAGGGCCGCCTCGAAAGCGTGGGCGTGTTCGAGACGTTCCAGCAAGGCCGCCTTGCGGGCCGGACTCGCCTTGAGCGCGGGGCGCAGACGGCCCAGTTCCGCCAGCAGCCATTGTAGATCGGAGGCCTCCAGGCGTGCGGCGAAAAGCTTCTTGAGCGCGGCGGCGGCGGCGGGACTGGCGCCTTCGGTGGATAGGGTCAGGTGCAGGCCCCCCGCCCGCAGCGTGGCCGGCACGGCAAAATCGCCTCCCCCGGTTTCCGAGGCGTCGCAGACCCAGGCGCCCCGACGGCGCGCCGCCTTCGCCGCGCGGGCGTTCACCGCCGGGTCGGAAGCGCAGCAAAAAACCAGGCGCGCTCCGGCGACATCGGAGGGCCGAAACGGGCGTTCCAGGAATTCGGCCCGGCGCCCCCGTATCCAGGCGCGCACCCCCGGCGCCGCTTCCGGTGCGACCACGCGGACCGGTCCCACGCCTCGGGGGAGCCCGCGCAACTTCCGCAGGGCCACCGCCCCGGCGCCCACCACCAACACGCCCTCTCCGGTCAAATCCAGCGTCACGGCGTATAAGGCGCGGGCTCCGCGGCCCACGGTTTCAGGGGCGCGCGTAGGCATGCAGACCCGGAAGCAAAAAATTGACGCCCCAATAGGTGAAAGCGACCGCCGCCGCCCCGCTGAGGCCCAACCAGGCGGTGACCCGGCCTTCCGGCCCGCGCCACGAACGACGATGCAGCATCAGGGCGAACACCAGCCAGGTGATAAGGGACCAGGTTTCTTTGGGATCCCAGCTCCAATACGAACCCCAGGCGGCCTTCCCCCACACCGCGCCCAGAATGATCCCCACCGTCAGCAAGGGGAAGCCCACGGAGACACTGCGCGCGTTCAAGGCGTCGAGGGTCCCCGCTTCGGGCAGGTCCTCCAACAGCCGGGCGGGCAGACGTTCCAGCAGGTGCGCCGCCGCCAGGCCGGCCATTCCCGCCAGCGCCGCGCACGCCAAATAAGCCTTGGCCGAGCCCCAAGGCGCCCATTCGCTGAATCCCGCCCCGCTCATCAAAGCGGCCCAGGCCCCGCTGCGGGCTTCCTGGTGCACGTAGGCGAAGAAACCTCCCGCGAGCGCGCCCCCGGTTCCCAACGTGAGGCGCGTGGTGCGCGCCGTCCATTCGCCGCTACGCACCAGATACAACAGGCTCAAGGCGAACGTCCCGGCGAAGGCTCCGTAGGCCAACAGCATGCACGATACATGCAAGGCCAGCCAACCGCTTTGCAGGGCCGGGGGCAGGGGGCCCATCCGGCGATAGTCGCCCGGCAACAGGCTCGCCGCCGCCAACACCGCAAGGGCGACCGGCAACACCAACAACCCCACCGCCGCGTAATTCCGTTGCCGCGACAAAAACGCCTGGAACGCCAAGGAGCCTAAGGCGACCACGATCGAACTTTCGTACTGGCTGGACCAGGGCGCATGCCCGGACGCGGCCCAGCGGAACGCCAGCAAAGCCGCCGCAAGGGCGATCGCCCCCCCCGTCGCCCGCTCCGCCCAACGGCCTGCCGTCTCCCTCCGGAGGCTCCCTTTCGCCGACAAAAACTCAGCCGCGAGAGCGCCCCAAGCCGCCGCGATCACCCCGAACAAGGCCAAGGCCCCGCTTTGGCTGGCGGTGTCCGCCCACCCCGTCCCCCACGCATCCGTCATGGCGTCGTCTCCCTCTCCAACGGCGCGACCCCCTCCGGGACCGTCTTTCCCGAACCTGAACCCGATACCGTTCCCCGCTCGGCCTCACCCAGCGCCGCCCATTCCCTGTCCAATGCGGCTTCCCAGCGCGAACGCGCCGGGCTTCCCGGGCCGAAGCCCCGTCCCCATCCCGAGAATTCCACGTGGCTGCCTCCCGCCGCGGGCGACACGCGCACCCAGGCCCGACGATGCGGGAAATAGAACGCGCCCACGGCGCCTAAAATCGTCGCCAGCGCCCCGGCCGCCGCCAGCGGCCAACCCGGGTCGTGCCGAACCGTCAACACGCTGTAGGACACCGGATCCAGCCCCAAAATCCGGGCGCTCAGGCCCGGCTCGTCCCGGGATCGCGTCACCGGATCGGCCAGAAGTATCCACAGCGGCGCCATGGCCCGCCCGCGCTTCCAAAGCTCCAGGCGCAGCGCCGGGTTTTCCGGAGTATCCCCTTCGTTGGCCCAGCGCCCGGGCGCGACCCACTGCGCATCGGGCAGGAACTCGGCCACCCGCAATTCCCACGGCGTCCCGGTGATCCGTAAACGCTGTCCAAACGGGGCGTTGATCTCCCAGTCCCCCTCCCGTTCGGGCAAGCCCACCGCCAAACGGGCCGAGGCCAGCGAAGCGTAGCCCCAGGCCGTCTGGTGGAACGAAAGTCCCCCGTATTCCAGGGGCGTGTTCACCCGAATGGAGGCGGTTTCCACTGCGCGTCCGTCCACTTGGACCGCGACGTCGGAGCGGTAGTCCACGGGCTGGCCGCTGGAGGGATCCATCCGTAGGTCGAAGCGCTCCAAAGCGATCTCAAAAGGGGCGCTTGCCCACTTCCGTTCCCACAAAGCGGGCGCGCTTTTCCACGCCCCCAAGGGCTCGCCGTGGAGGCGGAAGCGGGTCTCCAGCACAGGCACGGCCGCCCGAGCGCCCTCTTCGATCCTCAAGGGCGCCGAAAATCCGAACGCCGCCTTCAAGCCCGCGGCCGCCAGTAAAAGCAGCAGACCGAAATGGGCGAGATAAACGGACCAGCGCGACCAAAAATTCCGCTCCCCGGCGTGCAGGCGGGTTTCGGGGCCCTCGATCAACGCGACCCGTGAAAAATCCAGCGCCAAAGCGCGCCGCACCGCCGCCGAGGCCAAACGCGGCGAAAGCGGAAGGTCCCGGGAGCGCGCGCCTTCGGCGCACGGCAAGCCGGGCTCGCCGGCACTGGCCCCGTCGGTCGCCGGACGAAGCCGCCAGGCCTTGGGCACACGCGTCCAGGTCGCCGCGGCGAGATGGACGCCTGCGGCCGCCAACAGGAACGCGAAAAAACGCGACTGGAACAGGGCGTCCAGGCCCAGCGCGCCGGCCCACCCCGTAGGGGCTTCCGCCCCTGCGGATAAATCGGTTTGCGGAATCAAGGAACCGGCCAACAGGAACGCCGCTCCCGCCGCCGCCACGATCGCGGTGGCCCGGGAGGAGCCGAGGGCCCGAAGAACCCGGGTGAGGAAACCCGGGCCTAAAGAAGGGGAAACCAAATGCTTGTCGGGCACGCGCTGGTTCGAAGTGGAGGCGCCGCCGAATCCTTAGCCCTGCGTCCGCGGCCGTGCGGCCTTTCCGCCCGGCCTCGCGGTCGGTTCAGGGAATGGCCTGCTTCAACCAAGCAAGAATGGGCGAGGGATAGACGCCCGTCAACAGGATCATCACCGTGCAAATTCCCAGGGCCAGGCGGGCCGCCAAGGGGACGGGAACCGTCTCCTCGTCCTCCGCCGCGGGCTCGATGTAGATTTGTTTGACCACGACGAGATAGTAGAACAGCGACACGATGCTCATCACCACGGCGAAGCCCACCAACCCGAGCAGCCAATAGCGGCCGCTCTCGAGTCCTTCCTGCACGCCCGCGGAGAACAGGGCCCACTTGCCGAAGAACCCGCCGAAAGGCGGGATGCCCGCCAAGGACAGCATCGCCATCAGCAAAATCAGCGCCAAGCCCGGGTTGCGCCCGGCCAAGCCTTTGAGCCCGTCCATTTCGCCGCCGCGTTTGGCCGCCACCGTGTCCAAGGCCTGGAAGGCCGCCATGTTCGTGAAGAGGTACACCAGGGCGTAGAACAGCGTCGCCTGCAGTCCCAAAGCGCTCCCCGCGACGATGCCCAGCACCAAATAGCCGGCCTGGGCGACCGAACTATACGCCATCAGCCGTTTAAGATTCTTCTGCTTCAGGGCGACCACGTTGGCCCACACGAAGGTCACGGCCATCAACGCCATCAGCGGCTTGTCCCACACCCCGATGGAGGCGTGAAAAACGGCATCGAGCAGTCGGATCATCAGCCCCAGCCCTGCCGCCTTGGAGCCGGCGCTTAAATAGGCGGTCACCGGCGTCGGGGCGGCTTGGTACACGTCCGGAGCCCACATATGGAAGGGCACCAAGGCGACCTTGAAGGCCAAGCCCGCCGTGACCAGCCCCAAGGCCGCCCACAGCGCCGGGGTGGCCGTCGCGCCGGCGTTCCAGGTCGCCAAACCCTGAAGACTCAGGGTGCCGGAAAGGCCGTAAAGCAGGGACATGCCGTAGAGCAGGAGGGCCGAAGCCAGGGCTCCCAGCACCAGGTATTTCAAGCCCGCTTCCGAACTCGTCAGGCTGCGTCCCTTGAGCGAGGCGACCAAGGCGTAGAACCCGAGGCTGTTGACTTCGAGGGCCACGTACAAGGTCAGCAGGTCCCCGGCCGTGACCAAGGCCATCATGGCCGCCGTCACGATCGCCAACAGCACATAGTATTCGCCCTGCCAACGCACGCCCTTCCGGGGCAGATGGTCGATGCTGGCTAACGAAGCCAGCAGCGCTCCGGCCAGGAACAGGGACTCGAACACGCGCCCCAATCCGTCGCCGATGAAGGAACCCCCCAGGGCGACCGGCGTGAACGCCGGCGAAGGAAAATTCCGCCCCAGGTTCCAGGCCAGAATGGCGGCGTAACCGGCCGCGCTCAACCAACCCAAACCGCGCCGCGGTTTCGCGTCCGGCAGGATCAGGTCTGCCGCGAAAACCAGCAGGGCGAGGGCGAGGACCGAAAATTCGGCTGCTAAAAGGTTCAGATTCATCGCGGCAGGTTCCCGAGGGTCTGGGCCACCGGCACGATCGCCGCGTCGATCAGGCGGATCACCGGGAAAGGATACACGCCGACGGCGATCATCACGCAGATCAGGATGACGATCGGCATCTTTTCAACGAAGCTGGCGTCCTTCAGCGTGCGGTAATGTTCGTCGGTGATCGGACCGTAAAAGGTCTTTTGCAGGACGCGCAACACGTAGAGCGCCGTGAAGACGATGCTGGTGACCGCGACCACCGCCACCACCTTGAAGAACACGCTCTGGGTGAAATAGGTCCCCAGGAACACCAGCAGTTCCGCCGGGAAACTGCTCAGGCCCGGCAGCCCCAGCCCGGCCATGCCCGCGATGACGTAGGCCGCGGCCAAAAAGGGCATCACCTGGGCCAAGCCGCCCAGTTTAGGCATCAGACGGGTGTGGGTGCGGCCGTAGGTCATCCCGATCAGCGCGAAAAAGGTCCCGGTCATGATGCCGTGGGCGAACATTTGCAGGACCGCCCCGTTCATCCCCAGGGTGTCCAAGGTCGCCAGACCCAGCAGCACCAAGCCCATGTGCGAGACCGAGGAATAGGCGGTCACGTATTTGAGGTCGGTCTGGGAAGCCGCGCCGATGGAACCGTAGACCACGTTCACCAGGGCCAAGCCGGCCACCGCCGGAGCCCAGAAATGGGCCCCATCGGGCAGCAGAAAGATCGCGACCCGGAGGCAGCCGTAGGCGCCCAGCTTCATCAACACGCCCGCGTGCAACATGGACACCGCCGTCGGCGCCGAGGCGTGGCCGTCCGGCGACCACGTGTGCAGGGGCCACAGCGCGGCCAGCACCCCGAAGCCCAGGAACAGCACCGGGAACCACAGCTTTTGGAAGCCCAGCCCGAACTGCCCCGCCCGCGCCGCCTTGTTCAACTCGAACACGTCCAGGGTGTGGGGATGGGCGCCGTAGTAAAGCGCCAGAAGCCCCAAGAGCAGGAAGGCCGAACCGCCCATCAGCATCAGGGTCAGCTTCATGGCCGAGTATTCCTTCGGCCCGGTGCCCCAGATGCCGATCAGCAGGTACATCGGCAGCACCGCGATCTCGTAGAGCACGAAAAAGACGAACAGGTTGAAGCTGGAGAAAACGCCGAAAACGCCCCCACCCAACAGCAACAGCAGGACAAAAAACTCCTTGGCCCGATGCTCCACGCTCCAGCTGGCCAGCACCCCGGTGAACAGGATGACCGCGTTGAGGGTGAGCATCAGCAGGCTGATGCCGTCGACGCCCAGAAAATAATCGACCCCGAATTCCGGGATCAGGGGAATGCGCTCCACGAACTGCAGGCTTCCGGCCGCGGCATAGTCGAAGCGGCACAGCAGCCAGGCCGTCAGCGCCAGGGCGATCCCGGAGGCGGCCAAGGCGATCGCCTTGATCGCGCCCACGGCCCTTCCCGGCACCGCGATCATGATCAGCAGGCCGGCCACAAAGGGCGTCAGCCAGATGGCGGAAAGCAGGGGGAGCGCGTTCATCGGAACACCCACAAGGTCGCGAAGACGGCCAACACTCCCGCGGCCGTCCCCAGGGCGTAGACCTGGGCGGAGCCGTTTTGGAGGCGGCGCAAGTGCCCCCCGAGGGCCTGCATCAGCCAGGCGAACCCGTTCATCACCCCGTCGACCACATGGCGGTCGAACCAGAGGATGGCGGCGGAAATCACGTAATAGCCGTGGTCCAGCAAAAAGCGGTAGGCTTCGTCGACGTAATACTTGTTGTAGACGATCCGGTGGATCGGCCCCAAGGCGCCGACCACCTTGGCCGGATCGATCCAACGGGCGCGGTAAAACAGGAAGGCCAGCAGGATTCCCGCCAGCGCCACCGCCGTCGCCGGCAGGGCCACGGCCCAGTCCAGTTTAAAGGAACGCGATTCGCGTTCCTGGGCGGAATCCGTCCGGGGGGCCGTATGCGCCGCCGAAACGCCCTGAGCCGGCGCGGGAACGGCCGCGTTCCACACCGCCTCGCCGCGGCGGAAATCACCCTGGACCCCGGGATGGGCCTGCGCCAGGGCCTGGGCCCTGCTCCAATCGGCCGTCAGGCTGGGCGCGCGGTCAAAACGGATCAGGTTCCCGAAGCCGTGTCCGTTCCAGTCCAGGCCCGCGAAGCCGGCCACGCAACTCAACACCGCCAGGGCGACCAGGGGGCCGGTCATGGTTTTGGGGGATTCGTGCGGATGCCCATGCTTGGGCGCTTCGCCTTCAAAGGCGAGAAAGTAGAGTCGGAACATGTAAAAAGCGGTCAAAAAGGCGACGCCCATGGCCAGGGCCGCCAGCGCCGTCTGGTGGGACTCCCGCAGCGCGTCGAAGATCATGTCTTTGCTGAAAAAGCCCGCCAAGGGGAAGATCCCGGAGATCGCCAAGCAGGCGACCAGGAAAGTGATCGCCGTCACCGGCATGAAGCGCCGCAATCCGCCCATCGAGCGGAGGTCGTTGCTATGCACGGCGTGGATGGCCGAACCCGCGCCGAGGAACAGCAGGGCCTTGAAAAAGGCGTGGGTGAACAAATGGAAGGCGCCCGCGGTCACTCCCAGCCCGCCCACCCCCAGGGCCAGGACCATGTAGCCGAGTTGGGAGAGGGTGGAGTAGGCCAGCACGCGTTTGATGTCGAACTGGGTGCAGGCGATGGTCGCGGCGAAAACGCTGGTGAAGGCGCCCACCCAGGCGACCACCTGGGCCGCGTCCACGCTCGACAGCAGGGCCGCATCGAAAACCGCGTAGGTCCGCGCCACCATGAACACGCCCGCGGCCACCATCGTCGCCGCGTGGATCAGCGCGGAAACCGGGGTCGGCCCTTCCATGGCGTCGGGCAGCCAGACGTGCAGGGGGAACTGGGCGCTCTTGCCGACCGCCCCGCAGAACAGCAGGAGGGCCACCGCCCCTAAAGGCAGCCAAGCCGGGGCGTAAAGGGGCCAGCGGCCCAGCAATCCCGGCAGGCTCCGGAAGTCCGACGCGCCGAGATAATACGTCAGGAAAAGGATCCCCAAAAACATCCCGAGGTCGCCCACGCGGTTGACCACAAAGGCTTTTTTGCAGGCCTGGTTGGCTTCAGGCTTCTCGATGTAGAAGCCGATCAACAGGTAGCTGCACAGGCCCACCAGTTCCCAAAAAACGTACATCTGGAACAGCCCCGGGCTGAGGACCAGGCCCAGCATGCTGAAGGTGAACAGGCCCAGGTACATGAAAAAGCGCACCAAGCCTTTTTCGTCGTGCATGTAGCCCAGGCTGTAGATGTGGACCAAAAAGGAGACCGTGGTCACCACCACCAGCATCATCGCCGACAGCGGATCGACCAAGGTCCCCACTGAAATGGTGAAATGCCCGAAAATCTGGTTGGTCACGCTCAGCCAGGGCAGAGTGCATTCCCTGGGCGCGGGATCGGCCACCACGGACCAAGCCACCCCCAGGCTCAAGACGAGGGCGAGGCCCACCGCGGCGGTGGCCAGCAGGGGGGCTCCCCGACGGGAGCCGCGCAGGAACAGGAAGTTGGCCAAAAAACCGCCCAGCGGAAGCAGCGGGATGAGCCAGGCCGATTGGGAAAGGTCCATGGTCCTTGGGGAGCGGCGGTCAGCCCTTGAGGAGATCGGCGTCTTCCAGGCGCACGCTGCGGCGCGCCCGGTAGATGCTGACCACCAGGGCCAGTCCCACCGTCGCCTCTGCGGCGGCGATGGTGATGACGAAAAGCGTGAAGGTCTGCCCGGCGAGCGCGCCGGGGTGGAGATAGGCGTTGAAAGCCACCAAATTCACGTTGGCGGCGTTGAGCATGAGTTCCAGGCTCATCAGCACGCCCACCGCGTTACGCCGGGTGAGGGCGCCGTAGAGGCCGATGCAAAAAAGGGCGGCCGCGAAGGCCAGAATCTGCTGGAGGGTCACGCCGGGGATCATTCGGGATCCTTGCGGGCGATGAGCACGGCCCCGATCAGCGCGGTGAACAACGCCAATCCGGCCAGCTCAAAGGGATAAAGGTGGTCCTTGAACAGGGCCATGCCGATGGCCTGCAGGTTCGCTTGGGACCCCGCCGCTTGGGCGGATACCGCCCCCGAAGGCTCCCAACCCGCGCCGACGACCGCCTTGAGAAGGGCCGCGAACAGGGCCGCCGCCGCCAAGGCCGCGGGGACCGCCAGGCGGTTGGTTTGCGTCTCCCGGTGGTCGCTGATCTTCGCCGTGAGCATGACCGCGAAGGCCAGCAGCACCGCCACCGCCCCCACATAGACCAGCACTTGAACGACGGCCACGAATTCCGCGTGCATCAGCAGATAGATCACGGCCACCAAGAGCAGGGTCGCCGCCAGGTAATAGGCCGCGTGGAAAATGTCCCGGGTGCTCACGACCCGCGCCGCGCAGAACACGGCCAAGACCGAGCACACGTAAAAGAGGACCGTGCCGACTTCGGGCAGGTTCACCGTTCGCCCTCCTCTTGCGTTTCGGGCCCGGCCGGCTCGTTCAGGATCAGCGTCAGGGCCTGGCGGTCGTAGGTCGCCGTCTCGTAGTCGTGGTTCATGCGGATGGCGTCGAAATTGCAGGCCTCCACGCACAGGCCGCACAGCGTGCAGGTGCTCAGCTTGTAGATGTACTTCTCCAGGATGCGCGTCTTGCCGTCGGCGCCCTTGCCCTGGACGATTTCGAGGCTCCCATTGGGGCAGGCTCGCACGCACATCATGCACAGGGTGCACTTGTGGGCCCCGGTGACCGGGTCCAGGGGCATATCGACCCGGCCGCGGAAGCGCTCCGCCTGCATCCAGCGCTCTTCGGGATACTGCTGGGTCACGTCGCGCGAAAGGAACTCGCGCAAGGTGATGCGCATTCCGCCCAACAGGCTCCAGGCCCCGCGGACGATCCCGGAAATCCAACCCAAAGGTCCCACGCTCACCTTCCCGCCGCGACCCACAGGGCCACGACCGCTAGATTGAGGAAGGACAGGGGCAACAGAATCTTCCATTCCAGGTGCATCAGTTGGTCGACGCGCACCCGTGGGAAGGTCCAGCGGAACCACATGATCGCGAACATCGCCGCCACGGTCTTGCCCATGAACCAGGCCCAGCCCGGAAGGGCCAAAAACTTAAGCAAGGGAAAGGCCTGCCAGCCGCCCAGGAAAAGCGTCACCGTCATGCCCGCGATGATGAACATGTTCATGAACTCGGCCAATTGGAACATGCTGAAACGCATACCGCTGTATTCGGTGTGGTATCCGGCGGTCAACTCGCTCTCGGCTTCGGGCAAATCAAAGGGCGCCCGGTTGATCTCCGCCGTCCCGGCGATGAGGTAAATGAGCGCCGCCAGCCAGCCCGTCGGGCCGAGCTTCCACAGGTTCCATCCGTCCGCCTGGCGTTCGACGATCGTCTGCAGGCTGAGCGTCCCGGAATACAGGGCCACGCTCAAGGCCGCGAGCGCCGGGCTCAATTCGTAGCTGACGACCTGGGCCGCGCTGCGGATGCCGCCCAGCAGCGAATACTTGTTGGCGCTGGCCCAACCGCCCATCAGGATTCCCAGCACGCCCAAGCCGGAGACCGCGGTCACGTACAGCAACCCCATGGGCGGATCGGCGACCGACAATCCCTTGTCGAAGGGCAGCACCGCCAGCACCATGAACATGGCGACCGCGCAGATATAGGGGGCGATCATGAACATGCCCTTGTCCGCGGCCCGGGGGATGGTGTCCTCCTTGTACAGCAGCTTGAGCATGTCGGCGACGGGCTGGAACAGCCCCCAGGGGCCCACCCGATTGGGTCCCTTGCGGTTCTGGAAGTACGCGGCGACCTTGCGTTCGGCCAGGGTCAGCACCATGGCCATCCCCGAAACGAAGCCGGCCATGGCCGCGAAGCACAAGGCTCCCACGACCGCGACATAGGAACCTTCGCCCAGGCCGAAACCGGCCAGCGCCGTGCGCAAAGCGGGGCCGGCCGTGTCCGTGAGGACCGCGCCCGGATGCAGGACGAATTCTTGGATCAGGCTTGTTGAGATCATGACTCCCCGGCCGCTTTCAACGGTCGATGTCCGGGATGACGACATCCAGGCTTCCCAGGATCGAAACCGCATCGGCGACTTTCCAGCCGACCGCGATCTCCGGGAAACAGGACAGGTTGCTGAAACAGGGCGAACGGAACTTCACGCGGTAGGGCTTGGCCGCGCCCTGGCTGACCAGGTAGACGCCCATATCCCCGCGGGCGGTCTCCACCCGGGTGTAGGTCTCGCCCTTGGGGGGGCGGATCGCCTTGACGTCCGCGATCACCGGCCCGCCGGGCAGCGCGCGGATGGCCTGCTCGAGGATGCGCACACTCTGGCGCATTTCCTCCATGCGGACCTTGTAACGGTCCATGCAATCGCCCACGCTTCCCACCGGCACGTCGAACTGGTAGCGGCCGTAGGCCCCGTAAGGATCGTCCTTGCGCAAATCGTGCTTCACGCCCGAACCGCGCAGGACCGGACCGCTGCACCCGTAACCCAAGGCCTTTTCCGCCGTGAGAATGCCGATACCCTCTGTGCGCTGCCGGAAAACCACGTTCTTGGTGACCAGGCCTTCGTATTCGTCCAGCGCCCGCTTGAAGGTCTCGCAGATTTCCAGGACCCTTTTTTCGAAGTCCGGGGTCAGGTCCGCGGACACGCCGCCGATGCGCAGATAATGGTACGTCAGGCGCTGGCCGCAGAGCGCTTCGAAAAGGTCGACCACCATTTCGCGTTCGCGAAACCCGTAAAAGAAGGCCGAAGCCGCGCCCAAATCCATGCAGTAGGCGCCGAACCACATGGCGTGGCTGGCCAGGCGGTTGAGCTCGGCCACGATCACACGCAGAACCTCGCCGCGCTCGGGGACCTCCAGGTTCATCGCCTGTTCCACCGCCCGCACCCAGGCCCAATTGGTGATCATGGCGGACAGGTAATCCAAACGATCGGTCAGATGGGTGATCTGCGGGTAGGTGTCCCACTCGCACATCCGCTCCACCGAGCGGTGGATATAACCCAGATGGGGCACGGCTTGCAGCACCGTCTCGCCGTCGAGACGCAGGACCAGTCGCAGCACCCCGTGAGTCGAGGGGTGCTGGGGTCCCATGTTGATCCAATACTCCTCGGTCTTGAGGGCGTCCTTGGACTGGGGCGCGCGGGGCGCGCCGATCGATGCGGGCTGCTGCGTCATGTCAGTTCGTCTTGCCGGCGATCCGGGAATCGCGGTAGTCCTTGCGCAGGGGGAAGCCCACCCAGTCGTCCGTCAGCAAAATGCGCCGCAGATCCGGGTGCCGGTCGAAAACCACGCCAAAGAGGTCATAGACTTCCCGTTCGAACCAGTCGCACGCGGGCCACAGGTCGGCGACCGTGGGCGCGTGGGGGGCGGAACGGAGGGCATCCAGCTTCACCACCAGTTTGTGGCCGTGGGTCAGGCTGTACAGGTGATAGACGCAGGTGATGACCCCCGCATCGGGCCAATCCACCGCGGTCATATCCATGGGATAGTCGAAGGCGAAGGAGGGATCGGAACGCAGGCGCTCCATCAAGGGCCGGAAGGCTTCCGCGGAAACCTTGAATTCGGGGAGCCCGCCGGACTCGACCGGCGTCAGCTCCGGAAAGCTCGCTTTGATCGCCTCCACCAGGGCCGCCTTCTCCATCAGGCCTTCCCTCCGGCCGCCTTGGCGGCCTTTTCCAGATGCGGCCCCAGGAGCGGATGCTCGCCTTTGATCTTTTGCTGCAGCTTCAAAATGCCGTAGATCAACGCTTCCGGGCGGGGAGGGCAGCCGGGGACGTAGACGTCCACCGGCACGATCTGGTCGACCCCCTTCAGCACGGAATAGCTGTCAAAATAGAAGGGACCTCCCGCGGTCGCGCAGGCGCCCATGCTGATGACGTACTTGGGCGCGGGCATCTGGTCGTAGAGACGCCGGACCACCGGAGCCATCTTTTCCGTCACGGTCCCGGCGACGATCATCAGGTCGGCCTGCCGCGGCGTGGCGCGCGCGACCTCGGCCCCGAAACGAGCCAAATCAAAACGGGCCATGCCGGCGGCCATGAACTCGATGGCGCAGCAGCTCAACCCGAAGGTCAGAGGAAAAAGGCTGTTGGCGCGGGACCAGTTGAACAGCGCCTCGGTGTTGAGCAGGACGAACTGCCCGCCGGGGGCCGCCGCGACGATGCCCGCCGCTTTTTGCGCAGGGCTCAGAGCCATTCCAGGGCCCCCTTCCGCCAAGCGTAGACGTCCGCCAGGGCCAGCAGGCCCACAAAAGCCCCCACCGCGATCAGGCTGGGCCAGGGATCCGCCTGGCTGCGGAAAATGACCACCCACGGCGTCAACAGGGCGACCTCGACTTCGAAGAGCACGAACACCAGGGCGATCAAATAGTAGCCGACATGGAACTGTATCCAGGCTCCGCCAATCGGCTCGGCCCCGCATTCGTAAGTGTCTTTTTTGGCGCCGGAGTGGTCACTTGGGCGCAGGAACCACGCCGTCAGCATGCCGCCCGCCACAAAAACGATGGCGGCCAAGAAAAAGAACCCGACGAGGCCGTAGGAACTCAGGTCGCTCATGTCAAAAATCCCGTTCGACGATGTAATCGGCCAAGCCTTCCAAGGAGGCCTTGGCCGCGGATTCGGGCAGGCGGGTCAGCTTGGCTTTGGCCGCTTCGACGAGCTCGTCGGCTTTGGCCTTGGCCGCCTCCACCCCGCCGTGGCGCCGGATAAAACCCAAGACAAAATCAAGGTCATGGGGCGCGGGTTCCTGCTTGAGCAGGACTTCCTGCACCTCGCTCCGCTCTTCCCGGCTGCACGCTTTCAGGGCGTGCAGGAGGGGAAGGGTGAACTTCCCCTCTTTTATATCATGTCCATTGGGTTTGCCTAGCCGGGATTCGTGGGCCGTCAGGTCCAACAGGTCGTCCGCGACCTGAAAGGCCACGCCGACCAGCCGTCCGTATTCCCTAAGGTCGTTCTGAAGGGACTCTTCCGCCCCGGCCAACATGGCCCCCGCTTCGCAGGCGACCGAGATCAAGGCGGCGGTCTTTTTATCGATAATATCGAAGTATTCCGCGAAATTCTGGGTCACCAGAAAGCGCGCCCGGACCTCCAAAATCTCGCCTTCGCACAGGCGGTCCGTCGCCGCCGAAAGAATCTGGATGACCTTGGGGGTGACTTTGCGGGCCAACAGCCCAAAAACACGGGCGAAAATATAATCGCCCATCAAGACGCTGATTTCGTTGCCCCAGCGGTAGTTCAAGGTCTTGCGGCCGCGCCGGACATCGCTGGAATCGATGATGTCGTCGTGGACCAAGGTGGCGTTATGGATGAGTTCCACCGCCTCCGCCGTCACCAGACTCTGGCGGTATCCCTCGGTCTCGACCTCGGACTTGCCCTGGGTGCAGGCGCGGAAGGCCAACAGGCACATCGCCGCCCGAATCCGCTTGCCCTGGGTCTCCCCCAGGTAACGCACCATATCCAGGACGAACTCGTTGTCCGTGGAAAGGGCTTCCTCAAACAGGCGCGCGGTCCGGTCCAAATCCGCCCGGACCGGGGCATAAATTGAGCTGAGGTCGTTCGGCCGAGGAAAGAGGGACGCTTCAGTAGGGGCCATGGGCATCGAAAAAGGGTTGCGCAGATTGTCTTTCTTGGTCCCGGACAAAGCAAACCCCCTGTTTGCCCATTTTTACACCCCCCAAAAGCCCTGTCAACGCGCCCAGAACCGAAAACCCCATAAACCCAGGGCAGTTTCAGCTCCTTTACGCGGCGGATCTGGGGATGGTTGGGACGCCTGCCTGAAAAAAAGACGCGCCAAGCGCGTTGAACTTTTTCGGAGCCACAGCCATAGCCGCTCAGAAATCCGTGGCGGATCAGGAAGCCTGGGGCCTTGCAGTGGGGGCACTGTTGCAGCTAGTGTCCGGTTAAGACCTGAATTTTGCACCAAAGCGCGCATTTCAAGCTGCCTGAAGACGGATTTTGCCAGAGACCACCCTGTAATGGCCGTTGGTGCAAAGAGTTTTTTGCACGGCTGATCTCATCGAATTTGTTGCAGCGCCAATTGTTTGCTCGTGCACATCACGGGCGATCAGCAACACTTGATTCCACTGAACCCGTATCAAGGGTTGACCATTGAATCCCCGGCTGACTTTTTAAGACGCCTAGAGAAAAAGCCTTAGGTCATTCGCACGTCTCAGCAGGTCGTCTCTCAAAAGGCCCCCTTTTTCAGGAGGCCCCTTTTCTGGGGCCCCGGCAGGGCTGGACCTCGAACCCTCCTTCCGGCCCTCTCGGGCCGGAGAGAACAGGAACGGTCCTTTTGGGGGGCGCCGGCAGGGGAAGACCGCTGGGTCATCAAGCAAGAGCGACAAAAAAAGACCGAAGGCTTGGGGCGCCTTCGGTCTCGGGGATTGTCCGGTTGTCGGTGGGGCTATGCCGCTTTGTTCTCTGGTTTTCGCCCTCGCTCAATTCGTTCACGCAATGCTTTTACGTTTTCGTGACACTTCTCGCCATACGCCTTGAAGCCAATCCGCTCAATTTCTTCGGATGCCTTTCGCTTCCACTCCCTTACGTCTAGGAGGCTCTGGGGCTCATTTATCATGGGGTCATTCAACATCCAACACCTCCAGAGGGGTGACTATCACCATTGGGAAGCGGTAGCCTTCATCCACGTTAAGCGCCGAGACCTTCGCCCTGCGCTTCGGGTTCGCAAGGTGACGGAAGTTCCAACTTAGTAAATAGTCCATTTCGTAAACCGTGGCGTAGGCGATATGGACGGCATCGGCTGTGCTCTTTTGGGGCAAGACCCCTTTGGCGAGGTAGACCGCCGCCAATCGGTCAATCTCAAGCGAGGTGTCCAAGACCACGGGCTTCAATTCTTCCAAGAGCGCCGAAACTTGCCCTTGCCGTGGTTCGGGTGCATCCCGCAACTCGTTCAGAACCGCATCCGATACGTAGATATCGAACAGCCCCTGTCGCACTTTGGCGAAAAGCTCCAGCGTGTCCTTCTGGTAGTCAGGGGCGTCTTCGGCAAATGCGAAGTTCCAGACCGTGGTGTCGAGGTAGAGCCGTAGCCGTTTCATGTGGGTTTTATTATACCCCATGGCCTGCCCCGGATCGCAAGGGGCACAGACAAAGCCCGTAGCTAAGGACTCCCCTGGTTCGAGAGTGATCCTGTTTCCTGGTAGGGTGAGCCGGTTGGGCCTGACGGCCACCACCCCACAACCCAGCCAGCTTAGATCATGTCGGCTTTCCCTTCCTCAATCCATTTGAATAGCCACCGAAAATTGAATCATTTTTGATTCTCCGCCAAGAAAGAAATCCGAAATGTGCTTTCCCTGCTTAAGCAGGTCGAGGCGTCTTGGACCGTGACGTTGGGGACCGCGACGCCCCAAAACCAAGGCCACTTTGTGCCGAACGTTGAAATCCAGCCGAAGGTGGCGAAATTCCACGGGCTCACCTTTTTCGGCTCCTAAAAATCCGAAATGACAATGTCCCCCGGCGCCCGGCCCCAAGCCGAATCCGTACCCTCATCCCTTACGATACACCAGAGGCGCTAGGCCCTTTCCATCCCACATCGGCACCTCCGCGACCGGTATTTCCGCGGCAAGATATAAATGATCCGGCTCGCCCGGACCCGGGAAAGGCTGGGCTTCCTGCTCCACCGTCGCCGCCGGGAATTCGGCCTTAAAGGCCGCCGTCAAATCAGTGTCGGAATCGCCCCAGAGCAAAAGCACGCTTCGGGTTGGAACGCCGCCTTCGGCCTCCGGTATCCACTGGGTGGGTCCCAAGTTTTCAAAAGACCGGCCCTGAAGCCGAAGCGTCCAGCGGGCGAAAGCCTGCTCTTCGTATCCATAAAAAATGTATTCCTTGGGCAGACTCGACAAAAATACCGCCGTCCCCGCTTGGGTGCGTTCTAGACGCCGGGCCACCGCGCTGGAACGCGGCGAAAAGCTCCGGAATGTGGCTTGGGAGTCCGGCCAAGCCTCAAAAACAGCCTGGAACGAACCCCACACCATGCAGACCAGCACCAAGCTCCCCAACGCGTAGGCGGGAAGGGGCCAGCCTTTCCGGAATACCCGAAGCTCGCCGAAAAGTTCTTTCAGCGTCCAGACCGCCAGCAGGGGCAGAACCGGAGCCGCCAGCACCGTGCGATGCCCTTGGGGCGCCTCAATGGGGAGCGAAAAGACCCCCGCCGCCACCATCAACCCGAACCACATCCACAAAAACCGTCCCCGCGCGTCCCGAACGCTCCGACCGAGCGTCCAAGGAAAAGCCAGCGCCAAAACGCAGGCCAACACGTAACCGGCATGGGGCCAAAAAAAGACGTTATGCCGGGCGTTAAAATCCCCCCGGAACTGGAACATAAGCGCATGGCGACCGATATTCGCCCAGAGCGCGGCGAAAAGGCTTCCATGGTTCTGGGCGACATCATTGAATAGGGAGACCTGTTCGGAACGGTAAAGGTATTCGGAACGGTGGCCCAAAATCCACAGAAGCATCGGCCCGGCGACGAGAGCAAAGCCGCCCGCGAAAGCCGTCCATTCCGGAAGACTACGACGCCAGCTCTTTTCAAGAACGCACTGCAGGACCAAAAAGGCCAAGACCAACAGCGGCACAAAGCGCGCCGGGGTATAGGTGTGTAGGTTGGCGCCCAACAGCAGGCCCGCCCCCAGCCAACGTAGCCATCCGCCCTTCAGTTGGGCGTGCCAGAGCGCCCAAAACGAAGCCAACATCCAAAACAGGGCGAAGCCCGACATGAAAGCGATGCGTTGGGGGATCAAAACCCAATGCAAAACGGCGAACCCCAGCGCCGCGACCAACGCCCAGCGCCGGCCAAAAAAGGCCCGCGCCAGGCCCCAAAAAGGCAGTAGCGCCAAGCATCCAAAAAAACCGCTGGCCAAGCGCAGCACACGCACGCTCGGACCGAAAGCGCGAAACAAGGCCGCCCCGACGCATAGGTAAGCGCCTGGATTCTCCACTTGATTGCCCACGTACATCTGGGCTTGGGCGCCCGGAGCGGCGAAATCCAGCGTCGAAGACGCCAAATTCACTTCGTCGTACCAAAGCCCCTTCGGCAGCAGACCGCCCTGATAAAACCTCAAAAACCCGCCCACCGCCAGGACAGCCGCCAGTAGGCCGAACTCCCAGGTCCGGGCCAAGGGGGCCTCCGGGCGTCCGAGCTCCCTCCGGCCCGAAGCGCTCCATGCCAACCCGAGGACGCTGATGAGCAGGAACGCCCAAAACGCCGTGACCGACCAGGCTTCCCAGCCCAACTGCCGCGGATCGACGTACAAATCCCACCCGCGGTCCGCGTGCACCGCCATCGTCACGCCCGCCACCGCCAAACCGGCGATCCCGATCCAGGCGACGATGCGACCGCGCCGCCGGGTCTTGGGCAGGCATAAGGCGGCACCCATTTGGACCAGCGCGAAGCCGACACCGGCCCAGGCGTACTTGCCGCCGTATTCCGGATAAAGCAGCGCCTCCCCGACGGCCACCGCCAACACGCCGAGCCCGAAACGCGCCAATAGCGCGGCGCCATCGGGTTCGAAATCGGGTTCCAAGGCCATGGCCCAAGCACCGCAGGCCAGCGCGCCCAGCCCCACCGCCAGTCCCAGGCCCGGCTCCCAGGAGTTTTGGGACGCGCCCCTCAGGCACCAAGCCCCAACAGCGGCGCCGAGAACCGCCGCCGCCGTTGCCGCAAAATAGGTCAGGTTAAATCGCTTGCTCAGGAGCGTCCCCTTCCGGACCGAGTTCGTCCTTTCGCCAAAAGGCCGTCAAAAAGTGAAAAGGTCAACCTGATCCGACTTGGGCAGATCCGCCAAGGCGCCCGCCTGGGTCAGCTTCTCCACCACGGTCTTGTTGAGGCCACAGCGCCTCGCCATATCTTCGACGCTGATAAAAGGACCCAGACGGCGTTCGGCCTCGATATGCTCCGCCGCGGTGTCTCCCAAGCCCGGCAATGACACCAAGGGAGGGAGCAGTTCCCGCTCTCCGACGGGATGGAACCGATAAGGCAGGCTCTTATAGAGATCGACCTGGGAGAATTTGATTCCCCGCATCAGCGCCTCGAGGACCACCACCAGGGCGCCGAGATTGCCCTCATCCTTGGCCGTGGCCTGGCGCTCGTCGACCAGCTTCTTGATCTGGCGCATGCGCTCGAGCACCGCCTCGCGGCCCTTGGTGATCACGTCGCTGGGGACGTCGGAAGCGTGCAGGGTCAACCAGGCGCTATAGAAGGCTTCCGGCTTGTGGACCTTGAACCAGGCCATGCGCACGGCCGTGAAGCAATAGGCGGTGGCATGGGCCTTGGGGAACATGTACTGGATCTTTCGGCAGGATTCCACCCACCATTTCGGAAGCTTGGTCGCCGCCAAGGCCTTTTCGTGCTCCGGTTTGAAGCCTTCGCGGGCAACCGCGCCTTTCCGGATTTTCTCGGTGATGTCGTAGGCGGTGACGGCGTCCATGCCCTCCTCGATCAGGCGGTTCATGATGTCGTCGCGCGTCGAAATGACCGTCTGCAGGGTCGCAACCTTCTCTTGGATCAGCTTCTCGGCGTTCCCCGCCCACACGCCGGTTCCATGGGACAGGCCCGAAATGTAGATCAACTCGGTGAAATTCTTGGGCTGGGTCAGTTCCAACATCCGCCGCGTGTTGGCGGTCCCGAACTCCGGGATCGCCACCGCGCCCGTGTCGCCGAGCCAATCCCGTTCCTCTTTGCCGACCTTGGTCATGCCCAAGGCCTCGTTGGTGCTGAACAGCGACAGCGCCGCGGGATCGTCCAAGGGGACCGCCGTCTCGGCCACTCCCGTCAATTCCTGGAGATGGCGGAACGCCGAACCGTCGTCCTTGCCCAGGATGTCCAGTTTGACCAGGCTTTCGTCGTAGGCGTGGTAGTCGAAATGGGTCGTGTACAGCGCCTCATCCCCGGCCTTCTCGGAACCGCCCATCTCGTTTTTGTCGCCGGAATACTGCACCGGGGTGATCAGGTTGATGTCGATGCCCTTGGGAACGAGCACCACGCCTCCCGGGTGCTGACCGCTGGTCAACTTAACGCCTTCGAGCCCGGCTTTCAGGCGTTCGATCTCGACCTTGCGTTTGGGGATGGCCCGGGCCTCGAAATACTTTTTCACCAACCCGAAACTCTGGCGCTCGGCCAGGGTGCTGATGGTTCCCGCCTTGAAGGCCAGCCCCTTGCCGAAAAGCGTCTCGGCGTACTTTTGAATTTCCGTCTGGACCTCGGGGGCGAAATTGAGGTCGATATCCGGGACCTTGTCGCCCTTGAATCCGACAAAGGTTTCGAAGGGGATGTTGTAGCCGTCCCGTACCAGGGGTTTGCCGCAGCGGGGGCAGTCGCGGTGCGGGAGATCGACCCCGGCGACGCGTTCCCGTTCGCGGAACTCCACCCATCGGCAGGAAGGGCAGCGCTCATGGGAGGGGAGCGGATTGACCTCGGTGATCGAAAGGCAATACGCCGCGAAACTCGAACCCACGCTGCCCCGGCTGCCGACCGAATAACCCTTGTCCGCGGAGGCCTTCACCAACAGGCGGGCGATCTCGTAGAGCACGGCGAACTTGTTGCCGATGACGGCCTTCAATTCGCGCTCCAGGCGCTGGGCCACCAGGGGCGGCAGCGGGTCGCCGTAAACGGCGAGCGCCTTGGCTTCGGCCTTCGTCCGGATGCTCTCCTCGGCGCCTTCCATGACCGGGAAATAGCGCCCCGAGGGCACCGGCGGCACGTCCTCGCACATCTCCGCCACCTTGGCTGGATCTTCGATCACCACCTTGCGCGCGAGTTCCGGCCCCAAAAAGTCCATGGCCGCCAGCATCTCCCCGGTGGTGTGAAAATACAGGGGAGCCTGCTTGTCGGCGTCGGTGTATCCCTGCCCGGCCTGAAGGATGGCCCGGTACAGGCTGTCCTCGGGATCCAAAAAATGCAAATCCGAGGTCGCCACCACGGGCTTGCCCAGGCGCAGGCCCAGATCGACGATGCGCTTTACGTTCCCGCGCAGTTGCTCCATCGTCGCCCGGTTTTGCCGCACCAAAAATTCGTTGTTCTCCGGACGCTGGACTTCCAGGTAATCGTAAAACGAGGCGATCCGCTCCAGCTCTTCGTCGCCGGCTCCGGCGAGGACCGCCTGGTACAGTTCCCCGTTCTCGCAGGCGCTTCCGAGGATCAGGCCGCCCCGCCTCTCCAAAAGCACGTCCCGGCTGATCAAGGGCTTGCGATAGAAACTCTTGGTGTGGGCGTGGCTCACCAGTTCGAAAAGATGGCGCCGTCCTTCCTCGTTGGAGGCGTAGATGATGCAATGCCAATAATCCGGTATCTGGATGTCCGCCCGGTTACGGCGGGCCTCCTTGGCCTCGCGGAGCTGCCCCAAAAATTCCGTATCCGGGACAAGGTAGGCTTCCATGCCCAACAAAAGTTTGATCTTTTTTTTGGCGATCTTGTAGGCTTCGGGAAACGCGTGCACGACCCCGTGGTCGGTCAATCCCACCGCCTTGTGGCCCCATTCGATGGCCCGGGTGATGTAGGCGTCGATGGAGGTCACCGCGTCGGAGGCGGACATCTTGGTGTGCGCGTGCAACTCGATGCGCTTTTCCGCGGCGTCGTCCATGCGGCGGGAGCGCGAAGGCAGCAGGGTCACATGGTTCGCCTGCATCGCCAGTTCGTCGCCCTCGAAGCGGTTCACTTCCAGCTTGCCCCGGACCCGCACCCGAACCCCGATCTTCAGCTCCTTGGGCAGGGTCTTCCCTTCCGGGAAGCGCAAAGTGCACAGCATTGAGTCCGTGGCGTCCGTCACGCTCAGCTTGGCCAGCAGGAACCCGCTTTTCAAGACGTTCGATTTCAGGTCGAAAACCTCGCCTTCCAGCGCTACGTCCTCGGCGGGCGAAGTCAGTTCGGCGATGGGCTTGACGGAGCGGGCCGGGACGAATTTTCCGACCAAGGCCAGTTCGGCAGGGGCCGCGGCCTTGGGGGCCGGAGCCGCCGCTTTGGCCGGGGACACCGGGGCCGGAGAATTTGCGGATGCGGAAGGGCCCGCGGGAGCGGGAGGCGAAACCCGAAGCGGCGTGGCGGAGGGCGCGGGCGCCGCCGGGGCGGCGCCCGCTGTCGACGCTTCCACAGGAGCCGGAAGCTCCGCGACCGGGCCTTCCTCAAGGGTGATCCGCGGCCGAAAACCGCATCCCCATTCCAGGCGTGCCGCCAGATGCGCCGGCGCCTGGCGTTCGGTCAAGGTCCTGTGCGCGAGCGCACCGGCCGCGACCACAATGACGGCCTCCGGGTCGTCTTCGTCGATGCGGTATTCAAGACTTCCCGTCCAATGGGCGTCCAGGGCCAGTTCCCGACGCAGCCCCGCGCAAAGGTCCTCGAAATGGAGCGCGAAATACTCGCCCAAGGAAACCGTTCCCCGGGCATAACGCACTTTCAGCTCCACATCGGAGGTCCCGGCCGCCTTCAACGCCGAACGCAACAGCTCGTAAGGCCGGGATTCTTCGGCGGGCCGGGCCATATCAAGGACCACCCGCAAAAAGCCGTCCTCGGGCCAATACAGGATTTCTTCGACCTTAGCGTGCTCGAAAGCTTCGGAAACTCCGGGTTCGCCCCCAAACCGGGCCAACCACGTCGAAGTATCGGAAGGACGCAACGAAACGGAGGACATGGCTCGGACCTAAGTTAACGGATCGAACGCAGACGATCGACGGCGCGGGCATGCCAGGGTTCCGGCGCGGCTTCCAGGCGTTCCAAAAGGGTCCGGGCGGATTCGGTTTCTCCGGCCTTGAGATAAGCTTCGGCAAGGGTCCAGCGCAAAGCGGGAGGGTCGAGATGCGCGTAGGCCGGGGTCTTCCATCCCGCGTCCAATCGTTTTAGGACGCCTTCGGCGGCGGATCGGAGCTCCGGGGTGTCGATGCCCGCATCCAAAGTCTTGAACACCGCTTCGGCGAAATCCAGGTTCCCGGGATAGTGGTCCACCAAAGCCGTGAGCTCCGGCGCCGCCGCCGCGAATTGTTTGCGTTCCCCGGTCATGAGCCGGATGCGATAGGCTTTGCACGGCCAAGCCGCGTAGGTCCCTTTGTCTTCGCAAGTCTTGAGCATCGCCAACCCTTTTTCAGGGTCACCCGGAAGGGCCAGGAGGAACTGCAAGACCCCGCCGAGCGTCCCGCAATAGTACTCGAACTGGCCCAGCCCCATGTAGGCGTTGTATAAGGCCGGATCGATGGCGACGGCCTCTCGTAGATAGCCTGAACCCTTTTTACCGTCCCAATAGCTGCTGACGTAGCTGCCCGCGTAAAGCTTTGCGAGCCCGCGGATGCCGTAGGCCGCGCCCTCGTACAAAAGCGGATAAGGGCTTCGGGGATAGGCTGCCTGCTCGGCCTGGGCTTGGGCGACGACCCGATCCGCTTCCTCAAAAAACGCGGGAGGCACCACTTTGACCCCGACCTTGAAGTTCTCCTGGATGCGCGCCAACAGGACGCCGATCAGGAACACTCCGCACAAGGGATGCTCCGGGGCCTTCAGGGTCGCCGCCCGAATCCTGGCTTCGGCTTCGTCGTAGCGCAGGCTCAAGGCGAGATCTTGCGCCGCTTCCAGTTCCGCCATCACCGCCGGATCCAGGTTCTGGTCGGTCCAAAGCATGGGGGTCGGAACCGCTGTCGGACCTGGCGTCGGCGTCAGGGCCGCGTCCAGGCGCGTACCCGCGAGACCGGCCCCGAACAGGGCGACGACCGCGAGCAGGACCGTTGTTGAGAGGCGAAAAGCCATGCCAAAGCCGTTGAAAAAGGTCGTTAGGAAAGGGCCCCATCATAAACGAGACCGGAGATCCCGGCTACCTAACTTATCCCCAGGTTCTACGGTACCATTTCACTAAGCGGAATTTCAGCGTTTGGCCGCGGACGGGCAGAGCGCCCGTACCGCGCACAGACCGCACTGGGGCGTACGCGCAGCGCAAACCCGACGCCCGTGCCAAATCAACAAATGGGAGCTTTGACACCAGTCTTTGGACGGCAACAGCGCGCACAACGCCCTTTCCGCCTTCAGCGGATCTTCCGTACTGAAAAATCCCATGCGCCGGCCCAGCCTCAAGACATGGGTATCCACCGCCAAGGCCGGAACCCCGAAAGCGTTGGCCAACACCACCAAAGCGGTCTTTCGACCCACCCCCGGCAAAGCGGTCAGACTTTCCAGATCGTTCGGCACGGATCCGCGGTGGTCCCGGACCAGCCCTTGCGCCATCCCAACCAAATGCTTGGCCTTGGAACGAAACAGTCCCAGGCTCCGGATGCAAGCTTCGACCTGGTCCACGGGCGCCACGGCGAGCGTTTCGGCCGTCGGCCATCGGCGAAACAGTTCCGGGGTGGCCCGATTGACGTTCCGGTCGGTGCATTGGGCGGACAAGAGGGTCGCGGCGAGCAATTGAAAGGGGCCGTTGTGGTCGAGTTCACAGCGGGCTGCGGGATAACACTTGGACAGCTTTCGCAAAATCGCGCGGGCCCTCGAGGCGTCTTCCCGACCGGCCCCGGGCCGGAGCGCGCCGTCGTCCTTAAGACTCCTTGCCGTCTTGTTCATAAAAATCCGCCGCCAAAAAACCCCTGCTCCAACGATAGGCGAAAAAATAACACGCGGGCATTTGCCGGAAATTATAGCGTTGATCCAGGCCCAGGTGCACCAACCAAGCGGCGGCCACGGCCCAAATCCACAGGGGCGCCCGCGTCACCCCAGCCGCCCCCGCCAACAGGATCGGCCATTCCCACCCGTGGAAGGCCAAAAACAAATACCGGGGACCCCGTTCCGGAAAATAGCGGAAAAATCTCGGTAAATTAAGGTTAAACCCGTCGTCCCGCCAATAATCCAGCAGGTGATCGGTGTCGATCAGCGTTCCCGCGGCCCAAAACGCCACCGCCGCCGTTCGGTCCCCTGTGGCGGCCCAGAGGCAGGCCGCTCCGCAAGCCGACAACAGTGCGTGCTCGTTCAGGTCCACCCTCGCCTCATCTGAGAATCGCGATCTTCAACATCGAGCGCTGGCTGAGTCCCTGGGTCGGACTGTAGTCCTGGAGCGCGACCAGATACACGCCGCCGCTCAATCCCGGAGGCAAGTCCAAGAGAATCTGCGGCCCCCCGCCTGAAGTCTGGACCACCAAGCCGCCCGCCAAGGTGTAAAGCCGGACTTGCACCGAATCCGTCGCCGCGGCGTTCGGGATCGACAACAGCAGGGTCGAGTCCCCGGAAGGGACCGGATTGGGCACGGCGGCCGCTCCGTCCAACAAGCCTCCCGTCTGGCCAATGACCTGGACAAAAGCGGTGTGCTTCGACGCGGGCTGTCCGGCCACTTCGGTCACAATGGTGACCTCGTAGAGGCCCGGCCCGACCAGGGCCCCGGCGTCATTGCTGCCGTCCCAACCGGCCGAATCGATTTCGCTCGGGCCCCAACTAATCCGGGCTCCGGCCCCTTGCTTGCCTTCCACGAACGAAGAAGGGCTCACTTTCAGGAATTGGGCGCTGCCGGGCACGCGGGTGATGTGGCGGACCAGTTCGCCCGCGGAATTATAGATGGCCACCCCCGAATCGGCCTGCTGGGTTCGAAGCACGTCCACGGTCAGGGTCACCGAAAAAGCCGGATTCCCTGGGCTGTTTTCCGGATTCTCGACCAACACCACCGTATAAACACCGCCCTGAACCAATTGCCCCTGGGAGCTCTTGCCGTCCCAGGTCGCCGTCGCGCCTTCGGTCCCAGCAAGCGTGAATACCGCCTGGCCGCCCAAATCCGGGCAGAACGAATTGGCCCCAAGTACCGAAGCACCGGTCATGTTGGTGTAAACCATGATCGGCGCTGGCGAGGTGTAAACCTTTTCCCCGGCGCTGTTGTAGATGTTCACCACCACCGGGATCAGCGGCAAAGGCGTCCCCGTCGGGCTCACCGTGAACGTCTGCGTGATCGTGAACGTCGGTGAATCCGTGAATGTCGGCGTCGCAGTCGGGGTCGCCGAAGGGCTGGAGGTCCTGGTCGCCGACGGAGTGTCCGAATGGGTCGCGGTGCCGGTCGCCGTGGAGCTCGGTGTCCCGGTGACGGTCGGGGAAGCGGTGCGGGTCGCGCTGGGGGTGTCCGTCGGCGTGACGCTCGGGGAAGCGGTGGATGTGCCCGTTCCGGTGGACGTCACCGTGGAGGTGCCCGTACCCGTGGAACTCGGCGTGCCGCTGGACGTCTGGGTCGGGCTGGACGTCGACGTCACCGTCCCTGTCGATGTGACGGTCGCTGTCGGCGAATCGGTCGGCGTGGAGCTCGGGGTATCGGTTGCCGTCGCCGTGTCCGTGGACGTTTCGCTATCGGTCCACGTCAAGGTCGGGGTCGCCGTCGAGGTCACGGTCGAAGTCGCCGTGTCGCTCTCGGTCCACGTCAAGGTCGGGGTCGCGGTAAAAGTTCCCGTCGCCGTCGGCGAATCCGAAGCCGTCCACGTCAGGGTCGGCGTCGCCGTGAACGTCCCTGTCGCCGTCGGCGAATCCGACTCCGTCCAGCTCAGGGTCGGCGTCACCGTCAACGTCGCCGTTCCCGTTGGTGAATCCGAAGCCGTCCACGTCAGGGTCGGCGTCTCCGTGAACGTCCCCGTTGCCGTCGGCGAATCCGAAGCCGTCCACGTCAAGGTCGG
>Ga0326728_10007802_pt1 | contig 27116 bp, 31 predicted proteins | sample MB3enrmetagenome_FD_207602 | JGI IMG/M metagenome (GOLD analysis project Ga0326728, IMG submission 207602) | Lab enriched peat soil microbial communities from McLean, Ithaca, NY, United States - MB31MN | ecosystem: Environmental > Terrestrial > Soil > Wetlands > Peat | place: USA: New York...
GGCCTGCCTGCCGCGTTGAAGAAGCGAAGGGTTATTCAGGGGAGAAGGAAGATCGGACCGAAAGAAATATCCGGCCTGCTGAAAAAATACGGGGTGGGGGCGCGAGAGATCGCCCTCAAGGGGTAGGTAAAGGGCGGTAGCGGTCCATAAGAGCCTGTACCCTGCGGCCGAGGCGTCGCCCCCGATCAAGGCCCATTACCGGCCTCTTCCAAAAGTCAGGCTTATGGCGAAGATCAGGAGCAAACCGGCTGCGCAGATTGCGATAGCTTGAAAGACTGTCTGAAAACCGGGCACGTGAGGCGAATGGGGGTATAGCTTGGCCACCCCCACCGGCGAGACAAAGCTCTTTCCGAAAAATACAACGGGATAGCAGCTTAAGATAGCGGCGAGGAGTCCGATCACGGCAACGCACTTCTTCGGGTTTGTTTTTACATGCATCCCGATGCGCGCCTTTGCCGACCCTGCGTACCCCTTGCGCCTGAAGACGGACGCGAGCGATTGGAGGCCGACAAGGAGCAGAAATACAGGGAAGGCGCACAGGGACCAAACCCACCCGCGCCCGGCCATGTAACCGCCGAGGGTAAGGCCGCTTCTGACGGAGGAGTTCCTGAGCTCCAGTACTAGGTCATTTGCGCCCTCCGCCGTATCGATAACGAGTGTCCCATCCTCCGCGTATATCCATCGAGGAAAAGAAGATGCTCCCCTGAAGCATGACGGGCGCCGAGGTTTATCCTGGCCGCTCTGTTGAAAGGCCCCTCGAAATGGACAAAACGGATGCGGCCGCACTTGATCGCCTTGATCGTGCCCTCGGCAAGGTCGCCGTTGTCCACGACGATGATCTCGTAATTCCGGTACGTAGATTTGGCGGAGATATTGTTTATGCAATTTGACAGGAGGTCGATCTCCTTTCCACGAATCACGGCGGCTTGGCCTGCCGATGGGATAATGATCGAGACCGGAGGGCTGCCCACGATGTCCCGGTCGATCCGGTAAATGGGCAGATACTGCCGGGCGGCGACCCTTCCGGTTTGGCCGAAGCGGACCAAACGGTCTTCGAGCGCCTTGATGGCCGCCTTTGCGGCATAGCTTTTTGCTGCCGCAGAAGAGGCCGCAGAGCCGGGGATGGCCCTCCAGTGGTAGAGGACCTTCGGGATATGCTCAATGTTTTTCGTCTGCTCGGTAAACCGGAGGACGAAATCGTAATCCTGCGACCCTTCGTAACCCAATCTGAAGCCGCCGAGCTTTTTGGCTATGTCCGTCCGGTAGCAGGCGAAGTGGCCTGTGTACATGCATGTTTCCAGGTATTCCGGCGACCAGTCCGGCTTGAAGAAAGGCTCGAAGCGCATGCCCTTTGGGTTTATCTCGTCCTCGTCGCTGTAAACCATGTCCGTATCGGGACGCTCGTTCAAAAGGCGGGCAAACTCGAAGAGCGCCTCCGGGGAGATCTCGTCGTCATGGTCCATCAGGCAGATAAAGTCACCCGTTGCAAGGGAGAGGGCGCTGTTTGTCGCCGCCGATATATGGCCGTTCTCTTCCCTGTAAAGGACCTTTATCCGCTTGTCCCTTTCCTGGTATTCCTGCAAAGTGGGCTTCACATGAGGCTTCGTAGAGGCATCGTCTGCGATGCACAGCTCCCAGTGGGGGTAGACCTGGGCGAGGACCGAGTCTATGGCCTTTCTCAGCCAGACTTCTTCTAGGTTGTAGACGGGCATGAGGATGGAGAAGCGGGGGGTATAGGAGAAATGGAGGGCTTCTTCAGCCAATCCGCGCAGCTTGATGGGGCCAGGGTCGTGTTTCTCTACCCAAACCCGATAAGCCTCCGCCTGGTGCATGCTGTCGCGTATCATGCCCGTAATGCCGAAGTTGGCGGTTATGACGCCCGCGAGGCAACCCTTCAGGCCCTTAAGCCCTCCCCTCCTGGCTATAGCGGCCCATCGCGCGATTATGCGCGGCAGGTTCGTGATAAGTCCGACCTGTTCCTTCGTGAAGATATGCCAGAGGGATACCGCCAAAATATGCAGCGTTTTTGGAAAGGTTTTCGCCAGACGGTGTAGTTTTGCCGATATCCGCAAGGTCACGGGGTCGGGTCGGCCGGATCGGTCCGACGGTGCGAAGGGCGGGGTCTCACATGTCCATGCTTTGACAAAAATCGGTGACCGCAGCCGGGTCGCCGCTGCGGATGACGGCCCCGTTGCTTAAGAGAATGGTGGAGTCGCACAACCTCTTTACGGCATCCATGTCGTGAGAGGCAAATTGGATCGTGCCCCCGCTCTTTCTGAACTCGATGATCTTGTTCATGCATTTGTGCTGGAAATAAGCGTCTCCGACGGAAAGGGCCTCGTCAATGACGAGGATGTCCGGGGCGACGTTGATCGCGCAGGCAAAGGCAAGCCTCACGAACATGCCGCTGGAATAGGTTTTTACAGGCTGCTCCATGAAGTCGCCGATCTCCGCAAAATCGGCTATCGCCTCGAAGCGCGCCTTTGTCTCCTTGCGCGTGAGGCCCATGATGGCGCCGTTCATGTAGACGTTGTCCCTGCCGCTGAACTCAGGATGGAAGCCCGCCCCGAGCTCCAGAAGGGCCGAGACTTTTCCGTTCACCTCCACGGTCCCCGATGTCTGGCAGAGCACGCCGCTGACTATCTGCAGGAGCGTCGGTTTGCCGCTTCCGTTGCGGCCTATCACGCCCAGGGTCCCTCCTTTTTTCACGTCGAAGGAGACGTTCTTGAGCGCCCAGAATTGGCGGCCGTGCGTCTTGATGAAGGGGAAGAGGATCTCCCATAGCCTTTGAGAAGGCTTCGAGTACATGCCGAAGCGCTTGCCCAGATCATTGACGGATATCACGGAGCTGCCCATGCCTGCCTTATATGACCTCCGCAAAGACGGGCTTGAGCTTCCTGAAAAAGATGCCGCCCAGGCCGAATATCACGAAGGAAGAGACGGCGAGATAGGCCATGTCGGGCAGGGGCAGGAGCCTGCCTGCCAGGCAGGCGAGCCTGTAGGCCTCGATGACGTGATAGAGGGGGTTGAGCTTCATGATGAAGAGTATGTTCTTCGGAACGAGGGTCGGAGAGTAGACCACAGGGATGAAAAAGAAGAGGCCTGTGAGCAAGAGGGCCATGACCTGGGGCACATCGCGGAGGAAGACCGTCAGCGACGAAAGCACCCACCCTATGCCCACGAGTATGACAACCAGGAAAAAGACGTGTATAAGCACCAGCAACATGGAGGGCGATGCCCTATGGGTGAAGATAATGACTATCGCAAAGAGCAGGGCGACGCTCACAAGCTGGCTTACCAGGTTGCTTATCACGGTCACGATGGGGAGGACCTCGCAAGGGAATCCGGCCGCCCTCTTGACGAGGTTCTTGTGGGTCAGGAGCACCGTGGTCGTGGCGAACATCGTCTGGGCAAGAAATTGCCAGGGTATCAGTCCCGCGACGAGATATAGAAAGAAGCTGTCGGTCCCGTATTGCGGAGGGGCGGCCCCTTTCATGAAAATGCCGAAGACTACGCCGTAGATCGCTATCTGGCATACGGGATTGAGCACCGCCCAGGAGAAGCCGAAGAAACTGCCGACATAGGTCGCCTTAAGCTCGCGCGCCGCCATCGCGGTCAGCATGAAGCGGACCGCGTAAAGGTTTTTCATGAAATAGAAAAATATCTTTACGTTCGTCATGCTATCGGACCCGTAAAAGCCCTTTCAACGTACCAGTCTACGCCGTCGGTCCAATGGGGTATTTCGACGTCCAGGGCAGCCGCGAGCTGCGCGTTGGAGAGGGCTGAAAAGCGGGGGCGGCGGGCAGGGGAGGGGAAATAATCCGTGCCTACGGGTATAAGCCGGCTGCTCACGCCGAGCTTTGAAAAATAGTAGCGCACCGTCTCGTATCGTGAGGCAAAGCCGCTGTTGGTCAGATGGTAAAGGCCCCTCAAGCCCTTATCGAGGGCGAGCATGGTGAAGCGGACGATGTCCCGCGTCGAGGTGGGCACGGAGACCTGGTCATCGACGACCCTAAGCACGTCATGGGTGCGTGCCGCCTCCAGCATCTTGTAAAAGAAGTTTTGCTTCCCGTCCCCGAAGACCCAGCTTACCCGGAGGAGCAGATAGGCGTCCATGCCCCCGGCGACGAGCCGCTCCCCCGCCAGCTTGCTCTGCCCGTAAGCGCAGACCGGGCCCGGGGCGTCTTCTTCCGTATAAGGCGCTCCTTTCAGGCCGTCGAAGACATAGTCCGTACTGTAGTGGATAAGGAAGGCGCCCGCTTCTCTGCACGCTGCCGCCAGGTTGCCCGCGCCCGTCGCGTTCACGGCGAAGGCCGTCTCAGGCGACTGCTCGGCAGCGTCCACGAAGTTGTAGGCGGCGCAGTTCAGGACAACGTCCGGCCTGCTCGCCCCGATTATCGCCCTGACCGTCTCGAAGTGCGTGATGTCGAGCTCGTTTTCCTCGGGCGCCTCCACCCTAAAGGCGGGCGGCGCGAGCTGCCTTGCGAACTCGCGCGCAAGCTGCCCGCTCTTTCCGGCGATGAGGACCTTCATGAGACAGGCTATGACCTGGGCCTTTTTACGAGGGCGATGAGGTACTGCCCGTACCCGTTGTTCTTGAGCGGCTCGGCGAGGGAGAGGAGCTTATCTTCGTCGATGTATCCAAGCATATAGGCGATCTCTTCGATGCAGGCCACCTTCAGGCCCTGCCTCTTCTCGATGGTCGCCATGAACTCGGCCGCTTCCAGGAGGGTCTCGTGGGTGCCCGTGTCGAGCCAGGCGTACCCCCTGCCGAGGAGCTCGGCACGGAGCTTGCCCATTTTGAGGTATGCGTTGTTGACGTCCGTGATCTCAAGCTCACCCCTGCCCGACGGCCGGATGCTCCTCGCGATCTCGATGACGCCGTTATCGTAGAAGTAGAGGCCCGTCACGGCGTAGTTCGACTTGGGTTTTTGCGGCTTCTCTTCTATCGATACTACGTTCTGGCGCTCGTCGAACTCGGCTATGCCGTACCGCTGCGGGTCGCTGACGTAATAGCCGAATACCGTCGCGCCGCCCAAGGAGCCTACGTCCGAGACGGCCTTACGGAGGCGCGCGGTCAGGCCGTGTCCGTAAAATATGTTGTCCCCAAGGATCAGGCAGACGCCGCCGCCGCCCACGAAATCCGCGCCGATGATGAAGGCCTCGGCGATCCCCCTCGGCTCGGGCTGCTCACGATAGGCGAACCTGAGACCGAGCTGGGAGCCGTCCCTGAAAATAGTCTCGAAGCGCGGAGTATCCTGAGGCGTCGAGATGATAAGGATCTCCCTGATGCCGGCCAGCATGAGCACCGACAGGGGGAAGTAGATCATCGGTTTGTCGTATACGGGTATGAGCTGCTTGCATACGCCGAGTGTAATGGGGAACAGCCTTGTGCCGCTGCCTCCGGCCAGTATGATACCTTTCATTTTAAGACCCGGTCCTCATAGCTTCCTTACCGCCTTAAGCCGCTCGTTCTCCGCTTCTTTACAAGCTGCCGCCGCAAGCCTGCCGCCACTTCCGTTAGGACCTCGTTTTCCGCACAGGCAAAAACCATCCATGGACCGTTCAGACTCTGCCAAGAAGGTATCTTACAAAATATCGGCAAACTCTTCAAGCGCCAAATTGCTCAGGTTGGCGCGGCCGATGCCATATCGCGGCGGCTAAAAGAACGCCGGTCCGGTCCTCTCTAGGGCAGCCTGTCCGCCGAAAGCCCCGTACTCCTGTAAAGCTGGGTGAAATAATAGGTGGAGACGAGAAGGACATAATAGATGAGCACGGACGAGAGGGCGAAGCCCAGAAGGTATGGTATGGTATGCAGCTTATAGGCGATATATATGCAGACAAGGCTCAGGACGTAGCCCAGGACGTAGGCAGGCATGACCTCCCTGACGGCGGCGGCTATCCGCTCGAACTCGAAGGCCCTCCGCACTTCCGCGCGCTCGATGAAGGCGCAGAAGGCGAAGGGGAGGAATGCCGAGCAGACGATGAAGGTGAGGGCCGCCAGGACCTTGATTACGCCCCCCGCGAAGCCCGTAAGGGTGTTGCCGAAGCTCGACAGGAGGAAGCTGAAGGAGAAGAGGAAGCAGGGAATCGCCTCGTAGAGGATGAAGATCCCGATCAGCTTTGCGCCCTCCCAGAAAAGCTCTTTCTTTCGCTCCCAGGTGGGGAGGCCGATGCCGCCTATCATGGTGAGGCTCGACGTGCGGGCCAGATAACCGAGGGAGAGGAAGTTGGCCAGAGGGATCAAGAGTATGATCCCGCCGCCTACCCACCGTTTTATGTAGCGCGAGTTGAAGGTGAAAACGATGAAAGAGATAACGTCCATTATTTGCCTTTTGTTATGGCGTCGAGCAACGTCTCGGACGCGTACCCGGTCAGGCCGCCGTCCATGACAATTGTCTCGCCGTTGATATACGCCGCCTCGGGGGACGCGAGGAAGAGGACTGTGCCGACAAGCTCCCCTACCGTGCCCATCCTTTGAACGGGCGTCCTGGCTGACAGGAAATCGACCAGGTCCTGCCTCTTGGCCAGCCCCTCGTTCATACCGCCCTTTATATACCCCGGCGCCAGGCAGCAGAGGGTAACCCCCGACCTGCCCCACTCGGACGCGAGGTTCCTCGTCATAAGCTGGATGCCCGCCTTGCCGATCGCATAGGGGAGGAACCCTTTCTCGCCGAAGAGCGCCACCTGGGACGATATCGAGACGATCCTCCCGGCGCCGCGCTCGATCATCCTGCGCCCGACGATCTGCGTGACGTAGAAGGCGCCCTTCAGGTTCACGTCGATCACCCTGTCGAAATCTTCCCGCCTCATCTTAGCGGAGGGCACAAGGGGGTTGACGATGCCTGCGTTGTTAATAAGGATGTCGATGCCTCCCCACTCCCGGACTAAACTTTCCGCGACCGCTTCCATGGCCGCGTAATCGCATATATCTGCCGCGAAGGCCCTGGCCGCCCCTTCAGCGTGCTCCGCCCGGAACCTCTCGACGGCCTCCGATTTCCTCCCGTTGACTGCCACTTTTGCGCCCTCTTCGAGGAAGGCCTCCGCCACGGCCTTGCCCAGCCCCCGCGTCCCCCCCGTGACAAAGACCACCTTCTCCTTGAACCTCATTGCAAGCCTCCGTAGAATTCGCCTATCCTCCTGTCGAAAAGGGCGATCAGGTCCTCGCTTCCGGCCACCTGTGCGCCCGTAGCCTGCCGCCACACGTCGGATCTCTCCATGCAGAGGTAGATGAAAAGGTCCGGCGCCTTCGCCTTGAGCAGCCCGTAAAGCATCCTGTAGACCTTTATCCTTTCCGACTTGATGTAGCGGTACTTGCCGTCCTCGCCCATGATGAGCTCGCCGTGCAGCAGATTGCGCCGCCTCTCCTCCAGGAAAAGCTTCATGAGGGGGCGCACGAAGCGCAGGCAGCCTATGCTCGCCCATATGACCCTGCCCAAATCGAGGGCCTGTGCCGCCTCATCGATCAGGCGCGCGTAATCGCTCTCGAACCCGTCGTAGACGATCACCGGGTCGAAGTGGAGACCGACGAGGCAGCCCCAATCCTGGGCCTTTTTGAGCGCCTTGAGCCTCTTTGCGACGGGGCTTGTCCCTTTCTCCTCCGCATCGACGATCCTCTGCGGAGCCAGCGAGAAGGAGACGACCACGAAAGGGTTGAGGTCAGAGCGCAGGTGGTCGAGGCCCGCCCATTTCGACTTCAGCTCCAGGAGCGCCCTTTTCCTCTCGCCGAAGAACCGGACGACGGGCCTTACCGCGTCGAGCCGCCTGTCTACTGCGAGGCTGTCCCCCAGCTCCCCCGTGCCGAACCGCAGGACGTGCCTCTTTTCGGCTGTGATGGCCCGGTCGATCTCGCCGATGATGGAGTCCGTCGCAGTCCTCACGCTAATGCCGGGGTTGTTGAGGTACGACCTGAGGATGCAGTACGAGCAGGACATGGGGCAGCCCTCCACGAGGTCGATGGTCTTGTACCCGCAGCAGACGTGCCGGCGCGTGCCGGGGCAGTCCCTTACGGCGCTGCCTCTAGATGGTGTCAGTCGTACCGTGGGTAAGCTCAAATATGCCCCCGAAAAGTCCTTCTCGCGCAACGTTGCCCAGCTTCGCAAGCGCCCCTTCTACTTCCTCATTGTTGCGTGCCTGTATCGTTATATCGACCGATTCCCTCTCGAAGGCCGGGTCCACCCGCACCCTGACGTAAGGGGGCAGGGCGCAGGCCGCAAGGATGCCCGCGAGCTTCTCCTCGAGGCCGGAAAGGAGCGGGTTGGTGCGCTTCCTGAGCGCCCGTCTCAGGGCCTCCATGTCTTTTGCGCCTTCCAGTCCGGCCAAATCTATCTCTCCCCGCTTCACTTTGAGGAGCATCATGAGATGGAGGGTCTCTCTCAGCGAGCTTACTGTGGGACGAAGCGGCCCCACGAGGCGGATGATTTCCTGCACCTCGCCGCCCTCGAACCAGAAAAGCTGCTCGACCACCTGAAGCGGCAGGCCGTGGCGCACGATAAACGCCCACACCGGCTCTTCCGCAGAGGCAGCGGCCATGCAGGTGTTCAGGGCCTTCTCCCTGGCGGGCAGGCCGAGCATCTCCATTACGCCGTAGATTTCTTCAACAGGGAAGCCGAGGCCGGCCATCTTCTCCACGCAGACCGCCTTCTCCACCGTGTTGAGGGGCCTCGCCAGGTTGTCGTTTATCGACACAAGGAGCGCCTGCCTGTCGTCTGCGTCCGAAAAAATACAGGGGACCTTGCCGATGCCCAGCCGCAGGGCAGCATCGAGCCTCTTGTGGCCCGTGATGACGACGGCCCGCCCGCCCTTTCGCAATGCGAGGGGACCGAGCACGCCGAACCTCGCTATGGAGGCGAGGAGGCGCTCGTCCGCCAGGGGGTAGGAAATACAAAACCTCCTGTCCAGGGCATCGATTTTGTCGATCTCGACGGTTTCCATCTTTACCAAGAATCGATAAGGCCGCTGCGCCGGCTGGTAGCGCGGCCTTTCCATGCCGGCGCCGGGTCGGAACCGGGACGAAAGGCCCAACAGAAATATCGGCCAACTCTAAACCATATCAAAAACAGGCGTTTTGTGTCAACCGCAATGAAAGGTTCTCTCCCCTTTCCACCCCGGATGGCAAAAACGGACTTAAAAGAATATTAAAATTCTTTTGACCTTTTCGGGATTCTGTGCAATCATAGTACCCGAAGTTTCGGACGTGTTGTTACGGTGCCGCAATGCGTGAAACGGTATTGCGGCTTTTTTTTGCATCGTTCGGCGCTTCGATATTCGCATAGGAGGTGCTTTGCGTATGGCAAAGGGGACCGTAAAGTGGTTCAACGCGTCAAAGGGCTTTGGCTTTATCGCCAAGGAGGACGGCGGGGACGTCTTCGTCCATTACACTGCTATCCAGGACGAGGGGTTCAAGTCGCTGACGGAAGGCCAGGCGGTCAGCTTCGATATAGTTGACAGCCCGAAAGGCCCGAAGGCTGCAAACGTAGTCAAGCTGTAAATGTGGTAAGGCAGGCGTCAGGGGCCTGCCTTTTTCCTTGATGAGCACCGGCAGGCCCGCCCTAGCGGGCGCTGCCTGTCTGTCCCCCACTTGCGGGCATGGCGATCCTCTCGTAGGCCTCCGGTATCTCGAAGAGGCTGTCGGGCACCGATGTCTTGATATTGCTGTACTCTACGCTCCAGTTCCCGTTCACCGCCTCGCCGCGCAGCGCGCCGGGCCGCGGCCGGACGTTTATCCGCGGCCGGTCCGGGGGCTAAAGGTTTTCCTTCCTGAGATCTTCCAGAAGGGCCTTCTGCCGGTCCGTCACCCTGCGGGGCACGTCGATTACGACCTCCACGTACTCGTCGCCCGAGGCCTGCTTGCCTATCTGCGGCACGCCGAGGCCCTTCAGGCGCACCTTCGAGTTGGACCGCACGCCTGCCGGTATCTTGACCTGCTTCGGGCCGTCTATGGTGGGAACCTCGATGCAGCCGCCGAGGAAGGCGTCCGTCATTTTTACTTCTTTTTTCACGTAAAGGTCGTTTCCCACCCGCTTGAATACGGGGTGCTCGCCCACCTTCACGGTCACGTACAGGTCCCCGGTCCTGCCTGTGTACGGGTCCCTGCTTCCCTTGCCGTGGAGCCGCAATTTCTGGCCCGTATTGACGCCCCTGGGTATCTTGACCCTGACCTCTTCCGCCCCCCGCTCGCTGGCGAAGGAAAGCACCTTCTCCGCGCCCCTTATGGCGTCCATGAAGGGTATCTCCAGCTCGTAATTGAGGTCGAGCTCGCCTGCGGGCGTGCGGTCCTTCGTCACGTAGTCGCCGAAATCGTGGACCCGTCTTCCGCCGCGGCCCGACTCCCTACCGGGCGCCCCCCGCCCCTGCCCGCCGAAGATTATGCTGTAGATGTCGCCCGTGCCGAAGCCCAGGTCCTTGAAAAGGTCTCCTATATTGAAATTCCGGTAGATGTCCTCCTGGGTGTACTTCTGCTGGAAGCCGCTCATGCCGTAGGCGTCGTATTCCTTCCGCTTGTCCTTGTCGCTCAGGACCGCGTAGGCCTCGTTTATCTGCTTGAAGTGCTCTTCGGCCTGTTTGTTGCCGGGGTTCCTGTCCGGGTGGTACTTGAGGGCCAGCTTTCTGTACGCCTTCTTGATCTCGTCTTCAGAGGCCGTCTTCTGCACGCCCAGTAAGTCGTAGTAGTCTTTTTTAGCCATGGTCACCACCAGTGATAGCGATATATGCGCCGACCTTCCGTCCCAGGGCCGCAGCCACGGTCCTGCACTTGACGCCCATGACGTAGACGACAGGCCGCTCCCGGTCGTACTCGGAGATCGTCTCGTAGTTCCCCATGCCCTTGGCGATAATCATGCTGCCGTCCTCCCAGCACTCCCGCACCTTCCCCGTCATCGCCTCCCTCCTCATGCCGACCTCGTCCGTGCCCGTGGAGATGATGGCGTCCCACATGTCGTGCGCCCCGAGCCTCGCCGCGTCACTTAGCGATATATCGTTCTGCACGGGGTGCTCCCTCACCGCGTAATAGACTTCCTTTCCCTCCCGCCTGAGCAGGCGGAGCAGGGGCAGGTCGAAGACGAGGTCGCCGGCGTTGTCCCCGAGCACCATTATTTTGCTGTTAATATAAACCTGACGCTCTATTTTGGCCACATCGCACTCGAATTCCATGCGGGAAGGGTCGTAGGCGTGCTCGGTGAAGAAATCCCCGCCGTTGCCGAAGGCCGACGCGGCAAGGGCGCCTTTCAGGGTGTCGGGGAAAAAGCCTTTCAGCCGGGCCGAAGCCGCGAGGGCCTGCCTGAACTCCGTCTCCTTCCGCTCCGCGAACGGGTCATAGACGCCCGTCTCTGCCTTTATATATCTCAGGAGGCGGTTCGACACCTCCGTGGGGCTCCGCTCTATGTCGAAAAGCGCCTCGATGAGATGAAAAGCCGATGCCTCGAGACCCTTACCCCCGCCCGAAAGGGCGACGACCCGCCTCGCAAGGTTCTTGAGACAATTTTTGCAATGGCTGCCCGCCTTCATCCTTCCCTCCCGCACCGCATTAGACTATCGCGTAAAGCCTTTACAAATCAAATCGAAAAAAATAAAATTTTATACATGCCGATCTACGAGTACTACTGTGAATCGTGCAAGAAAACTTCTTCGTTCCTGCTGCTTCGCGCGACCGAGGAGGTCTCGCCTTTCTGCAAGCATTGCCGGTCTTCCGACGTCCGGCGCGTGCTCTCGCGGGTCGCCGTCCTCCGGAGCGAGGAGAAGAGGATGGAAAGCCTCCTCGACCCGTCCAAGATCGGCGACCTTGACGAGAACGACCCGCGGTCCATGGAAAGGCTGATGAAGCGGATGGGCAGCGAGATGGGCGAGGGGTTCGAAGAGGAGATGGCGGAAGCCCTGGAAGGCGGCGGCGAGGGGTCTAGTCCCGAAGAAGACCTGTAAGGGGCCCCTTGCCTTCCCTCAGGACTTTCACCTTGTCGTCCACCAGGCTTACGACGGTCGAGGGCTGCCCCACGATCAGGCCCCCGTCGATCACGAACGCCACCTGTCCCTTGAAATAGCGCTCGATCTCCCGCGGGTCGGCCATCGCCTCCCTTCCGGGCAGCTTCGCCGTGGTGTTGATGATGGGCCTGCCGAGCAGGTGGACGAGGGCCTTCGTCGCCTCGTGGTCCGGCATCCTCACCCCCACTTCTTTCTTGGCCGTCATGAGGAGCCTCGGCACGATCCTCCGCGCCTTCAGGATGAAGGTGTAGGCGCCGGGCAGCGTGCTCTTGAGCACCTGGAATGCGAAGTCCGTGAGGACCGCATAATTGCTTATATCCTTGATATCCTTGAAGATTATGCTGAGAGGCCGTTTCTCGTCGAGCCCCCGCATATCGTAAAGGGTCTTTATCGCCTTGATGTTGAACAGGTCGCAGCCGAGGCCGTAGAAGGTGTCCGTCGGGTATCCGATGATGGCGCCGCTTTCCAGGCTTTCCCTGATCAAATCGGTCGTTTTCTTCTTGGGCCTTACGGGGTTCCACTCGAGTATCATCGTTTTCTCCCGGTGTAGCGCGCGACGGCGCGCAGCTTTCCTCCCGCGTCGAGGACGGTCTCTTCGTAGGAGAGAAGGTCGAGGCAGCCGAAATAGCCCAGCAGCTCGCCGTCGTCCAGGAGGTAGCGCGGGTCCCTCGGCCGGTCCAGGCTGTTCTGCCGCTTGAGGAACGTCTCGTAGATGAGAATGCCCCCGGGCGCAAGCAGCTTGGTAAGCTCCTCCATGATCTCCCTCACGAGGAAATAGAAGACGAGCACGCAGCCCGCGACCCCTGCCTTAAAAGGGAGGCTGTAGGCGTCGCCCCTGATCACCGTGAGCTGCCGGTGCTCCTTCTGAGCGGCCTCCCTGGCAAGCTTGATCGCCTCCTCCGATTTTTCGAGGCCGTAGACGGGGAAGCCTTTCCCGGCCAAAAAAATAAGGTCGCGGCCGTTGCCCATGGCTATATCGATCACGGCCTTTCCGGGGGGCATTAGGCGGGAGAACTTCCCGACAAGCTCGTGGGCCTCGTCTGCTCCGTCATAGAAACCCTCCCTGTACCTTTTGTCCCAATCAGTCTCCAAGCAGGCGCACCCCGTTTTCCCACAGGATCTTCCCTGCCGCCTCGAGGCCGAGGGCCTCTATCGCCGCCCTGTACCGGCGCAAGCCGAGGAGGGGATAATCCGACCCGAAGATCACCTTGTCCGCGAGGAAGTGGGCCGCATAGCTGTAGAGGGCGTCCGAGTAAAGAAAGGGGACGGCGGCAAGGTCGTAGTAGACGCGGGCAAAGGACTTCCTTATCTCGGGCATCAGCTCGCAAAAGCACAAGCCGCCGCCCATGTGGGCCAGAAGCACCTTCAGGTCAGGATGATGCCGGACGAGGCGGACGACCTCTGCGAAGTCCGCCCGCCCCTTGCCGGGATAAGCGTGGCCGACCTGCTCGTTCAGGTGCATCATGAAGACCATCCCGGCCCGCTCCAGGTAGTCCGCAAGGCTCTCCATGCGCTTCTCCTCGGCTTCGTCGAAGGGGCGCTCGTACCAGGCCATCTCCCCTACGCCCCTCGCGCCCCGGTCCGCGCAGCGCTGCGCCTCGGCAACGGCGTCAGCCTCGTTCTGCCTGTCGGTGACGATGAAGGGCACGATCCTGCGGTCGCTTCGCGCGGCTTCGATAACATAATCGTTGGCAAGGCGTATGAGGCCGCCATCGCTGAAAGGGAAGCAGGCGGCGATCACCCTGTCGATGCCTTCGGCCTCCATGTAGGCTGCGAGGCCGGCCGCGTCCACCATCCTGGACTTCCTGTCGCCGTAAATGGCCGCAAACCCCGGCTCGCGGGCGGCTATGCGGTCCCGCCCTGCTATGATTTCCGGGGGGAACAGATGCGTATGGGCGTCCAGAACAGGCATACGCTATTATAAGACCTCTTCCCATCAAAAAATAGATTTTTTCTCGGCAACGTGCTATAAGGACAGCATGAGCGCGAAAATCGTCTTTTTCGACTGCGACGGCACGCTTACCACCGTGAAAAGCAGCTGGCAATATCTCCACGAGAGGCTCGACCTGTGGGACGGGCAGGCGGACGAGTTCCAGCGCCTGTTCCGCGCGGGAGAGATCGATTATAGGGAGTTCTGCAGGAGGGACGCCGCCCTGTGGAAGGGCCTGCCCGAAGGGCGCGTCCTCGACATCGTAGGGGAGATACCTTACCACGACGGGGTGAGGGAGACGATGGAGACCCTCAAAACTCAGGACATCCGGACGGTCGTCCTTTCCACGGGGCTTTCCTTCCTCGTCGAGAGGGTGCGAAGGGAGCTTCGGATAGACGCCGCGGTCGCCAACGACCTGATCGTCGAGGACGGGATGCTGACGGGGGAGATTAGGCTGAGAGTGGCGCACGACGAGGCGGCCGGCGCGGACAGCCAGGCAGAGGGATTGACAGGTATTTTTCAGGTGCAGGACAAGGGCTACTGGGTAAGGAGCATGCTGCGCCGCTACGGACTGAAGAAGGCCGACGCGGCAGCCGTCGGGGACAGCGAAGGCGACCGGTCGATGTTCGGAGAAGTGGGCATTGCCGTTGGGTACCATCCGAGCGCCGGCGTCCTGCCCTTTCTCCACCACGCCCTGCATAACGGTTCTTTCAAAGAGGTCTTTGAGGTACTGAGAGCGCGCGCGTGAGAGAAGGCCGTCGGAGGGCTGTGAAAACCATCAGGTTTTTGGCAGGTCTGGCGGCCGTTTCGTCACTGCTGTCCGGCTTCGGCTGCGCGCCGAAAGCGGTCCGGATATACGAGCCGGAGCCTGCCGTCAAGGCGCGGGGCGACATCGTCCGGTACGCGATGACGCTCCTCGGCAAGCCGTACAGGAACGCAGCCAAAGGGCCGGACGCCTTCGATTGCAGCGGCTTCGTCCATTACGTCTACGGCCGGTTCGACGTCTTCCTGCCCGTCTCGACCGAGGGGCTGAACCGCACGGGCTACGAGATCGAGCGGAACAAAGTGGAAGTGGGCGACCTGGTCGTTTTCCGCATCAAGCGCGACTATCACGTGGGGATCATGATAAACGAAGTCGAGTTTATCCACGCCTCCAAATCGAGGGGCGTCACCATCGACAACGTCGATGCGAATTACTGGAAGAAGAATTTCCGCAACTTCAGGCGCGTCCTCTGACGCGCCCCTGCCGCAAGGCCCGTTCCTGCCGGAAACCGTCTATCTCGCCGACGATGTCTTTTTAAGGTAGGCGGAAAGGTCCATCTGGTTGTAAAGCTTGCCCTTCACGTATTCGAGGATGCGCCTGTAATTCTGCGCCGCGACGTACCCCGGTATCTCGCCGATTGGCTTTCCGGACGATTCCAGGAACCAGGAGGAGGGGGTTCCGCTAATGCGGTAGAGCCTGCCCAGGTCCGTCGATCTGTCCACGTCGATCCGCAGGTAGACGAAATCTTTCTTCAACATGGCGTCGATCTCTTTGTCCGCCAGCGTGTTGCCGTCCATAAGCCGGCAGTAGTAGCACGCCCTGCTGTAGAAATAGAGAAGGACGGGCTTGTTGTCCCTTTTTGCCGCTCTGAGCGCGCCGTCGTAATCCTGGGCGGGCGCGGCGGACGCGAAAAGGAGAACGCCCGCGATTAGGGCTAAACATGCTTTTTTCATAGGGCTAAGTATATGCCCAAAAGGGCCGCCGTTCAAGTGAGGGTGGTGAGCCTAGGCGGCTCGTCTGAGGCGCATCTTTGGCGTCGCGCTGCGGTCCGCGACGCTGCGAGGTACCAAAAAAGTACGCCTCCGCGCCTCGAACCTTGCGCTTCACCGGGGCACCCGCGCGGCAAATCGGGCGGGTCGCGCATCCTCATACTTGCCGCTTTCTAAAAAAACCACTGTTCTTGGAGTTCCTCGCGCCGCAGGCGCTTGGGGGCCGGAGCAATTTTCGATGGATGAGGCGGAAGCCGGCGCAGGCGCGGGCCGCAGCATACTTTTTGTGTATGTGAGGACCCGCGTCAAGCCGGCGACCGGCTCAGGCGCGAAAAGTGCCCGGTCCCCTGAAAGTTGAAATGGCGGCTCGGGTGTGATAGATTACCCTGTATTATCGCGGCTATTCATAATGAATATCAGGGAAGAGCTAGAAGAGAGGGAGGAAAGGAATTTATCGAAGCACGCGCAGAAAAGCCGCTGCACGAGGGGGCGGCTCAGGGAGGAGGCGCCGTGCGACATCAGGCCCGCGTTCCAGCACGACCGGGACAGGATCGTCCACTGCAAGGCCTTCCGGAGGCTGAAATACAAGACGCAGGTCTTCCTTTTCCCTACTGACGACCACTACAGGACGCGCCTGACCCATACCCTGGAGGTCGCGCAGGTCGCGCGGACGATAGGGAAATCTCTCCTTCTTAACGAAGACCTGGTTGAGGCGATAGCCCTGGGGCATGACCTGGGCCACACGCCCTTCGGCCATGCGGGGGAGGCGGTGCTCAACAGGCTGCATCCCGGCGGCTTCCGTCATAACGAGCAGAGCGTCCGCGTCGTGGACCTCCTGGAGAGGGAGGGCCAGGGACTCAACCTTACGATAGAGGTGAGGGACGGCATCCTGAGGCATTCGAAAGGCCGCGGGGAGATCATCGTACTGGACGGCGCGGAGAAGCCCCTGACGCGGGAGGCCGAGGTCGTCCGGGTCGCGGACGTCATCGCCTATATCAACCACGATATCGACGACGCGATAAGGGGCGGGGTGATCACCCTGGACGACCTGCCCGGCGGGTGCCGGAAGTCTTTGGGCGACACGCATTCCGCGAGGATCGACCGCATGGTGAGGTCCGTCATAATGGAGACGCTCAAAAAAGAGACCATGGCCATCGAGCCGGAGATCGAGGAGTGTATGCTCGTATTGAGGGATTTTCTTTACGAGCACGTCTACGACAACGCGGTCGTCCACGAAGAGTTCAACAAGTGCTCGCGGATCATCGAGGATATCTACCGGTATTTCCTGGAGAATCCGGGGGTCTTCCTGGAGGAGACCTCAGCGGAGTCGTTCTACGCGGACCCTGCAACGTGCGTCTGCGATTACGTGGCGGGCATGACGGACCGTTACGCCTTCACCCTCTTCGAAAAGGTGTTCCTTCCCATGCCCTGGAAGATACCCGTTTAGGGGGAGCAAATGAGAAAAACGATAGTCGTTGCGGACAGGGACGAAAGGCTTCAGCAGGCGTTCATGACCGTCTTCGCGAAGGAGCAATACGAGGTGGTCTACGCGCCGAACGGTAAAGAGGTAGAGCGCATCGCGGGCCGGGCGCACGCCGACTTCTATATCGTCAACGTCAACCTCCCGAAGGTGGACGGCGTCGAAGTCTACAAGAAACTGCGGCAGGGAGGCTACCTCGACACGGCGAGCTTCTTCTTCCTGAAGGACGAGGGGGACGAGACGCAGCTTGAGGAGTACCCGGCGGAGGGCGTCATAGAGAAGCCGATCAACTTTTTCAGGCTCTACGAGGCCGTCATCGGAGACGACGACGTGATAGAGCTGACCGACCTCATAGACGAAAAAGCGGCTGAAGAACTCCCGAGGGCAAAAGAGCGCCCCCGCGAGGAAGTCGAGCGGGAGTTCCCTTCCGCTTTCGTCCGGGCCCTGGAGACGCAGGCCGCCCCGAAAGAGAGGGGGGAGGCGGACGCCGGGGAAGGGGAAGGCGCGACCCTCCGGGACGCCATAGGCATACAATTGAGGGACGCCATAGACAACGTGGACAAATCCGTCAGGGCGGCGGAAGTGGCGAAGGTCCCGGCGGAGACCGCCCCGCCCTCCATGCCGGAGCTTGAGCAGCAGTTCAAGACGGTCCTCGGCCAGGCGATGGAAGAGGCGGCGAACAAGCTGTCGGCCAGGCTCGCCCCGGTCCTGACACAGTACGTCGAAGATTATGTCAAGCAGATGCTTCTTCAGGTCACCGAGAGGGTGGTCCGGGAAGAGATCGATAAATTGCTGAAGGAGCCCAGAGAGTGATAGACAAGGTCTACGATCCCAAGCAGGTCGAGCGGAAATGGTACGCCTTCTGGATGGAGAAGGGCTACTTCACCGCAAAGGCCGTTTCCGAAAAGCCCCCATTTTCGATGGTGATACCTCCGCCAAACGTCACCGGCGTGCTCCACATGGGCCATGCCCTCAACAATACGCTCCAGGACATCGTCACCCGATACAAGAGGATGGACGGCTGCAACGCCCTCTGGCTGCCCGGCACGGACCACGCGGGCATAGCCACGCAGAACGTCGTCGAGAGGGAGCTTGCCAAGGAGGGCCTGAGCGCGGAAGGGCTGGGGAGAGAGGCCTTCATAAAGCGCGTCTGGGAGTGGAGGAAGAAATCGGGGGGCGTCATCATCGAGCAGTTGAAGCGTCTCGGCGCCTCCTGTGACTGGACGCGTGAGCGGTTTACCATGGATGCAGGTCTTAGCCGCGCAGTGCGCGAGGTTTTCGTCAGGCTCTTCGAGGAGGGGCTGATATACCGGGGCGACTATATCATCAACTGGTGCCCCCGGTGCAAGACGGCCCTCTCCGACGTGGAGGTCGAGCACGAGGAGACGAAAGGCCACCTTTATTATATCCGGTATCCCCTTGCGGACGGCTCCGGGTCGATCACCGTAGCCACTACGAGGCCGGAGACGATGCTCGGGGACACGGCCGTCGCGGTCAACCCGGAGGACAAGCGGTACAAACGGCTCATCGGAAAAGGCGTGGTCCTGCCGCTCACAGGGCGGACGATACCGATCATAGGCGACGCCTACGTCGATATGGCCTTCGGCACGGGGGCGCTCAAGATAACCCCCGGCCACGACTTCAACGACTTCGAGATCGGCAAGAAACACGGCCTCCAGGTCATCAAGGTGATCGACGACGACGGCAGGATGAACGAGCACGCAGGCCGTTACGGCGGGATGGACCGCTTTGCCGCGAGGGAGCGCATCATCGAGGACCTGCGGGCGGAAGGGCTCCTTGAGAAGATCGAAGACTACGGGCTGATAATCGGCAGGTGCTACCGCTGCAAGACGATAGTGGAGCCGATAGTCTCGCTCCAGTGGTTCGTGCGCATGAAGCCCCTCGCCGCGCCCGCCATCGAGGCGGTGCGCGAGCGGCGCGTGACTATCATCCCGGAGATGTGGGAAAAGGTCTACTACGAGTGGATGGAGAACATCAAAGACTGGTGCATATCGCGCCAGATATGGTGGGGCCACCGCATCCCCGTCTGGTATTGCGACGCCTGCGGCGGGGTCTACGCCTCCAGGGAAGAGATCACGTCCTGTCCGGGATGCGCAGGGCCGGTCAGGCAGGAGTCGGACGTCCTCGACACCTGGTTCTCCTCGGGCCTCTGGCCCTTCTCCACCCTCGGATGGCCGGACGCGACGGACGACCTCAAGACCTTTTATCCTACCTCTCTGCTCGTTACGGGCTTCGACATACTCTTCTTCTGGGTCGCCCGGATGATTATGATGGGCGTCCACTTTATGGGGGGCGTCCCCTTCAGGGAGGTCTATATCCACGCCCTCGTGAGGGACGCGGAAGGCAAGAAGATGAGCAAGTCGAAGGGGAACGTCATAGACCCGCTTCTTATGATCGACAGCTACGGGACGGACTCCTTCCGGTTCACCTTCGCCATGCTCGCCGCCCAGGGAAGGGATGTCCTCCTGTCGGAGGAGCGCATCGAGGGAAACAGGAACTTCGTCAACAAGATATGGAACGCCGCGCGCCTGACGATGTCGCTTTTGGAGGGCGCCCCGGCCCCTTCAGCGCCGCCTGCACCTTCCGCCTTCCTGCCGGACCGGTGGATCAGGTCTCGCCACCAGAAAGTGACGCAGGAGGTCCGCGAGGCGATCGAGACTTACAGGTTCAGCGACGCGGCCCACAGCCTTTACGGATTCGTCTGGCACGAGCTGTGCGACTGGTATCTGGAGCTCGTCAAGCCGAACCTCTACGGAAAGGTGACCGCCTTCGACCGGGGGGCGACTGCGGAGACGTTGCGGGCGACCCTCACAGAGACGCTCAAGCTCCTCCACCCCTTTATGCCCTTCGTGACGGAAGAGATCTACCAGAAGCTGCCCGGAAGGGACTCAGAGAGCATCATGATCGCGCCCTTCCCGGAGGTCGATCACACCCGCATCGACGAGGAGGCAGAGGGCGAGATGGCGATGGTCATGGGCGTCATCGACGCGATCAGGAACATACGGGGCGAGATGGGCTTCGCCCCAAGCGAAAAGGTGGAGGTGCTGATCCGTGCAGACGGCCATAGGCCGCTTCTTGAGAGCTACGGCTACTACATCAGGGAGCTTGCCCGTGCCTCCGAAATCGGGTACGTCACCGGCGAGGCCCCGAAGAGGGCCGCCCTCGGCATATTCAAAGGCGTCGAGGTCTTCGTCCCCATCAACGACTCCGGCGTCGTGGACAGGGAGAAGGCGAGGATCGAGAAAGAGCTGTCGAAAGTCTCGGCGGAGATCGACCGGGCCTTCAACAAGATAAACAACAGGGCCTTCAGGGAGAAGGCGCCGGACGCGATCCTCATGAAGGAAGAGGCCAACTTCGAGGAGCTGCGCATGAGGCGGGAGAAGCTCGCCACGAGCAAGACGATGCTGGAGGGGCTCCTGAGGGGATAGAGTGGCGCTCAACTTTTCCATCGTAGACCGGTTCGTATCCGAATACGGCGAGGTGATGCACGACCGGACCCTCCTGCGCCACGACCGGTACGACATCCTGGTGAGCCTGCGGCAGACGCTCTGGGAGGCGCTGCGGGACGCGGAGCGCTTCGAGGCGGAGCTGCACAGGATGCTCGACAGCATCGACGGCGCGAAGGACTTCGACGTCCTCAGGAAGTACCACGCAACGTCCGTCGAAGGCGTGAAGATCTACTTCGAGGAAGAGCAGACGGTCGCCGACGTGCACGACCTCTTCCGCATCGTGAGGGACAGGCTGACGAGCCGGGTGCTCACCCTCGTGGAGGAGGAGATGGCGGCCTCAGGATTCGGCCGGCCGCCTTCCGACTACTGCTGGATAGGTCTGGGCAGCGAGGGGCGGGACGAGCAGACCTTCAGGACCGACCAGGACAATATGCTCGTCTACGAGGGGCGCGGCGCCGGCTCAGGAGACGGACCTTGCAGCCCTGAACGCTACTACGAGGAATTCAGCAACCGCGTTATGGAGAGGCTTTCCACGGTGGGATTCGAGAAGTGCAAGGGCGGGACCATGCCGTCCAACGAGAAGTGGCGCGGCTCGGTCGAGGACTGGAAAGAAAGGATCGAAAAGACCCTCCAGGGCAGCGAGCTCCTTGAGCTTCTCGACCTCATCATCATGACGGACGCCCGCGTCATGCACGGAGACAGGCGGCTCTTCGACGCGGTTCTGGAGCGGTTCTTCGCACTCCTTAAGGAGAACAGGCACATCATGAAGGAGATCACCGAGGCGGCCGTCGCCATGCCCACGGCCCTCGGTTTTTTCGGCAAGTTCAGGCTGGAGACGGAAGGGGACCACAAGGGGATGTTCAACCTGAAGGTCCTCGGATGGTCGCCCCTGATTATGTCCGTCAGGGCCCTCGCCCTGGCGGAGGGTCTCTACGAGACGAACACCTTGAAGAGGATCAAGCGGCTGCGGGAGATGAACGTGGTCAAAAAGGAGACGGCCTCCGATTTGATAGAGGCGTACCTTTTATTTGCCCGCTTCCGCATAATGAGCCAGATAGGGCAGGAAGGCGGCGACGGCCAGAACTATATCGACCCTGCGCGCCTTGCCGGCGAGGAGTCGGGGAAGCTCCGAAAGGCCATGAAGACAGTCGAGGCATTCCAGAAGTATCTGCACGAGGTAGTGCTGTTCGGGGAGCCCCTGTGAGGGGAAAGGGGGGATGGGGAAATGAAGGTAGCTGAGGTCATGAACAAGAACGTCGTAACATGCCACCCTTCAGAGAAGCTAGCGGTCATCGTCAACAAGCTGGAGCTCTTCCATATCGCCGGGATGCCCGTCGTCGAGAAGGGCGTGATCGTCGGCATGATATCCCAGACGGATATCCTCAGAGGGCTCAAATCGGGCACCCTGCATGACCTTTCCGTGCAGGACGTGATGACGAAGGGGATCGTCGCGGTGGCCTCTACGGAGCCTGCCGTAACCGTCGCGAAGATCATGATAGAAAAGGGCATAAACAGGGTGCCTGTTCTCGATAACGACAAGCTCGTCGGCATCGTGACGAGGGGGGACCTGATAAGGGCGGCAGCCGAGTGCGAATGAGGTGTGCATGAAGATCACGAAGGACGTAGTCGAATACGTGGCCCATCTGGCGAGGCTTGAGCTTCTCCCGACGGAGGTGGACCAGTACACCGAGCAGATCGACAGGATACTGGCGTACATGGACCAGCTCAACGCCCTCGACACGACGGGCATAGAACCGACGACCCATGCGATACCCCTGGTGAACGTCTTCAGGGCGGACGCCGTAGACCACAACCCGGAGGTCGAGGACGCGGTCTCAAATGCCCCGGAGCGGGAAAAGGGCTTCTTCAAGGTGCCCCCCATTATAGAGACGGAATAAATGACCTTGCTGCAACCAATTTCGAGGAGAAGGCATGAAAGAGCTTCTGCATAAAGATATACGGGAAGTAAGGGGCCTTTTGAAAAAAGGGGAGGTCACGTCCGCAGAGCTGACCCGCTTCTATCTCGACAGGATAAAGGAGCACGACGGCCGGGTGGGGGCCTACCTCCGCACCACGGAGGAGGCGGCCCTCGCGATGGCCGAAGAGGCGGACAAAAGGATACGCGCCGGAAAGGACGGCGAGCTCACGGGCATACCCTTCGGCATCAAGGACATCTTCTGCACCAGGGGCGTAGAGACGACGTGCGCCTCCCAGATCCTCAAAGGGTTTCGCCCGCCTTACGACGCCACGGTCATAAAGATACTCAACGAGAGCGGCTACGTCCACCTGGGAAGGCTCAACATGGACGAGTTCGCCATGGGGTCATCGACGGAGAACTCTTCTTACCAGATCACGAAGAACCCCTGGGACCTTACCCGCATACCCGGCGGGTCGAGCGGGGGGTCGGCGGCAGCGGTGATGTCCGGCCTCTGCGCGGCGGCCCTCGGGACCGATACGGGCGGGTCCATCAGGCAGCCGGCGAGCCTTTGCGGAGCGGTGGGCCTTAAGCCCACCTACGGGAGGGTGTCGCGCTACGGCCTGGTCGCCTTCGCCTCGTCCCTCGACCAGATAGGGCCGATCACGCGGAACGTGGCCGATTGCGCCATCGTGCTCAAGGCGATAGCCGGGCACGACCCCATGGACTCGACGTCCATCCCCCAGCCAGTCCCGGATTATGGAGCCGGCCTCGGCAAAGAGATCGAAGGCCTCCGCATCGGCATCCCGGGGGAGTACTTCATCGAGGGCATGGACCCCGAGGTGCGGCAGGCGGTGGAGTCGTCGCTTGCGACGTTCGAAGGCCTCGGGGCGCATATTGTGCCCGTCTCACTGCCCCACACGGAGTACGCCGTGGCGGTCTACTATATCATCTGCACGGCGGAGGCCTCGTCGAACCTTGCCCGCTACGACGGCGTGAAGTACGGCATGAGGGTCAACGGGAAAGACATCATCGACATGTACAAGAAGACGCGGTCGGCAGGCTTCGGAAAAGAGGTGAAGAGGCGCATCATCTTAGGGACGTACGTCCTTTCGTCGGGCTATTACGACGCCTACTACAGGAAGGCAGGGCAGGTGAGGACCCTCATGCGGCGCGACTTCGACGCGGCCTTCGGCAAGTGCGACGTGATCGTCACGCCCGTCTCGCCCACGACCGCCTTCAAGATCGGGGAGAAGACGGAGGACCCCCTGACGATGTACCTCTCGGACATCTTCACAATCCCCGTCAACCTGGCGGGCCTCCCGGCCATGTCGCTGCCCTGCGGCTTCGACGGCAAGGGCCTGCCCATCGGCCTTCAGATCATAGGGAAGCCCCTCGATGAGGTCCTTATGCTGCAAGCCGCCTATCTCTTCGAGGCGGAGAAGGGGCTCAAAAAACTGCCCGATGCCTTTGCGTGACCCATGAGCCGGATCGACGACCCCAAGCGCTTTCTCGCGGCCCTTCTGAAGATGGGCATCGAGGAGTACGTCTCAGGCGGCGAGGACAGGCTGACCCTGGCCCGCATCAAGGCACAATCGGCGGCGTGCACGAAATGCGGCCTCGCGGCGAGCCGCAGGACGGTCGTATTCGGGGAAGGCAGCGAGACCGCCCGGGTAGTCTTCGTCGGCGAGGCGCCCGGAGAGGAAGAGGACCGGCAGGGCAGGCCCTTCGTAGGGCGGGCGGGCAAGCTCCTCGACAAGATGATAGAGAGCATCGGCCTGCGCCGCCGGGACGTCTACATCTGCAATGTACTGAAGTGCAGGCCGCCGGGCAACCGGGACCCTGAGCCGGCGGAGGTCGAGGCGTGCAAGGAGTACCTCGCAGCCCAACTGGAGGCCATAAACCCTCTCCTCATCTGCACCTTGGGGAAGCACGCGTACAACACGCTCCTCGGCGTCGACGCGCGCATCACGAAGATACGCGGCCGCCTCACGGACTACAAGGGCATCAAGCTCCTGCCCACCTACCACCCGTCTTTTCTGCTTCGGAACCAGGGGGCGATGGGCGATGCCTACGATGACATGCAGAAGGTGAAGAGCCTCCTCTCCGGCTGAGTCCGCACCTGTTCCAGGCGGCCTCTTGCGCTTCAGGCGGCCCTTCCCGTGATATCGCGCACTCTTTCGCCGGCGGCAACAAAAGTGTTGCAAAAGCTCGCCTGCGGAATATAGACTACGGTTAAGCGGCCGTTAGGCGCACCAGGAGGTTAGAGGCGATGCCCGGTGTTCGGAAAACCAATCGGGAAAAGGGTGTGGACGGATACATCAGAAGCCAGGGCAGCGAAGCGATGGACGAGGAGAGCGCCATGGCTTACCGGGGGTCCGGCGCGCCGAGAAGAAACAGGGGTCTGCTCGGGTCTACGGTAGTGGCCGCTGTCTTGCTCCTGCTCTGCTTCATCTCCTTTGCGAGGATCGACCGGCTGGACCGCGAGCTGGCGCCGCTGCGCGCCCAGGGGGACAAGAAGGTCATCGACGACCTCAAGGGTGAAATCGCGGCGCTCAGCGCGAGGCTCGACAAATCCGTCGGCGAGACGGAGAAGCTCAAGGCGGACGTTGCCCGGCTGCAAGCCGACATCGACGCGAAGAAGGCGGCGCCTAAGGCGGAGAGCAGGAGAAAGCGGCCGGCCGGCTAGGGTCAGGCGATGAAACAGGACCGGTCAGCCCGCGCCTAATTGCCCCGTGGCTGCCGTTTTTCGCCTGTCATGAAGTTTTTCAGGAGCAGCATCCTCTGGATGGAGCCCCGAAGGTCGAGGAACTCCTCATCCAGGCACATGTTTTCTATGCCTTCCTTAAGGACCTTGACGGCTTCCGCGGGGTCGTCGCCGTAGCCGAATATGGAGATGCCGCCGGCATAGGCGACGAAGCCGGGATCGACCGGCTCGACCACTGCGACGAGGGGCATCCGGAGGCGCCTGCCCAGGAGGCGGCGGATGGCGATACAGCGGCCGGCGGGTTCTTCGGGCTTGTATTGTCTCGTCATAAAGATACTCGATATGCTTATCGGCTGTTATTTTCTTAACCTAAGCGAATAAAATGTTGACTCCCTTTCAAGGCCCGTAGTATATTTCTCGACAAACTTGTGAATAAGCTCACAAGGGGGGGATCAATTAATTCATCGAAAGGGAGGGTTTTACTTATGGAAGCAGAAAAACTCGGTAATCCGGCGCCTCTGGGACTGGCCGGGTTCGGCATGACCACCATCCTGTTGAACATCCACAATGCGGGCTTTTTCCCCGTCGGCTCGATGATCTTTGCCATGGGCGTATGTTACGGGGGTATAGCTCAGGTTATCGCCGGCATCCTGGAGTTCAGGAAAGGCAATACCTTCGGCATGACCGCCTTCACGTCTTACGGCCTTTTCTGGATGAGCCTTGTCTTTATCCTGATGTTCAAAAACCTCCCGGGGGCTTCTGCGGCGTTCATCGGCTGGTATCTCTTCTGCTGGGGGCTGTTCACGTTCTTCATGTGGTTCGGCACGTGGGGAAAAAACAGGGTCCTGCAATATATCTTCCTCAGCCTTACGGTCCTGTTCTGGCTGCTTGCCATCAGGGACTGGAGCGGCAACGCCGCGATAGGGATTATTGCAGGATGGGAGGGCATCACCTGCGGCGCAGCCGCTTTCTACCTTGCGATGGCAGAGGTGGTCAACGAGGCCCACGGCCGGACGGTGCTTCCCATAGGCGAAAAAAACGCCGCGGCAGTTGCGCCGGCCGTTGCGGCGGCGCGGTAACGCGGATAATAGACCGGTGAAGCGACGCCTCTGCCGTCCTCGCCGCGGGAAGAGTTGAAGGACGCAGGGTCTTCAGGCTGTGATCGCGTTTGCCGGGCACATCTCCTGGCAGCAGAAGCACCTGATGCACGCCCGGTAGTCGAAGGAGATTCGCGTCTCTTCCCTCTGGATGGCGCCGGCGGGACAGACGTTGACGCACGTCCCGCAGAGGGTGCACTTCTTCGCTGCGCATTTCGGCTTCCTCGTGAAGACGCGCCTTGCCGTCTCCCTTACCAGCGGGGGAAGGTTCCAGTCTACCTCCATCGACGCAGGCATCAGGAAGTCGCGCACGGCGGGCATACCGAGGTCGATCACCTCCGCATCGCGGAGCAGGCCGTGCTCCGCCGCCACCACGGAGATAGGCAGGGCGGACGGCACGGAAAGCCCTTTTTCGAGGAATGCGTCGAGGGCAAGGGCGTCGTCTGAAGCGGCGACGATGCCGAGGCTGCGCACGCGGCCGCCGCTCGGCCCGTCGCCGTCCATGGCCGTTATGCCGTCGAGGACGGTGAGGGCGGGCCTCACGGCTGCATGGATGTCGATGAGGAGGGACGCGAAAAGGCGCTTGTCCGTCCCGCACCGGAGGTGCCATTTCGCCTTGTAGAGGGAGGGGACGAAGCCGAAGAGGTTCTTTACGCCCGCGGTCAGGCCCATCATCATGTGGGTCTTCAGCTTCGGCATATTGACGATAAGGTCGTAGTCGAGGGGGTCTTCGCCGAAGGTCAGCTCCCTGTAAGGGGAGATGCCGTCGTTCGTTTTCGTCACCCTCTT
>Ga0326728_10007803_pt1 | contig 27115 bp, 17 predicted proteins | sample MB3enrmetagenome_FD_207602 | JGI IMG/M metagenome (GOLD analysis project Ga0326728, IMG submission 207602) | Lab enriched peat soil microbial communities from McLean, Ithaca, NY, United States - MB31MN | ecosystem: Environmental > Terrestrial > Soil > Wetlands > Peat | place: USA: New York...
AATTGCCGCTGTAGACGCGTCTATCGGCGCGGTGGACGATTGCGCGCCCCCGGGTTACTGCCCTACTGCCCCGCCACAAATCCCAATCCTTGCACGACGGCGCCTAGGGCGCGCTGGTCTGTGGCGCACGGCGGTCCACCAGGCGCAGCGGCGTGCGAACGCGTAGATCGACCGACCGCAGCGGCACGGCTGTCTCTTCGGCAAGGCTGTCATACTTACCGGCGAGCGAGAGGTCGGAGGCTACGATCCACTCGCCGGGTATCGGTACGCTCACGTCCTGGAGCGGTTCACCGCCCTTCGCCACCATGTAATAGCGAAAGCCCCACTCGCCGTTGACCAGAAATGGGCGTCCCGGCGGAGGCGGAACGTGGGCATAGACGCGCGCGAATTCATACGCGGCGAAAGAAATGTTCAGACCGAGCAGCATGTTCACCATCAGCGCCAGCCACACCATGCGCGGCCGGTCGCGGAATTGGATCACGAACAGCAGCACCATCGGCGCGGCCAGCGGCAACAGGTAACGCGCGGCGCCGGCGAAGAACGCCACGCACGCGAAAGCGAAATAGACCAGGCACCACGCAGCCAGCACACTCGGGCCACAACTCGCCTATGGTTCCCCGTGCCAGTCGCCGCTAACGGCCGCCAACATGGAGGAATCAGCGTCTTTCGTCCGGAACCCTGCCAGGTCCGGCTCCGAGCCCGCCTCGATGATCGCCCAAGGTCGCTCATGTACCTACGCGGTGCCAGCGTCGAAGCCATCGCCACGGCAGCCGCCGCCTTTTTGTCGCGCAACGGCTTTCGGGTTCTTACTGGATGGCGATTGTAGCGTCCGTTCGGGATGACGCCCCGCCGATCGTCACTACCAATGGAACGGCGTTCCCCGTCGGCGCATTCTCCGGGATCAGGATGTTGATCTGTATTTCCCCGCAGTACACCAAGCCGTCAAAAACCACATTGGCCGAGGGGAGTTCGGTGCCTCCGAGGCTAACGGTCACCGGGAGCAAAGGAGTTGCAAATGGCGGCCCCGAGGGTTGCGTGCCGTCCGGCAGCGTGGTATTGACCAAACCTTGCCCGGTGACCCAGAACGCCACGTAGCTGTTCCGCGCCGCCGGGTTCGAACTCGAATTGAACGTATTGTCCTGGTTGACCATCCATACCTGGCCGGGCCCATAGTCCTGCGTGAAGATCCCGGGCGAAGAGGCCACTACCGGCACGGTCACGGCGTTCCCCACCACCCCGTTGTACTCGACCTGAATGGTGGCGCTCACCAAACCCGATACGTGGAACGGCGCCAGCACGTTGACCTGCCCATTCTGCGCGTACGTCAGATAGGCCGGTATCCCGCCGATCGAAACGGTGGTCCCCGCGAGTTCGGCGGTCATCGCCGAGCTTACTCCGGCCGCCGGACCGAGCCCGGCGCCAAATAACGAAATGAACTCGTTGGGAGCGATCCCGCCCGTTTGGAAAGTAGCGGCGTTGGTTACGGCAGGCGTGGTTCCAACCACCGTGATCAGTGGGCCGATGCTTGGCACGATCTTCGCCACGTAGCCGTGCTCACAGCAAGTGGGTGCTGGGTTAGTGGTTTGGAATGCGCCGGGAGTGGTGATCAGATCCGGCCCAAGAATAAACCCGGCAACATAGATATCCCCGGCCGAGTCGACGACCAGCCCCCCTGGCCCGGCGGAGTCCCGTCCCCCGGACCCGACTTGCGAGGAGAAAAGCAGATGCGATCCTGTGGGATCCAGTTCAGCGACGATCACATCTCCAGACCCGCCGGTGATCGCGGGCTCGACCGGATTGATCAACGGAAAACCCGGATTGGCCGTTCCTATGATGTAGACGTTCCCCTTGCCGTCCAACTGAACGGGGCCCATAAAGAACATATCGTCGCCTCCATCTTGCCTGGCGCCGCCCACGTAAGTGGACCACAGCATCGCCGTGCCGGACGGATTGAGCTTGGTGACGTGAGCGGCGGCGCACTCCCCACCCAACCCGCACACGGTGGAGTAAGCGCCATCGGTCACCGGAAAATCGGAGGAATTGGTATAGCCGGTGACATAGACATTGCCCGCACTATCGGTGGTTAGGCCGGAGACGTAATCGGATGTGTTTCCCGTCTTTCCGCCCAGGTAAGTGGCCCAGGACAGGGTTGCCCCGCCGGCGGAAGTGACCGGGGTGAACCTGGCGACGAAGCCGCGGTCAGCCGTCACAAAGCTGCCCGTAGTGTCGAGAGGATAGGGAACGGGCTGAACCACGCCGAGCGTCGTGGGCAGCCTGCCGGCCTGGGTCTCGCCGAACAGATAGAAGTACCTGTTGGAATCGACCGCGGCCCCGGTTGCCAGGGTATTGCCTGCAGTGACGGCGGTACTTCCCTTAATGTCGTTTAAGTCGCCGAAGAGAGTGGAATAGAGCAGGTTGGCGCCGGTGGGGTCGAACACGGCGATGAAGGTGAAGTACGAGCAACAGGCCATTGAGGTTGTGCCGATCACCGCGCCGGCGGTGGTGGGAAAACAAGTGGACGGATAGCTGGCGTTGCAGACTGTGTCCTGGTTGCCGGCCACATAAGCGCGGCCCGCGGCATCCACGGCGATGCCGGTTGCCCAGGTATTGCCGTACCCGCCCAGGAATGTGGAGTAAACCAGGCCCGTTCCCGTGGCATTCAGCTTGGTCACGAATGCGTTCATGGAACCGGGGCAGGTCGCACCCGCTTGGCCCGCGTAAACAGTAGGGCCGCAGAGTGTCTGGTACGCTCCGGATGTGATTGGAAAGTTGGCCGAGGTGGTAGAACCAGCCACATAGGCCTCGCCGGCGGAGTCTACCGCAATGGCATAGCCGTCGTCTTCGGAGTTACCGCCCAAATAGGTGGAATACACGAGCGAAGAGCCGTCCGGACTGAATTTAGTCACAAAGGTTGTGGGTGTGTACGCCGGGGTGGTACCCGGCAGCCTGGCTGGAAAGCTGCCTGCATAAGCGTCTGCCATCGGAAAATCCACCGAGCTCGTGCGGCCCGTGACATACACGCTGCCGGCGCTGTCTACGGCGAGGCCCTGCGACGTACCGACCTCGAGGATACCGGGGCCGGTCGGACGTCCGATGTAATCGCTGCCGGTCCCGGCGAGATAGCTGGCGTAGCTGAGCACCGGATCGATGGTCAGCGCCCGCGAGTGGTCGTAGCTCCCCAGCCGGAAGCGAACCTCGTTCCGGCGCACGGCGAAGACGCCCTCGACGGCGACCCGCTTCGTTCCATCCATCTGATACAGAACCGGCTTGCGGAAAGTGGCCGGACCGTTGGGGGATTTCAGAACCAGGTTCCCCTCCGGGTCGACGCCAGCGCGGGCGCCTTCGATTCGCCAGGCGATGCGGCCGGCGTCGGCGCCGGGGGAGAGGACAAAGTCGTATTCCAACTGGCTCTGATTGCCGTAAAAGACCAGGTCCACACCAAGATAGATCTGCGAATAGGTGACTTTGCCGTATGTCGGGATGCCGCTGCGCCATTTCTTCGGATCGTTGCCGATGAAGTAGCTCACGACGCCGGGCTGTTGGGCCAGTCCAACGGCTTTGGCGTTGACATTTGCCCCGATCAGGCTCATGCGCAATATGTCCGCCGGTGCCTGTTGCCGCTCCAGGTGCAGAACGACCTCGCCCGGAGCCAGAAAGAGCGCGTAGTCGGAACCGTGCGCGAGAAATTGTACAGCGGAGGGCATTTGTCCCTGGTTTGGCTCAAAACTCAACGGCGCGTTCACGAACTTCGCCGCGGGGCGATTGTCTCGCGGGGCGGCGCTGCCGAGAGGCCGGCCGAGTGCCGCGAGGACCATGATTGCCGCAAGCGTGAGCACTCGCGGCGGGAAAGACCGTTTGGTTGTCATGCGAGTCGTACCTCCCTTCCGAATAGGATGGCGATAATCAGAGCCCAAATGCCTCATTGAGACTGCCGGCCCGGTATGGATGCCCAACGGTGCACGGCAGGGGCAGACGGTTTTCTTGTGCCTTCCGAGCGTACCCGCACCGGCTCAGGCCGGGAATTTGGATGCGGAGATGGCGAGGGTTGCCGCTCTTCAAGGAAAGTGAGGGTACGCGACAATAACCTTGGAGCTTCATCTTCTAATGCTCTCGATCGCCGCCAGGGCGCGCTCGCGGGCCACGCGGTGGTGAAAAAGCTAATCATCGTCATTCTCCTCTTATCCAAATCTCAGTGGGAAGGTTCCCTCCCACTCTCTTTGATTTCGCCTTATGCACACTGGAGGTACAAAACCTTGGCGCAAGTGGAGGATTCCCATCGGGGCTTCGTTCCGTGCATGGAGCCAGGAAGCATGTAATGAGGACCTGTTCCCCGAGTCGGTCCTGATGCGGTTCTCGACGCCATCAGCCATGTCGATTATGCCGGCACAGCATGGAGAAAGGACTTGCTGCGCTCCAAACCCCCTATGAAAACTACCGAAGGTCGTATCCTGCCCGTGTTGGCGAATGCCACCGCCGCCTTCCGCCACGCACCCGAATGGGGCGGCGTGCTCGCGTTTAACGAATTCGGATTCGGGACGGTCGTTCTGAAACCCGCGCCATGAGGCGTTGTGCCCAACGGCGAATGGACCGATCATGAAGACCGCCTAGCCACGGAATGGTTGCAGCGACAAGGAATCCTGGTCTCGGTCGAGGTCGCCGGGCAAGCGGTTCAGACCGCCGCCAGGGATCATCCATTCCATCCGGTCAGAGCGTACTTGCATGGCTTGGAATGGGACGGTGTTGAGCGCGTGGATTGCTGGTTGTCCTCCTGTGGTGGTGCGAAGGATACAGAGTACTCGCGCGCTGGCTGATATCGGCTGTTGCGCGGGTTTTCCGTGGGAATGGGGATTAGCAGACGGCACGCTACACTAGTCGTCAGTGGCCACTCAGACTGGTCTTGAAAGTGCCTCCACTGCATCCCTAGAGGCCGGCGGCATCGCGCTCCGAATCCTCGTCGCTATCAGTGTCTGCCATCTGTTGAACGACATGATGCAGTCAGTGATCCCGGCCATTTATCCCATCCTGAAAACTTCCTACAGCCTCAGTTTCGGGCAGATCGGGCTGATCACCCTGACCTTTCAGCTCACCGCCTCCATCCTGCAGCCCGTCGTGGGGCTGTATACCGATGCGCGCCCCACGCCGTATTCGCTGGCGATGGGGATGTGCTTCACGCTCTGCGGCATCCTGCTGCTTTCCATGGCTCAGAGTTTCCCCATGATCCTGGCGGCGGTGGCACTCACCGGAATCGGTTCGTCGGTCTTTCATCCCGAGTCTTCACGTGTAGCGCGCATGGCCTCCGGCGGGCGGCACGGCTTGGCGCAGTCGCTGTTTCAGGTGGGCGGTAACACGGGTTCGTCGCTCGGACCGCTGCTGGCGGCCTTCGTGGTGCTGCCCCAGGGGCAGCGCAGCATCGCGTGGTTTTCCGCGGCGGCCTTGGTCGCGATCCTCATCCTGTCGCGCGTGGGGGCCTGGTACCGCCGCCACCTTGCTGAAAGAGCGAAGAGCCGCGGCGCCGGCGCCGAACCCGTTCTCCGGCTTTCGGCGCGCAAGGTGAAGCTTTCTCTGGCCGTGCTGGTGGCGCTGATCTTCTCCAAATACGTCTACCTGGTGAGCCTCAGCAGCTACTATACTTTCTACCTTATGAAGCGCTTCCGCCTTCCCATCGGGAGCGCACAAATCCACCTATTCCTGTTTTTGGGCGCGGTGGCGGCCGGAACATTCTTCGGCGGTCCTATCGGTGATCGCATCGGCCGCAGGTATGTTATTTGGTGTTCCATCCTGGGCGTGCTGCCCTTCACGCTTGCTTTGCCATATGCCAACCTCTTCTGGACCGGCATCCTCACAGTGATCATCGGCTTGATTCTGGCTTCAGCCTTCTCCGCCATTTTGGTCTACGCCCAGGAACTGGTGCCAGGCCGCGTGGGCATGATCTCGGGACTATTCTTCGGACTGGCCTTCGGGGTTGCCGGAATCGGGGCGGCGCTCCTCGGCCGGATGGCCGACGCTTTCGGCATCGAATTGGTCTATCGCGTGTGTGCGTTTCTGCCCGCCATCGGTTTCCTGACGGCGTTCCTACCGAACATCGAACCGCGACGATTGGGACCAAAAACTGCCGTTGCTCGCACGAAATAATGCAATCCCTCGAAATGGGTGGTCCGAAGCAGCACGGAGACACCCTCATTGATCGCTTGGCTTTGAGGGCAGGCCTACCAGAGGTTTCCAAGGAGAGGCTCAATCAAACGTTGTGCGCAGAGCATGCCGAGTCGAACGACTTTTTCGCCACTACGCCGTCGGTACACTTCTGATGGCGAGGCCTCGTGCGTGGAATTGCTGCTTTTTGGCCGCTGGACGTGCCCCCTAGAAGGGCGGCCTGCGCGCGATCCTCGTGCGAGGGGTGACATGTACGGACATGCAGGGGATCATTTATAGCGAATGCGGCGAGATCCGGTGGATTAGCGACCTGGGTCACTGACTCGTCTGGCGCCATGTTCACGGTCGTCGCGCCGATCCACGCCGCGCCCGTCTGGGGCTACGATCAAGTCTCTCGCCCGCTTTCGCCACTCCTCCGGGCGCGACGTCGCCGCAACCTGTACGAACTGCCTGAAAGAACAATTCGGCGGCAGGGGATAATGACCGACCGGATTTCTGGATTATTCCGATGCGACGATCGAGATCGGGTTCCCGTATTGGACGCGCGCGGAGGTGACGTCCCCCGTCCATCTCCAGCACCGATGCGGGCAGGATGGTCACCCCCAATCCGGCTCGGGCGAGCGCGAGCGCCGTTGATATGTAAGTAGCCTCCCAGACCGGCGCGATGAAGTTACCCGTGGCCGCAAAGGCATCCTCCACCACCGCACGCACGCTACTTTCGCGATCCATCATGATCAATGGGAACGAAGCCAGTCCCCGCAGCGTGACTTCCTTCTTCCGCTCCAGCGGGGATCCCGCCTTGAAGATCGCGCTCATCCGATCCGTGAATAATGGGGTGAACTGCACCTCGCTGTCCTTTCCCTTCACCCAGCCAATGCCGAAATCGACCTCCTCACTCGTTATCATGCTGACAATTCGCCGGGCGGGCGCTTCCCTCAGGCGCACGGACACACCCGGATGTCCGATCTTCAGAGTGGCGAGTATCCGTGGCAAGACGGTGGCGGCAAGGGAGGGGAGAACTGCCACTGTGACGGGACCAATCTTGTTCGCCGCCGATTCCTGCGTGCTGGAGAGAACGGACTTGAGTTCGCGCATCAGACGCTCCAGCACCGGGAAGAGATCCTTTCCGACGCGCGTGAGCTCGACGGATCTTGTGTTTCGATCCAGCAGGCGAACACCGAGTTCCGTCTCCAATTGCCGAATCTGCACAGTGAATGTGGGTTGCGAGATGTTGAGCGATCTCGCGGCGCGCGTGAAACTGCGGTACCGGGCTGCCGAGACGAATGCGTCGAGGTGCCTCAAATCGATGTTCATAGATTCAGCCTATCATTGAACCCTGATTTATCGGGGTCTTGGGCGGCAGCGCGAGTTATTAATCCCCGCCATGGCAGAGATATAGGCGCGCCGCTCTCGGACGTTCGAGGCCGCGTGCGCAGTGCGAACGTGTATTTCGGGGTGTTTCTCATCGCGCAGGCGCTCGATCAGGGTGCGCAGATCGTCATCACCGGCCGGTGCGCGGATACTGCGCTCGCCCTTGGTCCGATGATTCACGAATTCGGCTGGCGCGCGAACGACTGGGACCGGCTGGCAGCTGGAATCGTGGGCGGCCACGCGATTGAATGTGGCGCCCAGGCAACCGGCGGGAACTGCCAAGTGGATTGGGAATCCATTCCCGATCTGGCGGGCATTGGCTATCCGATTCTCGAAGCCGAGCCCGACGGCACTTTTGTGATCACCAAACACGCCGGCACCGGCGGCCGGGTGAGTGTCGCCTCCGTCACGGAGCAGCTTCTGTACGAAATTGGCGATCCGCGCGCGTACCTCACTCCCGATTGCGTTGCCGATTTCACCACAGTGCAACTGGAAAATGCGGGCCCGGATCGCGTACGGTCTAACGGCATCCACGGTCGTCCGGCAACGGATTCATGCAAGGTCTCGATCAGCTATGCTGCGGGATTCAAGGCGATCGGCCAGGTTGCCTATGCCTGGCCGGATGCTTACAAGAAGGCCCAGGCCGGCGACGGAATTCTCCGTGAGCGGCTGCACCGACTCGGGCTTCGGTTCGATGCAATTCGCAGTGAGTACCTGGGGGCGTCGGCGTGCCATGCGATGCCCGCCGCGGCGCCGTCGCCAGAGTTGGCTGCCCAATTGCCGGAAGTGGTTCTGCGCTTCGGGGTGCGCGCGCAGGATCGTGCCACGGTGGAACGCTAGCGGCCGGGGCGTTCACGGGCATCATGAAAGAGTCCGGAATGCTGGGTGCCATGGCACAGTCCGCCGTCGGCTTTGCGCCGTCCTGGCTTGCGCCACACCTGCCCTTCGCTTTGGGACTGCTCTCCATGCCACTGAGTGTTCTGTTCGATCCCGACTCGTTCTATTTTGGAGTCCTGCCCGTGCTCGCCGAGGCGTCCCGCGTCTTCGGCGTCCCTGCGGCACAGATTGCGCAAGCCGCAGTCCTCGGTCAAATGACGACCGGCTTTCCCGTAAGCCCTCTAACTCCCGCCACCTTTCTCATTGTCGGGCTCGCCGGCGTCGAACTACGCGAGCACCAAAAGTTCAGCATCCCTTTCCTGTTCGGCGCGTCCGTGCTGATGACACTGGTTTGCGTCGCCATCAAGGTGTTCCCCCTTTGAGGAGTTTGGTATTGTTTACTGCGGTCTATGGCTGACATTGAGGATTTTCAATTGTCCGTCGCTGGACTGGGAGTTACTATGAGGCGTATCAGTGCCCAGGCGATGTGCCTCTTCAACCTGCAGTTCCCGATGGCTGGCGAAACCCTGACGGTTCGGTGTTCGGATGGGCGCTGACGCGACTGCCTCCCACCGCGGGACGTTCACGATTACGCAGGAATCGGTTAAATAAAACTCATCCAGGAGATGTAAGCGCATGAGGAAGCTCTTGACAATCGTGGCCGCGTTGGCCTGCGCACTGACCGCCGGCGCGACGGCAGCAGACCAGGCCAAGGTCGAAGGTGGCACACTCGAGGGGACCGTCAACTCCGACTCGTCTGTCCGAATCTTCCGCGGTGTGCCGTTCGCGGCCCCACCCGTGGGGAACTTGCGCTGGCAACCGCCGCAGCCGGTCCCCGCATGGAGCGGCGTGCGCAAGGCCGATGAATTCGGCGGCCATTGTGTTCAGGGCAAGGTGTTCGGGGATATCAATTCCCGTGGCAAGGAAATGAGCGAAGACTGCCTGTACCTGACAGTTTGGGCCCCAGCCAAAATCACGGGAAAGCCCCTGCCGGTGTATGTGTGGTTTTACGGCGGCGGCTTCGCGGCAGGTTCGGGCGATGAGCCCAGATATGACGGCGAGAGCTTCGCAAAACGAGGCATCGTCGTCGTGAACGCGAATTACCGCCTCGGTGTCTTCGGCTTTCTGGCACATCCCGGACTCACCTCCGAATCCACGCACAAGGCCTCCGGTAACTATGGCCTGCTCGATCAGGTGGCGGCGCTCGAATGGGTGCGGAGGAACATCGCGGCGTTCGGCGGCGATCCGCGCCGCGTGACGATCGGCGGGGAATCGGCCGGCTCTCTTTCGGTAAGCGCGTTGATGGCCTCACCTCTCTCGCGCGAGTTGTTCCAGCAGGCGGTGGGCGAAAGCGGGGCGTTCTTCGGAGCCGTGGGCGGCCGCGGTTCGAATTCGCTGGCGGACAGCGAGAAGCAAGGTGCGGCCTTTGCGGCTTCGATGGGAGTGAACTCCATTGCCGAGATGCGAGCGAAGTCCGCCGACGACCTGCTCAGTGCGGCGATGAAGACGAACAACGGATTCGGCTTCTGGCCCAACGTGGACGGGTACTTCCTGCCGGCCGAAGTGGAGTCCATCTTTGCCGAGGGGAAACAAAGCCAGATCCCGCTGCTGGCGGGTTGGAATGCGGATGAGGTCCGGATGCAGGTGACGATGGCGAAGGAGAAACCAACTGCCAAGACCTTCCCCGAGCGCCTGCGGCAGCAATTCAAAGACAACGCTGGGCGCGCCCTAAACGTGTATCCGGCCACGACCGACGAAGAGGCGGTGCGGTCGGCCGGCGATCTCGCGAGCGACAACTTCATCGTCTTCGGAACGTGGAAATGGATCGAGATGCAGGCTAAGACCGGCCAACCTGTGTATCGCTTCCAGTTCGACCGCGCCGTGCCGATTCCCGACGCGATGAAGGGTATAGGGCTCAAGACTCTTGGTGCGGCTCACGCTGCGGAACTGGAGTACGTATTCAATATGCTCCAGTCCAAGAAGGCGGATTGGCAGCCAGACGATCAGAAGGTCGCGGAGGCAATGAACGCATACTGGGCGAACTTCATCAAAACGGGCGATCCGAGCGGTCCGGGTCTGGCAAAGTGGCCCAATTACACGAAGACGCACCAGGTGATGCACATTGATACAGAGAGCAAGGCACGTCCCGAAGAGCATCGCGACCGATATGAATTCCTGGACTCTCTCCAGGCCGGCGCCGTGTTGGCGCAGCCCGGCATTCCCACCGTGACGGGCAATGCCAGGGTCGACAAGCTGCTTAGCCAGATGACGCTGGAAGAGAAGATCGCCATGATCCACGGCGCCGCGGAACCGCCCGCCACCGATCAGGGTCAGCCTGGTTTTCTGCCGGGTGTCCCACGGCTTGGCATCCCCGCGCTGCGCATGGCCGACGGACCCCCCGGCGTGCTGACGCGTGTACCCTCGACTGCTCCCACTTCCACCATGGGCCTTGCCGCCACCTTCAGCCGCGAAGACGCCGAGCAGAACGGCGTGGTGATCGGCCGCGACGCTCGGGCGCTGGGCATCGACGTAGTGCTGCAGCCCTTCATCAACATCGATCGCGACATCACGTTTGGCCGCGGCTACAACACTTATGGCGAGGATCCCGTGCTCACCGGACAGATCGGCGCGGCGATGATTCGCGGCGTGCAGAGCCAGGGCATCATGGCGCAAGCCAAACATTATGTGGCTTACGACGGCGGCGACGACAATATCGTCGACCAGCAGGCGCTGCACGAGATCTACGTTGCCCCGTTCGCCGATGCCGTGGCCGCTGGAGTGTCGTCCATTATGTGTTCCTATAACAAGGTAAACGGGCCCTGGGCCTGCGGCAACGGCGACACCGAGATCAAGATCCTCAAGGATGAGATCGGCTTTCCGGGGTTCATCACGTCCGACTGGGGCGCCACGCACGGCACCGATTTCATCAACCAAGGACTCGACCTCGAGATGCCCGGAACCAGCGGGTTCATTCCCGCCTACTTTCTTCCCGAACCGCCACCGCCCTACAAGCCTCCGGCCGGAATAGATATGGGCGATTTTGGCTTCGGAGCAGCGATGCCGGAAGAGCCGCCGCCGGTCCCATTCGATTTCAGCTCTTTCTCCAAGCCCGCGCCTGCCATCGGCATGCTGAACGCCTTGAAGAGCGGCCTGGTGAAAGAAGAGACCATCACGCGCGCGGTGGGCCGCATTCTGTATGAGATGGACAAGTTCGGGTTGCTGGACGGCAGGGGCAAGCACGACGTGACGCCGGTGCCCGTGGATGCCGACGCGGTGGTGGTGCGCAAAACCGGAGGCGACGCCGCGGTCCTGTTGAAGAACGACGGTGGTGCGCTGCCGCTGAGAGCTGCGGACCTCGCTTCCCTGGCCATGATCGGGCCGGGCGCGTTGCAGACGGTGGCAGTGGGCGAGCCCGGGGAGAAGTCGCTCGGCATCCCCGCACGGCAGATCGGCGCCGTCGAGGCTCTGCGCAAGCTGGCTCCCAACGCGCGTGTCACGTATGCCGCGGCCGATGACATGAACGGCGTTCCCGTTCCGGCCTCCGCGCTCTCGCATGACGGAAAACCAGGTCTGCTGTCGACCAACTCAAGAACCAACTTGACCGAGGTTAGCGCGCAGGTCGATTTCACCGAAGCGAACGGCAAGGCGCTGCCCGCCGGCACGTCCTGGAAATGGGCGGGAACGCTCACGGTTCCATCCGCCGGCTCTTACCTGGTGAATCTGCAGCTGCTCGGCACTGTCGGTACCCTCGTCATCGACGGCAAGCGAGTCAGCCACACCGGCGACCACATGGGGAACATGCACGGCAACGTGCTGCATGCCGGGGAGCACAATATCGTGCCCACCCCGGACGGTCTCGACAACATGCGCCGCCCGGTGACTCTGGCTGCCGGTGCACATAGCATCACGCTGACATCGACCGCCGATGTTTCGGGCGAACCCGTGCAGATCCGCTTGAGCTGGGTGACGCCCGAGCAGCAAAAATCCAATTACGGCGCGGCGATCGCGGCGGCAAAGCAGGCGAAGACGGCGATCGTGTTTGCGTGGTCGCGAGGCCGGCCCGTGTTTGGCATACCGGGAAATCAGAATCAGTTGATCGAAGACATCGCGGCGGTGAACCCGAACACCATTGTGGTGCTGAACGTCAGCCAGCCTGTTGCTTTGCCATGGCTGAGTAAGGTCAAGGCCGTGCTGCAAATGTGGTTCCCCGGCGATGAAGGCGGCTGGGCGACGGCGGATGTCCTGCTGGGCCGCGTGAGCCCCGCCGGACGGCTGCCATTCACCTGGATGAAGACGATGGATCAGGCCGTCGCCAACGATCCGGCACACCCCGAGCGATCCTCGAAGGGAGTCCAGGGCAAAACCACTTACGCCGAGAGTGTGAACGTCGGCTATCGCTGGTTTGACAAGAACCACATCGAACCGCTTTTCCCGTTCGGGTACGGCCAGTCGTACGCAAAGTTCGAGTACTCGGCTCTGAACGTGAAGCGGGCGGACGACGGTGGGCTGGACGTGAGCTTCCAGTTGCACAATGCGGGCGGTGTTGCGAGCGACGAGGTGCCGCAGGTTTATCTCGCCGCGCCCAGCCAGCTTCCCACGGGGGCGCAGTTCGCCCAGCGCGCGCTGGCTGCGTTCGACCGCGTCAATCTGCAGGCCGGCGAAACAAAAGACGTGACGATCCATATCCCGCTGCGTCGGCTTCAGTACTGGTCGGTCGCGCAGAGCAAGTGGGCGTTGGCGGCGGGCCCTCGCGTGGTGCACGTGGGGAGCTCCTCGCGCAACCTGCGCCTGCACGCGGAAACCGACATCGAATAGCGACCTGCCGCAAGGTTTCAAGGACGACACCCATACGGAACACGGAATCTATCCCGGGATATCGGCGTACTCCTTAGTGGAGCCAGTCTTGAGGGACGCTGACTGGCAAATCTCCATCGGTCTGGAAAATTCGATCGAGCCGGGGCGATGGAGCGGAGGATCAGTCTTACAACACAGCGCTGACTGGCTTCGTTCTGGTGAGTGCGGTGGCTAGAATAATGTTCACTGTTACGCTCTTGAAAGCAGCCATGCTGTTGAAATAGACGCTGCGCCACTGACGCCAAAGGTGAACGATGACGGCAAACATAGTGCCGGTGTGAAGCGTGACGAGTAAAAGAGTCATTGGCGGAGACGACGGATCGAGACCCATCAGTTTCTCGGCCACGACAACGTGGGCCGAACTCGAGACCGGCAACAATTCCGCAAGCCCCTGCACGACGGCAAGGATGACAACCTGCAGCAGAGACATGTTTTGACTTTATTGCTGCCAGGTCCGGAGCGCCGTCCCGCAACTCAACAGCCTCGAACGTCCCGATGCATGAAGGTCAGCGCCCGCTCTCGCAAGGGGACAGATCTGCTCAGCTCTTCCACTCGCCTTAGAAGTGGAATCCCAGCGATGCGGTAATGGAGCGCGGGGTGACGTAATGCGTCCCGCTGAAAGTCGATAGGAAATTGTACAGGGCTTCCTTGTTGGTCAGATTGACGACCGTCAAACGGGCGCTCCACTTGTATCTGTCGCCGCCGAAGATGTTATCGTGGCCCACGGCGACGTCGAAAAGGCTGCGCGGCGCGATGCGCGGCGGGTTGTGGTCGTCGTTCTCGCTGCCGGCCGCTGGAATCTTGAGCAGGTTTGACCCGTACTGCGATGCAGCACACAATCCGGTCGGGCTGATCGGCGTGGTGGGAGTTGCGGATACGCCGCCGCAATAGAGTCCGGCCTGGTACTGTTGATCCGGCGTTAGGCCGGAAACATCCACGATGCTATCCGTCCCGTTGGGCCCGTTCGCGCAATTGCCGCCCGCGCAGGGCACCGGACCCGCCACCAGCCCGCTGTCGTAGCGCCAGTTGAAGCCCAGCCACGGGCCTTTTTTCCAGGGCTGGTATTGCACGTGCGTTGTCTCGTTGAAGTTCTCGTCGTGGTCGATGCGGAAAACCTCGTTGCCAACCGGCGTGGCGCCGATCCCGCTGACCTGCGGCTCGAAGAAACGCGCCGCCACGTGGGACATTACGATAAACGCAGATACGCCATGGAAATTCGGCATGCTGCCTCGGATCGCATATCCGGGGATCTTCGAGTTGTTCCACTCGATCGGAAAGGTGATCGGCGTATCACCCAACACGCTGAAGTCGTACGCTTTGTGCGTATACTTCCAAATGTACTCGCCGTCCAACACGAAGAAACGCCCGAAGGCCTGCTGGAGGCCGGCGTGGAACTCATTGCGCCAGCCCGGACTCAGCGGCGTCGTCGATACGCACGGGCTGATGGTGCTCGCCATAATCGCGTTGATCACGGGGTCATTGCATCCCAGACTGGAAAGGACGAGGTTCTCATTAAACGGCGTTTCGAGCGAGCGGGCATAGGAAATGCGCAGTACTGTGTTGGTGGCCTTGAGGTTGTATGCGATGCCAAGCCGCGGCTCCGGCTGATTGGCGGAACTGATGCCCTTATAAACATCGAAGCGGAAGCCGAGGTTGAAGCTCCACGCTCCCTTGGTGATGGTGTCCTGCGCAAACAGGGCCAGTTCCCGGATGTTGGCATGGCCATAGTAGTTGTAAGGGCCGCTGGTGGAATTGGGACAGCCATCGGAGCCGGGCAACGGACTAGTTCGCGTCAAGTCGTAACAGCCGAGCAGAGGCACAAAGTTGGGATTCGCCTGGAGCGCCCCGGTGCATCCCGCCTGATCCGTCAGCGACGGGTTTGTGTTGGGACTTCCATCCGGATTCAGACACGGAGCGTTGAGTGTTGGATCGACAATCCCTATGTTGTCCTTTTCGGTTAGGATCGTGTCCATGTAGGTAGCTCCGATCTTCACATTGTGCACACCCGTGGCGTAGGATACGTTCGCGCGCAGCCCCAGGTTGGTTAGTGTGCGATTCTGGCCTACGGTTTGGAGTTGGAGATCGGGAGTGAGGTCGGCAAAGGGGTCGCGGCTCGGATAGTAGTTATATTGATCCTGCCGCACGAAGGCGCCGAGCGTGAATACGGTGTGCGGATTGAGCAGCCGCGTCCAGGCGGGAGCCACGTTGTACGTGCGGATCTGGGAACGCTGGTCCTGGGAACCAACCACCTGGCCGTTGGGGCTGAGGCCTCCATTGTCTACCACTAGTCCGGACCACGCGGTTGCGTTTTGGGCGTCGAACGAATTCGGCGTCTGAAACCACGAACGGGTGAAGCCAAGGTTCACATTGATGCTGTCCGCCTGGGAAGGCTTGAGGTCCACGCGATCGAAGAAATTCTCTTCATTGCCGTGGTCGTGCATGACGGTGAGCTCCGGTCCATCCAGAAACCGGCCGCTATCGAGACCATTGGCGGCGATAAAGTTGCCCCACGAGTTGCCGCCATAAGCGAGGTTAAAGCCGCCGCCGCCGGTGCCGAAGCTGCCGTAGGAGGCGTCGATTTCTCCGTGCGGCTGGGTGACGCCCAGGCCGGATCGCGTGGTCACTACGATCACCACGCTGGTCTTGTCGCCGAACTCGGCCGGTGGCGCACCTTGGATCACCTCCATGGACTGCACGGAATCGAGCGGAATCTGATTCGAGAAGACCTTGCTCTGCTGGTCGGTGATCGGCTGGTCGTCGACGGCGAAGGAGTTTTCTGCGTGATCGCCGAGCCCATGAAACAGACCGTTCGAATCGGCGGCTATGCCTGGGACACTGAGCGTCACTAGTGAACTAACCGACGAGGATTGGCTCTCCAGCGGTAACGTGGCGAACAGACCGCGATCGACATCCGTGTGGGTGGTCGAAACAGTTTCCAGTAGATCCTGCGAACTTTCGACCTCCACGGTGGTTTTCGACTCGCCAAGTTGCAGGTTGATCTTCAGCTCGGTCGGCACCATGCTCCGAACATCGACGTCCTGAACCACCACTTGAAAGCCGGATGCGCTGGCGGTCAGGTGATAGTTGTTGAATGGGACGTTGCCGAATGCAAAGTTCCCCTGGCTGTCCGTCGCCGTGCTGCGGCTGTAATGGGAAACCGGGTTCTGAATCTCGACTGCCGCGCCTTTGACCGCCGCGCCGGAAGGATCGAGGACCGAACCGCGGATGGTCCCCGAATTGCCACTGCTCGACTGCGCATGACTCAGGACGCCGAAACCAAATCCCAGCGCAAGCAATACCATTGCGCCACCTATATATCTCGTCACGTCTTTTAACTCCCTCCGTCCTTTGTATTGTCCTCGGGCGAGGGGCCGCATCCTAGCATAATTTGACGGGCGGGCGATCCGGGTCAGTCAATGAACTGCTTTTGCGAGTAAGTGGAATGCTGAGTGAGGCCGAACGTGAGCGACGACCCGCCTTCGAGGCGTCATCCGCTCAGAAACTGGCGCACGCCGTGGGCACGGCGCTTACTGGCGACGAACTCCTGATCGTTAGTCAGCGTGATGAGCCAGCGCTGGCTGCTGAGGGCGCTCATCTTGCGGACGTGATCGACGTTGATCAGCGCGTTCCGGTGGATGCGCTCGAAGTTGGAGCGGCCTAGCCGCTGCTCGATGATCTTAAGCGACTGAGTGGCCCGATACTTTTTCTGGGCGGTGATGATCCACACCAACTCGCCCTCGGCCTGAAATGCGAAAATCTCACTCGCGTCGAGGAGAAAGTACTCTTCGCCGGTCTTGCCGACGATTTTACGCGGACGCGGTCCCGGAGCGGGCGCGGCAATTTCCTGAAGCTGCGCCAGTCGTTCCACCGCCTGGCGCTCACTGACACGGCTAGCTCGCCCGACAGCTTGTCGCAATCGCTCCTGCCCGACCGGCTTAAGCAAGTAGTCGATAGCGCCGGCCTCGAAGGCCTGGACCGCATAACTGTCATAGGCGGTGACAATCACGATGACGGGCATGTGGGACCCGCGCCGGATGCCACTTACGACCTCAAACCCGCTCATGGCCGGCATTTGAAGATCGAGCAAGACCAGATCTGGCCTATGTCGGGCAATTTGGTCCAGCGCCTTGGCGCCGTTGTCGGCCTCGCCCATCACTTCCACGTCATCGATCAACTCCAGTTCTTCGCGCAGCACCTGGCGGGCGATCGGTTCGTCGTCGACGATTAGCGTTCTCAATGGCATGGCGCAGCGCCGGACTCAGGTCATTTTAGGACTCGGAGGCGTTTAATCCTACAGTTTTCCCATGAGCGGATGAGGAGATCTGGTAACCGGACTTAGAATGCCAGCGGACGGCATCGGCCACCACTGTGCCATTGGTGCAAGACGTCAATCCAAATGGGGCTGCCGTGAAAACCTGCAGGAAACGGGTAAAGTTCAGAATCGGCCGAAAGATGATGCTGCGCATGACCTTATCTGAAGTGCTTTCTGATTTCTTCCCGACCGGCCAGTTCGGCGCGTGCCTGTTCGATGGTTTGGAGCGGTTTATCTCCGACAGGGTCGCCCGGCAAGGCCAGCAGGTTTCCTGCGACCCACACGAGGGTGCGGGGCGAAAACCGCGATCGCGAGTCAGCCCGCAGATGAACCGTAATCATCTGGTCTCCAAAGCGGTGCGCCGGATGGATGGATTCCCCGCTTCGGGAAGCAAAGTGAACTCCTGCACCCACTTTCCGTTCTCCACAGTCCGATTGCCATCCATTAAGCAGCCAAGGACCTCAACCCCGGTGCCAGAGGCTATTGCTGATCCAGCATCCAGCGCGTGAGGCTGATCTCGGAGTAAGCTCTCCCAGCCCAAAAGAGAAAAACCTGCAGTGTGACTCGCGACGGGAGTAAGTTCGTTAAGGTCCGGCTGAGTCGTGAGCGCGATCACCGCGACTGTCCCTCCGCCCGGAATCATCGCAACATCAACCATCAAGGCGAGCGGTCGAACTGCGTGGGCCCGTGAAATGGCGACCTGCCTTCCTTCCGATTCCAAAACGCACGGCATCAAGCTTACTCGATTGGAGCTCATCCGCCGAGTAATTTCGCGACTTTCGCTCACCGAGTATGCCCAGAACACCCGCCACCGGTCCAGGCGCCACAAGCCCATCACCCAGTAAGTGTTCCGTTTAAATGACTGTAGAATGATTTGATCTGGGACTCATAATGCTGCCGGGCATCAGAACCGACAAGCCGCGGCGCACCATGCTCCGCGGCGACGGTCTCATGGGCGGGTTCGAGCGCGGTCTCGTGTAAGGCGGACTGAACTCCCTCCGCATTGTCACCATAGGCCTGGAACGGCTGCAAATTCCGGTCCCACTGTCGGTCCGCGGTCGGAAGGGGTTATCGCGCTTGAGATTTTGAAGGCCGCTGACACGGCGGTGGCCAACAGGTAAGTTGCGCTGAGCGCCGGAAGGACGGTTTGGTGTACGCAAACTCCATATTCTCATCCAGTTCGATATTTACGACAGGCACAGTAGGGCGGTTTGGGCAAGTTGACGTAACGGGACTTCAGAACTCGAGTCGAGCTTGAAACGCGATCATCCTAGGGGAACTGTCCCCGCCCAACCCGACGCCCAATAGTCCTGTCGGAGGTGAGGTCGGATAGCTAAGCGCTCCGAATCCGGTCTGTGTGGACGGCTTGCCCGGCATACCTGCATACCCCAAGACCGGCAGACCGAAATTCGGGTGATTCAAGACGTTGAAGAACTGGCCGTCGATGCGCAGCTTCAGCTTCTCGCTCAACTGGAACCACTTAGTCAGGTACAGGTCGCTCCAGATGAAATCGGGACCGCGCAACGCGTTCCGTCCGAGATTGCCGAACTGACAGTTCTTCGGGCTGTCCCCACCGGCACAGGCGCCGGTGCCCGGATCGACAACCGAAACAAACGCGTCAGGATTGAGCCACTGGATCGTTCCCGGTTGAGTGACGCCGGGGATCGGATTGTGTTCGTACACGGGTACCCCGGGGACCACGCTGGCGTACTGCGGGCCGCTGCCCTGAACGATGCCGTTTCCGTTGGCGGAATAGGCCGCACTCAACACAGAGAAAGGCAAGCCACTGTGCCAAAACGCGGTGCCGGATACCTGCCATCCGTTCAGCGCTCCGGCCAGCGCGCGATTCCGGAAATTGATCGGCAACTGATAAACGTACTGCGCTGTGAAGTTCTGACGCACGTCGTAATCGCAGGGGCCGTATTGCCGGCCAAGTTCACCCGGCAGCGGTGAGAGAACGGCCCCGGCGGCGAATGGCAGGAATCCGCCGTTTGAGACCGTGTCCATGCAACGGCTCCACGTGTGGTTGGCCTGGATCTGAAAGCCGTGCCCGAGCCGCTTCTCGGCCGTCAACTGGAGTCCGTTGTAATGGCTGTTTGCTCCGGTGTTCAATTGCGTTACCGGCCCGAAGCGGGGATCGATCGGTTTGGCGTAAGGGAACGGCGCAAAGCAGCCCTCGCAGACGGTTTGATAACCGTTCACTTGCGTCTCATAGGGCTGGTTGACCGCGCGAGTGCCTACATACTGAGCCCGTAGATTGAGTGTGTTTTCGACCTGATGTTCCAGGGCCAAGCTCCACTGCATGAAGTAAGGCGCATGGAGCTTGCCATCCGGAACCGCGGTAATCGAAATTGGCGGAAGGCAAGAGCTCGGATTGGCCAGCCCCGAGGCACAGGAAAGCTCGCCCTGAGCGAAGCCCGAGTTGAATTGCTGATTTGCCGCCGAAGTCGCATCGATAGCGCTGTTCGGTACGCCAGGCGCAATTGCCGTTCCTCCCACTGTGCCCAGCAGTCCGCCCTGGAATGTCTTCGAGTAGGGAGGATTCGTTCCCACGGTATCGACGACGCTGCCCGGTAAGATGTCGCTGAACAGGCCGAACCCGGTGCGTAAGACCGTCTTCGGCGCGATCTGCCACGCGATGGCGGTTCTGGGCTGCAGGATAGCCGCTGGTGTAGCGGCGAAAATGGTCCCCTGCCGGGTCTGAATGACCTGGCTCAGTGGCTGATTGACATCGTGGGAAATGGAGTCGAACGACCCGGCGAGGCGGGCCACGGCGTCATGTGGATTCAGGGGATTTGAATTGTACGTATCGCGTACGCCGAAGGTCCAGGTCAACTTGCGCGAAACCTTCCAGGTGTCCTGCGCATAAAAGTCCAGGTTGAGGAAATTGTAGGGCTGCGAATCGGCCAGCGGGAAGGTCTCCGAAGCGGTCGAAGCGACACCATAGATGAATTGCGGCAGGGTCGTGTACGTAACCAGCGGCACTACGCCTTCGCCGAAATCATAATCGTTCAGCCGAAAGATCCTGCTGTTAGTTCCAAACCGGAGTTCGTGCGCGCCGAGCGTCCAGGCCAGATTGTCATTGATAAAGAGGCGGCTGGCGCGGCGCCCTTGCACCCACGTATTGTCGAGCCCTCCGAGCGTAGTGAACGGCGCATTGGCGCCGCTGCCCTGGAGGACGATGGGAAACGCCGCCAGCGTCTTTTGAAAATCGGCTGGCCCGAACAGGCTTTCGTACCACGAGAACGCCGGGTTGAAGTAGTTCACCAGATGCCCCGACCACATGTGCGTCTCGCCCGCTGCGAGAGAATACAGAGGCTGAGGAGAAATCGCGTTGAACAGCGGATTGATGGAATCGGTATAGGCGGCCTGAAGTCCGGTGTCGGACTGAAATCGAAACCAGGCGATGTTCTTGGGGTCGATGTTGTAGTCGACGCGCGCTGTTTGTACCTGCTCGCGATCATCGCTCGAATGCGAAATGCTCTGACGGTTTGCGCACCCATCGCCATCCGGCGGATACCCGCCGGCGGCGTTTCCATCGCCGCTCAAGGGGCAACCCAAAACCGGCAGCGGAATGCCCGCCGTATTCCCGTACAGGGAAAAAAGCTTCTGGTAAAACGGCACCAGTTGCGGCGCCGGCTGATAAGTCGATCCGGTCACGGAGTCCACGCCGCCGCGCGGCAATTGCTGCAGGACATAGTTCTGAAACGCCGGCGTTGGCACTGTTGTGGCGGTAACGATCGGGAGCGCAATCCGGACCCACTCGGAATCGAAGAAGAAGAACAGCTTGTCGCGCCGGATCGGACCTCCGAGACTGCCTCCGAAGTGGTTCACCGTGGAGCGCGGCTTGTGGTTGCCCGGCGTGGAGTTCGTAAAGAAGTCAGCCGCACTGAACTTCGAGCCGTCCCACAGTTCATACAGATTTCCGTGCATCTGGTTCGTTCCGGACTTGGTCACGTAATTGACTTGCGAGGCTCCATAGCGCCCTTGATCCACCGCATAGGAGACCGTGTTCACGGTCACCTCCGCGATCGAATTCAAGCCCAGCACCAGGTTGGTCGAAAGGCCGCTGTTCAGGTTCGTCAGCGGGTCGTTCGACTCCAGACCATCGACGATATAGCCGTTTGACAGAGATGGCAGGCCATTGAACTCCACGTTTCCATAGCCGTTCGTGCCGCCGACGAAATCGTTGCCGCTGCCCGCGGTGTTGATCAGAGCGCCGGCGGCAAACTGCAGCGGATACGTCATGTCGCCGCCCGGGTTCGGAAGGTTTTCCATGGTTCGCGCGGTCAGCGTCGTTGTAGTATTCGGATTCTCCGGGTTAATCAACGGCGCCTGCTCCCGCACCACAATGCTTTCGGTCGAGGATGCGATGTTCAGCCTGAAATCGACCGTCTGCTTTTGCCCCAGCCCGGCGACGACGGAGCTGTTCTGCTGGGTTTGAAAGCGGTCCACTTCGACTGTCACCGCATACGCACCAGGCTTGAGTTGCGGAAAACTGAACCGCCCCGCGTCGTCGGTTTTCACGGATCGCTTCAGCCCATTCTCCGCGCTGGTGATGGTCACCATCGCGCTCGCGATCGCCGCGCCGGACTGATCGGTGACCGATCCGACGATCGCGCTCGTCGTCTCGCCTTGAGCCAGCGCCGGAACCTGCATTACCAGAGCGGATATCAGGAATGCCAGGGGCGGCCCCAGGAGGATCGCATTGCCGATTGATTTAGGCATGCCTAAATCATAACGCCATCCTCTTCACCCGGTCAAGCGCTGCCGACCGGAAGCATCGATCCGGCCTGATTGCAGGCACGCGGCGACGAGAGTAATCTAAGATTTAGCGGCGCCTAGAGTGCATGGACCATACACCACGGAATCGGCCGACGATTACCTGAAAGCGATACTGGAGCTGGGAGGCCCTCAACAGGAACGGGTGACCAGCAACGCCCTTGCTCAGCGTCTTGGTGTCCGCGCCGCTTCCGTTACCGGAATGCTCCAAAAGCTCGCGGCACAGAAGCCGCCATTCGTGGAATACGTGAAGCACCACGGCGCGCGTCTGACCGCAACGGGGAAGGTGCGCGCTCTAGAGGTGCTTCGCCACCACCGTTTGCTGGAGCGTTTCCTGCATGACTTCCTCGACTACTCGTGGGACGAGGTTCACGACGAGGCAGAACGGCTGGAGCACTTCATCTCGGAGCGGTTCGAAGATCGGATCGCCGCGAAATTGGGAGACCCGGAAACCGATCCACATGGGCACCCGATCCCCGAGCGAAGCGGTGCGCTCCCAGCTCGGAAGGAGGTGCTGTTATCGAAATGGGCTTTTGGCGTCCCAGCCATCATCAGCAGCGTGTCCGACCGCGACCCCGTGGCTTTGCGCGAGATGACACGCCTCGGATTGAAGCCCGGCGTGGCAGTCATGGTCGAAGCTGGAACCCGCAGTGCCGCTTTGCGCGTCCGAGTTGCTGATCGCTCCGACTCGGTGCGCTTGAGTCAGACTCTCAGCTCTGCAATTTCGGTGCTTCCCTCGAAATCGCTGTAGTTGATCCAGAAGTAGCCCCTTGATGAACTCAGTTTTCGCGGCCCCTCGACCGCCGGTGTGCTGTTGCGGCTTCGCCCTGCCGCATTGAGCGGCGAGCGGAATCAGAACCCGAACTTGGCGGCCAACTGCACCAACCTGGGCGGCGCGGCGCTGGTAATGGTGCCGAAGTTGGTGCTGGTGATATTGCCATCCACCGCCGCCGGTCCGAAGAATTGGGCGTGATTGAGGGCGTTAAACGCTTCGATGCGAAGTTCCAGCCATCGGCGCTCGCCGATGTTCACATTCTTATGAAGGGCCAGATCGGCATTGGCCATCCCCGGTCCGTAGAAGAAGCGCCGGTCGGCGGTGCCGATTTGCCCCAGCTCCGGCAGGCTGAACAGGGCAGAGTTGAACGCCGGCCGGCCGTTGCGGGGATTCAAATTCACGTTCAGATTACCCGGTGTGTAATCCGGCGTATCGACGCCATTGTTGTTGATGCCGTTCGGAATGGTGCCGAGCAGCGACGTGTCGTTGTTGTTATAAAGTGTCACCGGCATGCCGGTGCTGAAGCGCACCACGCCAGACAGGCTCAGGCCGAGCGGTAGTTTCCAGTTCCCGCTGGCGACGAAATTGTGCCGCAGATCGAACGCCGACGGCGCCTTGCTGAGACTTGGATTGATCGGGTTCACGGCTTCGGAAAGGCTGGAGGATTGATCGAGCGATTTGCCAAAAGTGTATCCGGCGAGCAGATCGAGGGGTCCGCGGGAATGCCGCAGGGTGGCTTCGAGTGAGTTGAAATTCGAATTGCCGATGGTCTTCTGATACGTGACGGCGGCAAACTGCGGCGAAAACGCGGTGCGCGTTCCCTGGACCACGGTGCCCAACGCCGTCGTATAGACGCCGCTTTCGCCGAAAGGCCCGCACGTCGCCGTTCCGGGCGCAACGTCCTGCGGCTGGCTGAGGCTCAGGCACAGCGCCGCGTCTCCCGGATTGGCGGAGATCAGGACCAAAAGGTGGTGCGCCTGCGCGCCGGCATAGCGCACGCTGGCGAGGGTTCCGCTCGCCACTTCGCGTTCGATGGAGAACATGTAGCTCTCGCTATACGGCGTGACGTTTTGGTGGAAGAACGAGGGCACGCCGGTCACAGGCAGATACTGCGGCCAATCGATCGAGCTGTTGGGATGCGCGGCCGAGGCTCCGAACGCGGGGATAGGCTCCGGGAAGCGTTGTCCGACGTTGACGCCGTCGGCCGCGCTGATGAATGGATTGGACGCGAGCGGCGGCGAGAGGCTGTCGTAATCGTAACCGTACGGCGGATTGGCGCTCATAATACCGGCCGAAAGGCCCTCGAAGGCCGTGTAAAAGACGCCAAAGCCGGCGCGCGCGACGGTGCGGCCGCGGGTGTATGCGAGGCCGGCGCGCGGCGCGAAATTGGTGTGCCGCGCCGGCGCCAGCGTGGAGGGAATGCCGGGGTCGCCGGGGAACACGAGGCCGCGCGGCGCTCCCGGATAGACCACCGATTGCTCGCCGGGGACGAGAGTTTGCATCTGGTTGTACTTCTCGCTCCATGGCGGCAGCAGGTCCCAGCGCAATCCGAAATCGATGGTGAGGTTGGGCCGCGCCCGCCAGGTGTCTTGCGCGAAGACTCCCGCGTAGTGGTTGCGCAAATAGAACGCCTGCGAATCGCCCTGCGCGTAACTGCTGGCGATCCCCAACAGGAAATCGGCGAAGTCCGACCCTGTTTCGGTTCCCTCGTAGAGGAACGATCCGTTGAAGGTGGCATCGGGATTGATGTTGACCTGGTCGTAATGGACGCTGGCGCCGAACTTCACCAGGTGGTTGCCGGCAACTTTAGAGAACTCATCCGACCACTGGTACATGTTGTTGGCCTCGACCGCGCCAGTCGTGTCGACACCGATAGTGAAATCGTTGAAGGCCGTGTTTTCGATGCCTTCGATCCGCGGATCGAGCGGCGTGATGCCGGTGAACCCCTGCGACGCGAGCGACGGCCCGACGCCGCCGGCCGGCTGCCCGATGTTGTTGGCGTCGCGCAGGTAGCCGACGCGCAGCTCATTGACCGCGGTGGCCCCGTGCGTGGTGGTTAAACCGAGGGTCGCCAGTTGCGTTCTGCCGGACGAGACGGCACTGAAGCCCGGCACGCTGGCGCCGCCTTGTGCGGTGGGGTATGGATCGTTCAGCCGGTAATCGTCGGCGAAGTAATATGCCGCCAGGGCACCCCAGCCGGTGTTGGCGTCCAGGCGCAGCGCTCCCTTGTCATCGCGCAGAGTCTCGGCGGCGGCGGAAGTTTCGAATTGGTTGCTGCCCGCGTTCGGCGCTGGAATATAGGGGAGCAGCGACACGGCCGTCGCGGACCAAGCGCGTTGCGGAATCCGCGCGCCGGGGAAAACGCAATCGGAAGGATCGGCGCAACCGGCGAAGTAATACGGCTCGCCCGCGCTCACTCCGTAGCCCAGCTTCTGCGAAAGCAGACCGGCCCAGTATGGCCCGCTGACGGCGCCGGTGAGCGCGCTGCCTGTGCCGGAGAAATCGCCGGTCCGGTTCGTTAGTGACGGAACCGAAATCAGTCCGGTGTCCAGGCCTTGCTTCGAGCGGGTGGCTTGATAGTCGGCAAAGAAGAAGAGGCGGCTGGGGCGAATCGGTCCGCCCAGGGTTCCGCCGGATTCGCTGCGCTGGAACCGGGCGCGCTCGGACGCAAAGAAATTGCGCGAATCCAGGTCCGTGTTGCGGAGGAATTCAAAGGCGCTGCCGTGCCACTGGTTGTTCCCGGACTTGGTGATCACCAGCACCTGGCCGCCGCTGAAATTGCCGTACTGTGCGTCAAACGTGTTGGTGAGGACGCGCATGTTCTCAATCGAATCCAGATTTGGCACCACCGCCGTTCCCATGTTGAAATCCTCCTGCGCCGCACCGCCATTGACGTAGAAGCCATTGGTGGTCTCCCGTTGCCCGTTGACGGAGAGATTGCCGGGGTTCAAATCGCCCGATGGCGGAGCGCTCGTGCAGCCCGACATCACCACGGCGCCCGGCTGGCTGGAACTGGACGGCAGGACGCCCGGTTCGAGGGCCAGGAGGTCCGTGAAGCCGCGGCTGTTCAGCGGAATGGCGGCTGCCTGGGCGGAAGCAATCGGCTGTCCCACTTGCATTTCGTTTGCATCAAGAAGCACTGCCGTCTCGGCCACTACGACGGTTTCACGATGCCCAGCCAGCGCCAGCGCGACATCGATGCGCACCTCGTCGCCCCCTATTTCCACTCCCGTCCGCCGATAGGTTTCAAACCCGGCGCTAGAGACCGTCAGCGTGTAGGAGCCAGACCGCAGCCCGGCGATGAGGTAGTGCCCGCCGCTGTCCGTGCCCGCCCAGCGCTGAATGGCGCCACTCTCACTTCGAGCCGTCACTTTGGCTCCGGGTATCGGCGCGCCGCTGGGATCGGACACCGCGCCGGAGACGCTGCCCTCTGTTTGAGCCGCGGCAGTGAGAGCCAGAAGCCACCCGCAGGAGAGCCCAGCGGCCAGTCTCAAAAGTGTTTTCTTCATAGGATTTCCGACGGGCAGAAATCATACGATAACGCAACTCAGTTGCAAATACAATTCCAGTTGCGTGGTTGTGCGCCGGCCGGTTTCACGATGGGGGCGAAATGCAGAGGAGGAGTTTACCCGGCCCTGAACAACCTTCGAAACGCAGCAGCTCTTGGTCTTGGCATTAAGGGGGACGCTGCTTCAAGCCCGTGTTAACTTGAAGTGAATGCGAGGAGAGGCGACCTCATGAGCCTTCGCAACCGAGCAGATCGCGCTTTGCCTGAATAGTTCCAGATCTTCGACAGCAGCCGCAAGCCCGCCATTGCTCCGGCTGCGCCCTTGCGGTCCCTTGAGCGGATCGGGCGGGACTGGGATCACCGGCTGGGATCCACCGATCGACTTCACCGTATCGGCCGGCATAACTCCGAAACAATCATAAAAGGCCCACTGAATCGAAGTGAGATCGAAGAACGCGCGCCCCTGGAAGCGGCGAACCACTTCCAT
>Ga0326728_10007804_pt1 | contig 27113 bp, 21 predicted proteins | sample MB3enrmetagenome_FD_207602 | JGI IMG/M metagenome (GOLD analysis project Ga0326728, IMG submission 207602) | Lab enriched peat soil microbial communities from McLean, Ithaca, NY, United States - MB31MN | ecosystem: Environmental > Terrestrial > Soil > Wetlands > Peat | place: USA: New York...
ATTCTGCTGAACGTCTATCTGGTGTCGCGCCGCGTCGAACTGCGCCGCCTGCAGCAACGCGCGATCTCCAGCACGATCCAGAACGAGCTTGTACGTTTGCAGTCCTTCACCGACCCGCTGACGGAAGTTTATAACCGGCGCTCGCTCGAAGACATGGCCAATCGCTACATCAGCCACGCCGGCCGCCTCAAGAAGCCACTCACCTTCCTGATGGCCGATATCGATCGCTTCAAGGAGATCAATACGCGGTTCGGCCACCTGAGGGGCGATTTTGTGCTGGCGGAGGTTGCCGGCCTGCTGCGTCACTCGGTGCGGGGCTGCGATGCCGTCATCCGCTATGGCGGCGACGAATTCCTGACGATTGTGGCTGACGCATCGGCCGACGAGGCGGAGAACGTTGTCCGGAGAGTACAAGGGTACTTGAGCGATTGGAACAAGAACTCGCAGCTGGAGGATTTCACCCTCACGCTGAGCATCGGAATTGCCGAGTGGACGGAAGGCAAGGCTCTGGATGAAATTCTCGACACCGCAGACCGCGACATGTACGCGAAGAAAAACAGAACTCGCAGCCCCATTGTGAACTTAGCGCGGGCAGCAACGGCCACGTCGTAATCGACAAGGAAGCTAATCTTTAAGGCGTCGTCAGCAACTCTAAATAAAGCTCTCTACGCTCAATCTATCGTCTATTCGCGATCGTCCACAGCAGCGCTGCGCCCGCGGCTATTCCTGCCATCGTCAATCCTGTGCGCTTCATTGACTTTCGAATTGCTTCTTCGTGCGGGCCGACCCACGCGTCTTCGGGATAGTGCCTTGGGGCGGCGTCGAACAGCGGAATGCCTTCGGGAGTTTCGGTCGATTCGCGCAAGGCCATTTGCAGGACTTCCGCGAGGTGCAGGGCGTGGCGGTCGGTTTCCTGCGCGATCTGTTCGCGGCAGCTGAAGCCGTCGGCAATGATGAGCCAGTCGGTGGGCGCCTGGCGGACGGCGGGCAGAAGCTCCAGTTCGCCGATCGAGCGTGAGATTTCGTACTTGTCCTTTTCAAAACCAAAAGCGCCGGCCATGCCGCAGCATCCGGGGGCGGGCGTGGTGAATTCGATCCCCATGCGGCGTAGGACGGCTTCTTCCGCGGTCATCTTCATGATGGCCTTGTGATGGCAGTGGCCGTGGGCAAGCGCATGCCGAGCGAGTTTCGGCAGCCGGAAGGTTTCCTCCGGTGCGAATTTTTCCAGAAACTCACTTAGTAAGAATACTTGCTTGGAGAGTGCGTGGGCGCGGTCGTCGTTTGGGAATAGATTAGTAAGTTCATCGCGGAAGACGGCGGCACAGCTTGGCTCAAGGACGATAATGGGTGTGCGTTGCTCGATTTCGACGTAGAGTTCGTCCATAACCTGCAGGAGCAATTCCTTGGCACGGGCGAGGAGGCCAAGGTCGTAGAGCGGGCGGCCGCAGCACAGATGCGCGCGAGGGACGAGCACGTCGAAGCCAGCGGCTTCGAGGACTTCGGCGGCGGCAATGGCGGTCGAGGGCTGGAAGTGGTTGTTGAAAGTGTCGGCCCAGAGAAGAACCTGGTGGAGCGGGCGGGACGCCCGCTCGACAGCCGGCGGGACGCCGGCGCTACGATCGAACTGCGCTCGGCCTGACCGCGTCGGTGGCCCGGTCCTGCTCAATTTCTGCTCCCACCATTGCTGAAAGGTTTCGGGGGCAAATCTTGGGATGCGGCGGTGGGGAGATATCCCGGCAGCTAACTTGGCTAAGTCGCGTAGGCCGGGGAGTTGGGTAGTGAGATTCACCAACCCGGGGACGTGCGAGGCGGCTCGGGCCCACAGATCGATGTTGGCGAAGGCGAGCGCGTTCAGCGGGCGGCGATTGGTCTCGTAGTAATGCGCGAGGAATTCTGATTTGTAAGTGGCGACGTCGACGCCGGTGGGGCAGTCGCTTTTGCAACCTTTGCAGGCGAGGCAGAGATCGAGTGATTCCTTGACGGCCTCGTTCTTCCATCCGTCCTGGATTACATCGCGCTTCGTCATTTCCCAGAGCAGATGGGCGCGGCCGCGGGTGGAGTGCTCTTCGTCGCGCGTGACGCGATAACTGGGGCACATCAGGCCGCCTTCGTCGCGGCGGCACTTGCCGACTCCGACGCAACGCAGAGTAGCGCTGGCGAGCGAGCCGTAGTCATCGGGAAATTTGAAATGCGTTGCCGGCTGCCAGGGATCGTAGGCGGGGCCGAGGCGCAAATTCTCATCGAGGCGATAGGGCTCGATGAGCTTGCCGGGGTTCATCTTCCAGTCCGGATCCCACAGCGACTTGAACTCGCGGAAGGCCTGCATGAGTTCAGGGCCGAACATCTTCGGCAGCAGTTCGGCGCGAGCCTGGCCGTCGCCGTGCTCGCCGGAGAGCGAGCCGCCGTAGCGGACGACGAGATCCGCAGCCTCTTCCATAAACTGGCGGAATTTGCGCACGCCCTCTTCGGACTGGAGATCGTAATCCATGCGCGTGTGGACGCAAGCGTGCCCGAAGTGGCCGTAGAATGCGCCATCGTAGCGGAAGTCCTGCATCAGGCGGCGCAGATCGCGAAGGTAAGCGCCAAGTTTTTCCGGAGCGACGGCGGAATCTTCGAAGCCTTCCCAACGGATGGGCTCGCCCGGCACATGCGACGTCGCGCCCAGGCTCGACTCGCGAATATCCCAGATGCGGCGCGCCAGGCGCGGGTCGGTGAACAGGCGCATTTCCGGCGGCATCGCGGAACGAGCCAGCGTCTCGACCAGGCGTTGCGCCTGCGACTCGGCTTCCGCAATCGTGTTGCCGCCGAATTCGACCATAAGCCAGCCTGATCCTTCGGGCAGCAGCGACACTCCCTCGGGATTCATACCCTTGCGGCGGTTGGCGTTGACGATGATGTCGTCGAAGCCTTCCAGGCCGATGGGGCCGTGCTGCATGATGAGCGGAACGTTGTCGGCGCAAATATAAATGTCGGGCCAGCCGATCACGAGAAGCACGCGGGCCGGCGGGCTCGCAACCAGGCGGCAAGTTGCTTCGAGCACGGTGGCGCAGGTGCCTTCGGAGCCAACAAGAGCGCGGGCCACGTGAAAGTTATTTTCCGGCAGCAGGTGGTTGAGGTTGTATCCGGAGACGCGGCGCGGGATGTTGGGAAACTGGCGGCGGACGTGATCGCCGCAACGTTCCGCAATTTGCTTGAGTCCGGAGTAAATTTGAGCGCGGCGCCCACCTTCGGTTTGAATGCGGTTGAACTCTTCATCGCTGGTTGCGCCGACGTGGAAGCGATGGCCGTCATAGGTGAGGACTTCGAGCGACTCGATGTTGTCGTCGGTTTTGCCGGCCATGATGGAGTGCGCGCCGCAGGAATTGTTGCCGATCATGCCGCCGAGCGTGCAGCGGTCGTGCGTGGCGGGATCGGGAGCAAAGGTGAGGTGGTGCTTTTCGGCGGCGGCGCGAAGATTGTCGAGAACGACGCCGGGCTCGACGCGGGCGATGCGGCGGACGGGATCGACCTCGAGAATGTTCGACATGTACTTCGAGAAGTCGAGGATGACGGCGGCGTTGCAGCATTGTCCGGCAAGCGATGTTCCGCCGCCACGCGCGAGGAGAGGGGCGCGATGCTCGCGGCAAAGGGCGACGGTGGCGAGAACATCTTCTTTGTCGCGGGGAATTACGACGCCGATGGGGACTTGACGATAGTTGGAGCCGTCGGTGGCGTAGAGGGCGCGGCCGCCGTTGTCGAAGCGGACTTCTCCGCGGAGATGGCGGCGCAGGGCAGCCTCGAGCGCGGCGGCATCCGTATGCGCGGAATGAGCCGAGGGTGAAACAGAGCTTTGCGACATGGGCACAACCATCTTGGAGGATGGAGGCTGCGGGGCGCAAGGGCAAATGGGTAGAGATTCTACCTGTCGAGCTAAACCTGGAATTGTGCGGCGTTAACTCGTTTGCTGTTTTCGCGGGCGGGGGCCCCTTCGTGCTGCGCTCAGGGCAGGTCTGCGCCACATTTCACACACTGGTCAGTGCCAGGAGCGGGTCATGTAGTCGGCTAGCGAGAGCGCCAACAGGATCAGCAGGAAGAAAAAGCCGGAAACCACTACGGCGCCCGTCAGCTTTTCGGTTGCGCCTTTCACGTGCATAAAGAAGAGCACGACCAGCGTCGCTTTGATGGACGCGATCAGCAGCGCGACGACCGGGTTGAATGGGCCGAGGTTGATAAAGGCAACGCCGGCGGTGACGCCGGTCAGGGCAATCAAAATGGCGCCGATTGCGATGTAGAAACCTGTCGAGTGTGTTCCGTGTTCTGTGTGGTCGGACATTTCTAGTTCTCAGTTGTCAGTTCTCAGTTCTCAGTTAGAACCACAGCTTTCGGCTTTCCTGAGAACCGAGAACTGGGAACTGAGAACTGCAATCAAAAACTCGCTACCGCAATCCCGCCGCCGTCACGAGTGGCGGCTTATTAAATACAGCAATGGGAACAGATAAATCCAAATCAGATCGACCAAATGCCAATACAGGCCCGCGTTTTCTATGGGCGTGGAATACCCCGACGTATAGTGCCCCTTCCAGGCGAGCACGGTGAGCACGGCGAACAATCCGCAACCGATAATCATGTGCAGCGCGTGCATGCCGGTCATGGCGAAATACAGCGAGAAAAACAGTTGCGCCTCGTTTGGATTGACAGGGATTTGCTTGCCGTTGTCGTCGAACGGCTCGTTGAAACTGAAGGTGGGCCCGGGAACGTGGTGTTTCTCGAACTTCTCGCGGTACTCAATGGCCTTGATGCCCAAGAACGTCAGGCCAAGTAAAACGGTGACGACCAGATAAGACACCAACTGCTTGCGATTTCCGGCCTCGGCGGCTTTCACGGCGAGAACGACCGTGACCGAACTGACGAGCAGGACGGCAGTGTTGATGGCTCCCATCTTGACATCCAGTTGCTGGCTGGCGGCGGCAAAGGCGTTGAAGTGCGCCAGTCGATAGACGAGATAAGCGCAGAACATGCCGCCGAAAAACATGATTTCGGTGACCAGGAACAGCCACATGCCGAGCGAGGCGGCGTTCTTCTGCTGCTGCTCGTCGGCGAAGTGGTGGCGCAGCGCAGGGTTGTGCGCTTCGGCGTGCTCGGTCACGGTGGTTTGACTATGAGCCAACGGGAACCTCCAGCTCCTTGGGCGGAATCTCGTCGTAGTTATAGGCTTCCCAGGTCACCACGGGCGTCTCGTCAAAATTGAAAGTCGGAGGCGGCGAAGTTGTCTTCCACTCCAGGCCCGCCGCGTTCCACGGATTCGCCTCGGCAATCGGCCCGTAGCGCAGCGACCAGAGGAAGTAAATCATGGGCAGCAGATAGCCGACGGCCAGCACGCTGGAGCCGGCGGTCGAAAGCACGTTGAGCACCTGGAACTCCGGCGGATACTGCCAGTAGCGGCGCGGCATACCGACATAGCCGAGAATGAATTGCGGGAAGAACGTGAAGTTGAAGCCGACGAACACCAGCAGCGCCGAGAGTTTCGCCCAGCCTTCCGGATACATGCGGCCGCTGATTTTCGGCCACCAGAAATGCATGCCTCCGAGATAGCCCATGAGAACGCCGCCGACCATCACATAGTGGAAGTGCGCGACTACGAAGTAAGTGTCGGTGACGTGAACGTCGATTCCAATCGTAGCCAGGAACAGGCCGGTGAGTCCGCCGATGGTGAACAGGCCAATAAAACCGAAGGCGTAGAGCATCGGCGTGGCGAACTCGATCGAACCCTTATAAAGGGTTGCCGTCCAGTTGAAGACCTTCACCGCCGAGGGCACGCCGACAAAGAAGGTAAGGAACGAGAAGATCATCGCGGCGTAAAGCGAAATGCCGGCGACGAACATGTGATGCGCCCAAACAAGGAAGCCGATCACGGCAATCGCGACACTCGAAAGCGCGACAAACTTGTATCCAAAAATGCGTTTGCGCGAGAAGCAGGTGATCAGTTCGCTGATGACGCCCATCGACGGCAGAATCATGATGTAAACCGCCGGATGCGAGTAGAACCAGAACAGGTGCTGAAAGAGCAGCGGATCGCCGCCGAGCTTGGGATCGAAAATGCCGAGATGGAAAACGCGTTCGACCGCGACCAGCACGATGGTGATTGCGATCACCGGCGTGCCGAGGATCATGATCAGGCTGGTGGCGTAATTCGCCCAGATGAAGAGCGGCAGGCGGTCCCACGTGAGTCCGGGGGCACGCATGCGATGAATGGTGACGATGAAATTCAAGCCGGTAAAGATGGAAGAGAAGCCGGCTACGAACGCCGCCAGGCCCGCCTCAATGATTTTTGTGTTGGTGAAGGCGGTGCTGAAGGGCGTGTAGAAGGTCCAGCCGGTATCGACGCCGCCGGTCAGCATGCAGTGCAGGATGAGGGTGCCACCGATGACATAGAGATACCAGCTCAGCAGGTTGATGCGGGGGAAGGCCAGGTCTTTCGCGCCGATCATGAGGGGCACGAGGAAATTTCCGAGCACGGCGGGCACAACCGGGATCAGGAAGAAGAACACCATGATCATGCCGTGCATGGTGAACACCTTGTTATAGGTGTCGGCCTGCATGAGGTCGCCCTGCGGCGTGAGCAACTCGAGCCGGATGAGCATGGCGAAGAGGCCGCCAAGAAAGAAGAAGACGCTGACCGAGATCAGATAAAGGACCGCGATGCGCTTGTGGTCAGTGGTCAGCAGCCAGGATTTGAGCCCGTAGCCGTTGGTCAAGTAGTTCGTCGTCGGTTCCGGATGCACGATTGGTTCAGTCGCCATAATTCTCACTCACTGATATCTACTGCGTCTGCGTGTTCGTGGATTGCGCTGCGGCCGGGACGTTTTCGAGGGCTGCCGTACCCGGCGCAGGCGGGCTCAGCGACTTAACGTAAGCCACCAGCGCATTCAACTGCTCTTCATCGACCAGTCCCTGGAAAGTCGGCATGACCGGCTTGAAGCCGCTCACGATCTTAGCCGTCGGATTCAGGATGGACTCGCGCACGTAGTCGTCGTCGGCGATGACGGTGCGGCCATCTTCGAGCAGCACCGGCTTCCTGAATATGCCGGCCAGGTTCGGTCCGCGGCCCTGCACGTCCGAGCGATGACAGCTGGCGCAGCCGAGAGTCGAGAACAACTGCTTGCCGGTATCCTGCAGCGCCGGGGACGCGCCAGCGGCCGCCCATTGCGCGTATTCCTGCGGCTCCATCACCACGATGTCGCCGCCCATGCCCGAATGATTCGTGCCGCAATATTCCGCGCAGAACAGGTGATAGCGGCCGGGCTTGGTCGCCTTGAACCACATGGTGGTGTAACGGCCGGGAAGCACATCCTGCTTGATGCGGAACGCGGGCACGAAAAAGCTGTGGATCACGTCCTGCGAGGTCATGATGAGCTTCACGTTCTGGCCGGTGGGCACGTGCAGTTCGTTAATCTCGCGCTGGCCTTCCATGTGCTCGATCTTCCACATCCACTGTTTGGCGACGACGTACACTTCGGTCGAGTCGGCAGGCGGCGTGCGCTCCTTGAAATAAAGGACTGCGCCCCAGATGAAGAAGGTCAGCATCACGCCGAAAGGAATCACCGACCAGCCGATTTCGAGAACGGTCGAGCCTTCGATCTGGTGCGCCTCGATACCGGGCTTGCGGCGGTACTTGACCGCCAACACGGTGACGGACAGAAAAATGATGGCCGTCATCACAGCGGCGACGAGCAACAGATAGATGTAAAGGGCATCCACCTGCCCGGACATAGTGGAAGCCGAATCCGGCCACAATGGTAGATATTTCGACATATTAAGTTGCTCGTCCCAACTGCCGTTGCGCCGCGCTGCGGTCGGCCCGGTACATGACAAAAACGCAGGCGCCAAGGATCAGCATGGTCGCCAGCGCGCCGATCTTGAGCACATTGCTGATCACGGCGCCATATTTGCCGGCCCGCGGATCGTAGTGGTAACAGTACAGCAGAACCGCATCCGTGATGTTGCCGATTTTCCCCTGGCTCGCCTGCACCAGACCGAGGCGAAGATCGCGCGGGGAAAACTCCACTCCGTAGAAATATTCGGCAATGTGGCGATCCGGCGTCAGCAGCACAATCGCTGTGGCATGCGCGTATTGGCCCGTCTTCGGATCGAACTGATACTGGAAGCCCACCGCATCGGTCACGGCCTTGATCTGCTCTGGCTGGCCAGTCAGAAAATGCCAGCCGTTTGCCGTGTTGGCGCGGCCATAGCGCTTCATGATCTCGCGTTTCTTCTCCGCCGCCATTTCCGTGGTTTCACTCGGATTGAAGCTGAGCGATACGACATCGAAGTCCTGGCCAAGCTGCAGGGTTAACGCTTTCATCGAGCCGGCCAAACCTTCCAGTAACTCGCTGCACAACATGGGGCAGGTGTAATAGCCCAAATTCAGGATGACGGGCCGGCCATGGCCGAAGTAATCGCCGAGTTTGACCGTGTTACCAAGTTCGTCGCGGAATTCGACATTGCCCGGCACTTCGGCGTTCAGGTGTTGCTCGATGCCGACAAACTGCAACCCCGGCGGCCGCTGGCTTGCCGGAGGCGAGAGGATTCCGCCCGTCATGGGACCGCGCCCCTGCGCCAGCAGCGAAGCCGCCGTGAGGATGAGCATCGGAAGTAGAATTGCGAAACTGCTTTTGCTGCGCACTGCTTTTTCCTTTACTGCGGATGCTTCGATACCGCATTGTTTGCCGCGGGCGTTTGGGCTGAAACCGCCGCGGACTTTGCATTTGTTTCGCTTGCCGGTCGCACGGGCAGGCCGTGCTCGACGACCAAATCCATAGCACGGTCGATCGGGATATGCGCCACACCCGCGTTCTGATCGACCCACCCGTAACTGTTCAGCTGATCTTCCTGGTCCAGCACAAACTTCTTAAACTGGCCGCGCTCGTCGTACTCCAGCAGGGGCGCGCCGTTCTCCGAAAACTTTCTCGAAACGTAGTCTCCCTTGCCGGGGTCGTAGGGAATTCGCCGCGAGGTGACGTCCGTGCCGGGCGTAACTGTACTGGGCGCAAGCGGGCTGGCCGCCGTCATCTGCGCATGCTCGTAATTATCGAGGAACGAGTACATCCCAACGATGATGAAGTAGATCACCAGGCCCACGATCGACAGGCCGATCATGAACACGAAGACGCCGCGCGTCGACAGGTCTTCGCGCTCGAACGACGTTCCCGGGTTGGTGTGGCTGTGATTCAGCTCTTCATTCATATCTCGTTACCAAAGATTCGTTAGTCCTCGCCGCGCTATGTTCGCGCCATTAGTCGTCACTAAGTCACTCATGCGACGTCCCCATATGCTTCAGCGTCTGCGGAGCGTAAAGAACCAGCAGAGGCCGCGACCGCAGGTTGCGGAGGAAGTACCACATCCACAATCCGCCCATGCCTGCGAGCACCGCGAAATGTACCCAGCTCAAATGAAAGCTCGGAAAGTTTGCCGGCTCGATATGCCAGTAAATGTCCACCATCCGCATTAGGAGCAGCCAGGTCGCCACCTGCGCCAGTTCACCCACGTGCTTCTTCAGTGTCTGCGAGAGCAGCAATGCAAACGGGATGGCGAAATGGAAGATGACCAGGAAAAACCCGACGCTACCCCAGCCGCCATTCATGCGCCGCACGTACCAGGGAATTTCTTCCGGCAGGTTGCCCGCCCAGATGATGAGCCACTGCGAGAAATTGAAGTAGGCCCAGACCATGACAAACGCCAACATGAGTTTGCCGTGATCGTGTACTTCGACGGAGGTGAGGTACTCCGATACCGGCTTCCGTTTGCTGAGAATCCTCTCAATGACGACGACGAAACAGAAGGCGGAAAGTGCTTCTCCCGCGACGAACAGCAGGCCGTAGATAGTCGAGATCCAGCGCGCCTGCAGCGACATTACCCAGTCGACAACGGCAAACGAAATTGTGAGCGAGTAGATGACCAACCCAATACCACTTAGTGCGCGGAAGCGCAGCGTGCTCTTTGCCCCGCCCTCAGGCGTATCCTGCTCGCTCGACCACTTACTCAGCAGGAAAACCATTACGAGCCAGATGGCAAAGTAAACAATGGCGCGGATCAAAATGCCGTTAAAGTTCAGATAGCTGTGAGCGATTTCAACGAGCTTCGGGTCAGTCTTTGGATCGGAGAGCACTTCCGACCGCGCCCAGAAATAAAGCTTCGGCAGGTTGAACAGGATCGGGATAAACAACACCGCCATCATCGGCAGCGTCGTCATGCCCGCTTCAAGAATCCGCCGGATCACCGTTCCCCATTTGCCGCCGACCATGTGATAGAGCATCAGGATCGCCATGCATCCGAGCGAGAGCCCGAGCCAGAACATATAGCCGATCAGGTAGGCGGAAAAGAAATCGGTCTTCGCGGCATCACTTCCCGCCATGAACCAGCCGGCGATAGTCGCAACCGCGCCCAGTGCCCCAATAACCAGCGATCGATGCTGGATGGTCTGCGTCACGGCGGGCGCCATCAGGTCCGATTTGTTCAGCGTCGCCGTGGTCATTTGGACTCCTCTTTTGACTTACCTACTTCGCCGGATTCTGTCTTCGCCGCGGGCTCCACCACCGGAAGCGTTGCTCCCGTTCCAATATCGCGGAATGGCGGAGCGGCAGAAGGCACTTGCTGTCCGGCCGGGATATCGGCCGCCGGGGCTGCCTGGCTCAATTGCAACGCGCGAATGTAAGCTGCTATGCACCAGCGGTCGCGCGGCGCTACCTGGGTCCCATATTCCGGCATGACGCCGTAGCCGTTTGTCGCCACGTCAAAGAAATAACCGATCGGCTCCTTGCGCAGCCGCTCAATGTGGTACGACGGCGGCCGTTTGAATCCTCGCGAAGGAATGAACCCGTTGCCATCGCCCACACGACCGTGGCAGGGCGTGCAATTGATGTTGAAGCGCTCGCGCCCGCGCTCCAGGACTTCTTTCGTCACCGGAAAGGGCATGTAATCGCCGGGGGCGTTGTTGATCTTGCCAGTGTAGTAGTAAGTGTCTTCATGCAGGTCGCCGCGCGCCACGGTGCCATCCACGGGCAGACGCGCCGAGCGCTCGTCGCCGAAGAAATCGCTCTGCGACAGCGGACGATAGTAAGGCTGTATGTGCATGTCAAGACGGCATGCGGCCGTCATTCCGACGAGCAGCGCGATCGCGGGCAATAACTTGCGCGGCGTTTTCATGCCAGGTCGCCTCATGCTAGCTCGGCACCTCCGCGATCATGCGGGGTGACAAACCCTGCAGAAAACTGCGGGTGCCCACGTCGTCGTACTTCGGGTCGCTCGAAAACACCACCAGGAAAAACTTGTTCTCCGATGCCTTGCGAAATTCGGGCACGTTGAATACCGGGTGATACGGCATGGGCAATCCATTCAACGCCAGCATGCCAAACACCGCCGACAGTCCCGCAAACAGAATGGTCATTTCAAACGTCACAATGATGAACGACGGCCACGAATGGTAGGGCCGGCCGCCTATGTTTGTGGGATAAGTGATGGCCGCGACCCAGTATTGCAACGCATATCCCGACAGCCCGCCGATCAATCCGCCGATCAACACAACCAGAGACACGCGGTTCTTATGGAAGCCAATCGCCTCCGCCAGCCCTTCAACCGGGAACGGACTGTAAGCGTCGATCTTCTGATAGCCGGCCGCGTGCGCGCGGTGCGCCGCAGCAACCAGTTCCTGCGCCGAACCGAATTCGGCCATTAACCCAAAATTCGAAGAAGTGACGGGAGCGTTGCTCATTTCTCCACCTCCACCGCCTCATGCACGTGCGCCTCGGGCAGCAGCGTGCGCATTTCAAAGATCGAAATCATCGGCAGGATGCGCACAAACAGCCAAATTGCTGTCAGAAACATTCCTATCGTCCCGACATAAGTCATCCAGTCCCACTTAGTCGGGTAATACATGCCCCACGACGAAGTAACGAAGTCGCGCTGCAAACTCACAATAACGATGATGAACCGTTCCAGCCACATGCCGACCAGCACAACGAACGAGATGAACCACAGCCAGCCCGTCGATACGCGGAACTTCTTCAGCCAGAGCACCTGCGGAATGCCGATGTTGCAGGCAATCAGCGCCGCGTACCACAACTGATAAGGCCCGTGCAGCCGGTTCCACAGCAGAAACGAATCGAACTTGCTGCCGCTGTACCAGCCCATGAAGGCTTCCATGAAATAGCCGTAGCCGACGATAAGGCCGGTAGCGAGCATCACCTTGGCCATGGTTTCCAGGTGACGCTCGGTGATGAAATCTTTCAGGCCGTAGATGGCGCGAATCGGGATCGCCAGACACAGCACCATGGCAAAGCCCGAGTAAATTGCGCCCGCAACGAAGTAAGGCGGGAAGATGGTCGTATGCCAGCCGGGCACGATGCCGACAGCGAAATCGAAGCTGACCACGGTGTGCACCGAAAGCACCAGCGGCGTCGAAAGCCCGGCAAGCAGCAAATATGCCGTCTCGTAGCGGTGCCAGTGCCGTGCCGATCCACGCCATCCCATGGCAAGCAGGCCGTAAAGCCGCTGCACCCACGGATGCTCTGCGCGATCGCGCAGCGTGGCAAGATCGGGAATTAGCCCCGTAAACCAGAATACGAGAGATATGGTGAAGTAAGTCGAGACCGCGAACACGTCCCACACCAGAGGACTGCGGAAGTTCGGCCAGTAATTCATCGTGTTCGGGTAGGGGAACAACCAATACGCGAGCCACGGACGACCGGTATGTACGAGCGGGAAGATTCCCGCCGATGCGACCGCAAACAGCGTCATCGCCTCGGCGAAGCGGTTGATCGAGTTCCGCCAGGTTTGCCGCAGCAACGCGAGAATGGCCGAGATCAGCGTGCCGGCGTGGCCAATACCGATCCACCACACAAAGTTGACGATGGCGAATCCCCACCCGATCGGGATGTTAATTCCCCAAATGCCGGTGCCCTTAATAAAGAGATAGCCCAGGGCGACCATCAGCATGTTAGTCAGCGAGAACATGATGAGGAAGCCCAAGATCCACGCAATGGAGATCGGGCGCTTCAGCACAATGTTGCTGATCTTGTCGGTGATCGTGGAGAAAGTATGCCCCGGCGCAATTACCGGCACTCGCCTGTCGGCCGCGGGAATTTGTAAGTTAGTCGCCATGCCTTACTTGATCTCCACCTTTGTGCTCGTGTGGCGCGGGCGCCCTCGCCCGCGTGGCGGCGGGGCTATGCCCTGCCAACCTTCCACCTAACTCTTCTTCTCTTCCAACTCCGGGTTTGGATTCCTAACTTCAGCCAGATAAGTCGTCCGCGGACGAGTGTTCAGTTCGCCCAGCAGCGAGTAGTTCCTCGCCCCTGCCTTCAGTTTGCTCACGCGGCTATTGCGATCATTAATGTTGCCGAACACAATCGCATCCGCCGGGCACGACTGCTGGCACGCCGTCTGCAATTCGTCGCCGACGCGGATATCTTTCCCTTCTCGCACCGAAGCCGTTTCCGTATCAATCCGGCGCTCATTGATGCGCTGAATACAGTAGGTGCATTTCTCCATCACGCCGCGGCTGCGGATACTAACATCAGGATTCCGCATCAGCTTGAGCTGCGGCGTCTCCCAATCCTGGAAGAGTAAGAAGTTAAACCGCCGCACCTTATAAGGGCAGTTATTCGAGCAATAACGCGTGCCGACGCAGCGGTTATAGACCATGTCATTCAGGCCTTCACTGCTGTGGAGGGTTGCTTGCACCGGGCAAACCAGCTCGCACGGAGCGTTCTCGCACTGCATGCAGGGCACCGGCTGGAAGAAGCCCTTTGGATTTTCGCGCGGCCCGTTGTAGTAAGCATCCACGCGGAGCCAGTGCATGTGGCGGCCCTTGAGCGTCTGCTCCTGGCCGACGACTGGAATGTTGTTCTCCGACTGGCAAGCGACAATGCAGTTATTGCAGCCGACGCACTTATTCAGGTCGATCGTCATGCCCCAGGCATATTCCTGTTTGGCGTAATCGTAAAGTTCGGGATGATAAAGCGTCAGATCCGCTGGCGGCTCGCCTTCCTTGGCGAAGTTTGGCTCCTTCTTGTATTCCTCGAGCGTTGCTTCCATCACCAGCGGCCGCTCGCTGCCATCGGGCGTTTCCATCGTCTGATAGCCCTGCGTTGAAGCCAGGTTATAAGTCTCGCCGGTCGCGGTCAGCTTCGCGCCGCTGCCAATCCACTGTGTCTGGCTCGTCCGCAGCGGATAGACATTGAACCCCGCGCCCGTGCCGATGCGGCCCGCCTTCGCGCGTCCGTAGCCAAAGAAGACGGTGATCGAGTTATCGGGATGACCAGCCTGAATCCAGATTGGACCCTTGACCTTCTTGCCGTTGAACTCAAGCTCGGCCACGTCTTTGAAATTCAGCTTCAGCCGCTCGGCCATCGCCGGGCCGATCATGATCGGATTGTCCCAGGTAAGCTTGGTCAGCGGCTTCGGCAGCTCCTGTAACCATCCGTTGTTAGCAAAGCGCCCGTCATAAATGGAAGGATCACGCCGGAAGTTGAGCTCGACTGCATCAGATGCCTTCGCCTGATCGGCCACTAGATTCGGGGCCTTCGCCGCCACATTCTTTGGGACGAACGGTGTGCCCGCGACAAAGCCATCGTGCAGCGACTTGCGCCAGAACGCGTCGAAGTCCGCGCTTGGGTGCTGTTTCTGCCAGTACTGCTGAACCAGATCGTGGCCGGTTACTCCGGATTGTCCCGCAAGAATCGCAATAATCTCGTGCGCACTCTTACCGCCATAGAGCGGCTCAATCAACGGCTGGATAATCGAGACCGTGCCATCGTATGCGCGAGCGTCGCTCCACGATTCGAGATAGTGCGCCTCGGGAATGTGCCACTGGCAAAGCTCCGCTGTCTCGTTGCGGTGCGTGCCGAGATAAACCTTCATATTGACGGCGGTCGATTTCAACGCCGAAGCAAACTCGTAATCGGCCGGTGCGTCATAGGCAGGATTGCCACCGAGAATCAGCAGCAGATCGACCTTGCCATTTCGAATGTCATCAGCCAGCGCCTTTAGCGACTCGCCACGATTCACCGGATTCGCATCCACCGGCTCGGAGTAGAAGACGGTCTTGCCGACGTTACCGACCGCCAAATTCATGGCGTGCGCGAACGCATGGACGGCCGGCGGTTGGTGATCACCCGCGATGACGACAGAAGAGACTCGGTGCTTAGCGATCTCGTCGGCTACGACTCTCGCAAGCTTCGCCTGGTCGGGCTGCAGCGTCGGAAACACGCTCGCCATAGTTAGGCCGCTGTTCCCGAGAGGAATCGCGAGCGAATGCGCCAAGACCCGCACAAACCCGTCGACCTCATTCGCCCTCACCGGCAATCTATGGTCCGCCTTCATCCCCGTCGCGCTCGGCGTGCTTTCGATGACATACAGCCGGTTCATGTTGCCGTCAGGATTGCGCCGCGCTGCGAAGTCGCGAATATAGCGCGTCGAACCCGGGAAGCCCGCATACAAGAAATCCGCGTCGAGCGAAACAATCACGTCGGCTTTCGAGAAGTCGTAGCGAGTCTCAACCACCTCGCCGAACGCCAGCTTCGCGCCTTCATACACGTTGTCGCGATTGATCGGCTCCCACACATGCCACTTCGCCTGCGGGTTCGCCTTCAGATACTCGTTGATCTGCGCCGCCAGCGTGGGCGAAGTTACCGTCTGCGTCAGGATGCGCACGCCCGAGCCGGCCATCATCTTCTGCGCATTCAGAGGCCCTTTGATCTCCTCCATGAACATGCCCCAGGAGCGCATGTCGCCCATGTGGGTGATGTTTTGCGCGCGGTCCGGGTCATACAAATCCAGGATCGACGCCTGCGCATAAATATCGGTTCCGCCGAGGCTCGCCGGATGCTCGGGATTACCTTCAATCTTCGTCGGGCGGAACATGTGGCTTTCGACCAGCACCGGCGAGGCATATCCACCAAGCGTATACGCAGTGGCGTAATACTTCGGCTTGCCGGGAATCACATTCTCCGGCTGCTTCACGTAAGGAACGATCTCGGTGATCGGCATGCGCGTGCAACCGGTCAGCCCCGCGAGCGCCAGCGACGCACCCATCGTCTTCAGAAATCCGCGACGCGAGAACGAATCCAGCCACTCCGATGCGCCCTTGGGGAACTCGCGGTGCAGCATCTCCTGGAACTCTTCCTTGCCGGCCAACTCTTCCAGGCTGCGCCAATACTCGGGGCCGGTCGTCTGCTCGATCTGCGCCTTCACCGTGGCTAAGTCCAGCCGCGGCCGAGCCGGCTGAACCTGATTCAGCGCGACCAAATCAACCTTGCCCCGCTTGCTCGGGCAAACGTCAGCGGCCGCCTTTTTCGTGTTGTCGTCCATGCTCATCTGCAATATCGAAAACTCGTGTGCCCGCGGGACTTCGCCCCGCGTTCCCCGTGCGGCGCGGACACTCTTATCCGCGCTTCCTCTTTGCATCGCTTGCTGCTTTCTGCCCCACTACCGATGACACGTGTTGCAACTGGTAATGTCGTTCACCGACCGCACCTTGTACGCTTCCTTGAGTGCGTTGCCAAGCTCAGTCTGGTCGTTATAGTGCTTGCCGCCAAACTCCACATCGTTCTTGCCCAGCGGATCGTTAACCGGCGGCTCATAGCGCATGTTGAACACCTGCTCACGCGGCCGCAGATACTTTTCGGGGGCGCGGTGGCAGTCAAGGCAGAACTCCATCTGCAGCGACGCGTACTGATACATCAGCGGCATCTTGTCGACCGGTCCATGGCAGGTGTTGCAACCGACGCCCTTGGTCACGTGAATGCTGTGATTGAAATATACGAAGTTGGGCAACTGGTTGACGCGCGACCACTGGAGCGACCGCCCCGTGCGGAAGCTCTCACGCACCGGCTCGAGATAGGCGGCGTTGGTCCAGATCTGCGAATGGCAGTTCATGCAGGTCTTGGTGGGAGGAATGCCGGCAAAACTCGATTGCTCGACGGATGTATGGCAGTAGCGGCAGTCGAGGCCAAGCCCGGTGACGTGATGCTGGTGGCTGAACGGAACCGGCTGCGGCTTGCGCACGCCTTCCCACGTGATGTAGGGCGAGCGCTGGAGCTCGTTTAAAACCCAAAACAGACCCGCCACCGCGAAAACGGCGACGAATAGCGAAGCCCTGGCGATTGCATTGCTGCTGCGCGGAAAAATCTGCATCGACGATGATTTCTAGTTTTCCGGGAGCGGGTTCACAGCCTGCCCGCTGGAAACAAAGTTGTGAATCGCGTCACCGATCCTTGTGACGCATGATACAAGAAAACGTGAGTATAACAGTTGACAAGCTGTTGAGAATAGATTCAGGGATTTTTTTCTTCTCCGGAGTTTCCCTGGCCGGTCCCACATCCGAGCCCCCGTTGAATTTTTCAACACGAGCAAACATACGCAACTAATTTGAGTCTTCGTTCAATGCAGATTCATGACCAGCAGTTTCGGTTCGGTCATTTCTTCGATCGCGTAGCGCAGGCCTTCGCGTCCCAACCCCGAATCCTTCACGCCCCCGTAGGGCATGTGGTCAATGCGGAACGTGGGCACGTCGCCCGCAATCAACCCGCCGACCTCCAACTCTTCATAGGCCTGAAAAATCAGCCCGGCATCGCGTGTAAAAAGACCAGCCTGCAATCCGTAGGGTGAGTTATTGACCAGCCGCAGCGCACCGGCAAAATCCGTATACGGTTCCACCGTCACCACGGGGGCAAAAATCTCCTGACAGTTGACCTTCATCGTGGGCTTGGTGCTGGTGAGCACGGTCGGCTCCAGCATAGAGCCGTTGCGATGGCCGCCGCACAGCAGGCGCGCGCCGCCGCGCAGGGCTTCCTGCACCCAATCGTAGGCGCGAATCGCGTCGCTCTCGCGGATCAGCGGCCCCAGGTCGCTCGATTCGTCGAGCGGATCGCCGAGTTTCAGCTTGCTCACACCGTCGAGGAGCAGCTCGATGAACTTGCCGAACACCGAATGCTCCACGAATATGCGCTGCACGGAAATGCACGCTTGTCCGGCATACGAAAAACTTCCGGTAACGCAACGGCCCGCCGCATAGACCAGGTCGGCATCGCTGTGGACGATGACACCCGAATTGCCGCCCAGTTCGAGCAGCACTTTCTTTTTCCCCGCATTCGCCTTGATCGCCCAGCCCACGGATGCACTGCCGGTAAAGCTGATCAGCTTGATGCGCTCATCGGTCACCAGCAGTCCCGAGTCTTCGTTCGAGAGCAGAATCGCGTTGAAGCCGCCATCCGGCCATCCCGCCTGTTGAATCACTTCCGCCAGCAACAGCGCGCTCAGCGGAGTCTGTGGCGCCGGCTTCAACACAATTGAGCAACCGGCGGCGATGGCCGGCGCAACTTTATGCGCGACCAGATTCAGCGGAAAATTGAACGGCGTGATCCCGGCAATCGGCCCCAGAGGAAATCGCTTTACGATTCCCCAGCGCCCGGCGGTTGACTGCTGCCAGTCGAGCGGAAGGTATTCGCCGTACCCGCGAACCGTTTCTTCTGCCGCAATATTAAAGGTGAAGACCGCGCGCTCCACTTCCAGGCGCGCGCTCTTGATGGTCTTGCCGGCTTCCAACGCGATCGTACGGGCAAATTCTTCCTTGCGGGCCTGAATTCCATCGGCGATCCGCCGCAGCACGCGCTGGCGCTCGAACGCCGGCAGGCGGCGTGTGGTTCCGAAAGCTTTCACCGCCGCGGCGATGGCTGCCTCGGCGTGTTCGCGGCGTCCTTGATAAACGCGCGCCACGACGGCGCCGTCATAGGGCGCGCTAACTTCGACGATGTCACCCTCTTCCAGCCACTTCCCATCCAGATAAAACCCATGGGTCGCCACCGGAACGAGCGTCATCTGGGCCATGCCTCACCTCCGAATCCCCACCCCGATTATAAGACTTCGCTGGAAACGCAGCAGCCGAAGCGCACTTTCGCGTAGTCGCCATTCCTTTATTTGGGTTGTGGCTTGAATCGATCGTCGATTTCTACCTGGTAGCCCTTGACCAGCCGATTGGTTTCGTTGGCCATCCCCACCACAGCCATTAGTTCTTTGAACTGCGCGTCCGTCATTCCCTGCTTTCGCGCCGAAGCCGTGTGCGACGCAATGCAATACTCGCACCCGTTACTCGTCGAAACCGCCACGTAGATCATTTCTTTCGTGAGCGGATCGAGCGCGCCCGGCGCCATGATCTGCTTGATGCTCTCCCACGTACGCTTCAGCGTCGCCGGATCGTGCGCCAGCGCTTTCCAGAAATTGTTGATCCAGTCCGTCTTGCGCGTCGCCATGATGTCGTCGTAAACGGCGCGCACTTCGGGGCTGGCGTCTTTGTATTCGATAAGGCCAAAGAGTGACATGATTTTGACTTTCTCCTGGTGATGAGCGCTGCGGACCCGAGGTCTCAGGTCTCAGGTCTCAGGTCTCAGGTCTCAGGTCTCAGGTAAAGCGATTCGAGTTTGCGTCCGCAGGATGCATTCGATGCATTCGCCGACGTTTGGCATTAGGTGACTCGAACCGCCACCATCCACTCTTGCGGCAGTGATGATTTTCCTGACACCTGAGACCTTGTTATGCAATCCAATCCAAAATCTTGTACCACGCCCCCGCCAGCGGCAGAAACCACGGACTGCCGTTGTAAAGCCCAAACGGCGCACCCGGGAATGGAATTTCCGTGAAAGGATTGTCCGTCTTGCTATCGGCAATCAGTTCCGCCATTTTCTGCCCTTGCCACGTCGCCGCCGCCACTCCATGCCCAGCGTATCCAACCGCAAAATAGATGCCGTCCATCTCCCCCGCGTGGGGCATGATGTCGAAGCAGAAATCGAGAGTGCCGCCCCACACGTATTCCACCTTCGTCTCGCGCAGCTGTGGGTAGACCTCGATCATTCCGCGCCGCAGAATCTCCGCGCTCCTGCGGATTGTCTGGTCGGTCTCGGGAAAGAACGCGGCGCGCCCGCCGAACAGCATGCGATTGTCGGGCGTCAGGCGATAGTAATAAAGATAGTTTTTGGAATCGTAAATCTGCCGGTTGCGCGGGCTGAGTTCGTGCGCCAGCGCATCAGGGAGCACTTCGGTTGTAATAATGAACGACCCGATCGGGATGATCTTCTTCTGCAGGGCCGGAGTAGCCGCGCCCGTATAGCCGCTCGTGCCCACGAAAACATTACGCGCCCATATGCTTCCGCGCGACGTGTTGACGCGGAATCCCGGTGCGCCGTTGTTCGAGGCGCGAGCAACGCTCTCGACCTTCGTCCGCTCCGCAACCTGCGCCCCAGCCCGCATGGCCGCCGCACCCAGGCCGGCCACATACTGCGCCGGATTCACCCCAACACTCATCTCGTCCACCATGCCACCGTAATAAATGTCAGAGCCAATCTCGCTGCGCAGTTCCCCACGCGGCACCACGCGTAGTTGATGATCGAACTCGCGCGCGATCACTTCCACCTGCCGCGCGTAGTCATCGAAGTGCGCCTGCTTGCACGCAACTTCCAGATGCCCGGTGCGCGCGAAGGCGCACTCAATCTTTTCTTCCTTCACAATGCGCTCGACCGCGGCAATCGTATCGAGGGACGCCGCATACATCCGCCGTGTCAGGTCGCGTCCGTACAGCGAAATGAGCTTGTTGACGCCGAGTTTCATCCCGGTCAGCACCATGCCGCCATTGCGAGAGCTCGCGCCCCAGCCAATCGTCTCCGATTCCAGCACCGCCACTTTCGCGCCGCGCTTCGCCAAAGCGAGCGCCGCCGAGAGCCCCGTGTATCCCGCGCCGATCACGGCGACGTCCGCCGTCTCCGGCAGCGGCTGCTGCTGAGGAGTGGGCATCTGCACGGTAGTAAGCCAGTAGTTGAGTTCCGTGGGCATAGTTCACGTGAGAGCCGCAGGAGAAGCGAGAGATGCAAAGGAATTCCTGCTTAGCTGTCCTCTGTGTGCTTCTGTGTCCTCCGTGGTTATCTTTTTTCCGCCGTCATGATAAAGGTCGCACAGGCCTACAGCACCGCCGACTCGTGAATCATCCGTCCTTCGGCGAACCGCGAGAAGTTTAGCAGCGAAGCATCGATAAGATCAGTGCTCCCCTTCAGAATCAGATCGCTCACAATTTTCCCCGTCGCCGGCGCGTGCATCACGCCGTGCCCGCTGAAGCCGTTGGCGAAGAAAAATCGCGGCACCTCCGGCGACTCGCCCAGAATCGGATGATGATCCGGCGTCATCTCATACAACCCTGCCCACGCCTTCTTCGGATTGACCTCAAGATTTTCGAACACCGGTACGCGATCCGCCGCCCGCGTCAGGATTTTCTCAATGAACGCCGGCTCGAAATCCGTCTTATATCCCGGCGTCTCCTCCGGATCGTTCCACGCCAGCAGAAACCCGCGCGCCTCCGGCCGAAAATGAAACCCGTTCGACATATCGACGATCATCGGCGCCGTATGTGGAAATTGATCGAAAGGTTCGGTCGGCACCAGCATCCGCCGCAGCGGTTCCACCGGCAGCGAAATGCCCACCATCGCCGCAATCCCCGCCGCCCACGGCCCGGCGCAGTTCACCACCGTGCCCGCCGAAACCGCCTCTCGCGTGGTCGTAATCTCGAATCCGCCGTTCCCGCGTGCAATCGCAGTCACCTCCGCGTTCTTGATCAGCGTTGCCCCATGATCCGCCGCCCACGCCATGAATCCCGTCATTGCGCTGTAAGGATCGACGAACCCATCGGTCGAGCAAAACGCGCCGCCTAGAATGTCATCGCCACGCAGCTGCGGAAACATGCCGCGAATCTCATCGCCCCCGACCAGCCGCACATTCTTCAACCCAAGAGCGACTTGTTTTTCGTAGTTCGCGCGCAGATAGGCCAAGTGCTTTTCGGCGGTCGCGCAAAACAGATACCCCTGCGGACGATAGTCGCACGGATACCCCAGCCGTTCCTCAAAGCTCGCATAGAACGGAATCGAGTACATCGACATTTGTATATTGACGGGAGTTGAGAACTGCGCCCGCACGCCGCCCATGCTCTTGCCGGTCGAGCCCTTGCCCTGCGAGTTCTCGCGCTCGATGACGACAACATTTCTACAGCCGGCCGCCACCAGATGGTAGGCAATGCTCGAGCCCACAATCCCTCCGCCAATGATCGCGATGTCCGCGGTCCGCATGCGCGGCCATTGTAAATCGTGGACGGGTTGTGTGAAGTGATGTTGCGTGGGGATGAGGACCCATCCCCACAGTTGTGATTGCTTAGGGCTTGGTTGACTTGGCCGAGGCTGGCTTAAGAGTTGCGGCCGGCTTCAGGACTGGCCCTTTTTTCTCCCGCCGCATCTGCTCCGCCAGTTCGCGTATCTCCGTCAAGTCCCGCTGCATCTCGCTCCAGCCATACCACAGCGCGTAATCCGGGCTGGCATGGAATGTCCCCTGGAACGTCCTCATGCGGTGTTCGAGATACATGACGAACAGCTTCTGCTCGACCACCGTCGGCGCATCGTGGAATGTCAGCAGATTCGGAAACGGATACGCGTAGTTCTTCGGCTGCGGGATCACTCCATCTTTATAAAGACCGGCCACAATCTTGATCGCCTCGGCCATCAGGTGGTCGGCATTCTTGATCATGTCATCGCCAGCTTCCAGTTGCTTCCTGGCGAAGTTGCCCGAGTGACATTGATTGCAGGTCTTGAGCATCTTGTCGCGCTCTTGCTGCCAGTCTTCCTGCGTCAGCCGCGCCAAATCGGCGGCCTGGATCGTTGCGACCAGTGCCGTTGGCTTCCCATCGGGATCGAGCGCGCCCAGTGCCTGCAAAACCGTCGCACGATCCGCGGCCCACTGTTTGTCTTCCGGCAACGGCAGCCGCACGCCCAGGAATCCCCACGCCGTGCGCACGTCATGATCGCCGTTCTGCATGTGGCAGGTCTGGCAAGTCGGCGCCGAGGCATCTTTCTGCAAAATCCCGCGCTGCTTCAGGTCCTCCCGCACGCCGTGCTTCGACGACGAATACATCTCCCACTGCGGATGGTCGAATCCCATGTGGCACGTCTCGCACGCCTGCGGAGACTTCGCTTCCTCCACGGAAAACGTGTGCCGCGTGTGGCACGAGTCGCACGACGCCGAGCCGAACACGTTCCCTTCGCTGCGCAGCTTGGCGATCTCCTCCGCCGGCTTCTCGCCAATCTTGTGGCACGCGCCGCAGCCCTTCTGCCCTTCGATCATGGTCATCGGCTGCCAGTGAATGGTCGGCATCGCCATCATCGCCGCCCACGCTTTTGAATGCTTCCCGTGCTTGTACTGATCGACCTGCGTCTGATGGCACTGCGCGCAGGTTTCCGGCGTCGGAATCTTCACCTTCGCCACGTCGCTTGCCGACTTGTGCTCGTCGCCATGGCAGACCACACATGTAACGTCAAGCTGGCTGTGCTTGCTGAGCTTCCAATCGGAGACGATGTTCGGCGTTTGTTTGGAGTGGCAATCGATGCACGCAGCAGCCGAATCGGCCGCCTGTGCCTGTGGAAGTGAACTCAATGTAATGAAAGCAACCAAAACAACCAGATAGAGACGCATGGCTCCTCCATAGATAGGGAACCGTTGACGATAGGGCGCGCCAGCCTTGCTTGCTATGACTTTTGTCACAGGCGAGGCCTAGAGCGCGGCCAGCCCAACTTTCAGCAAAACCGTAAAAGCAAACCACGCAATCACGATCCCAAACGCCGTGCCCCGCTTCACCTTTGGCGCAATGCACGGAATCCCAATCGCCACCAGCACCAGCGTCCAAATCGTGATGATGTCGAGCGAGCTGAGCAGCGCCCGCAGCACCGGCGAGCCGGTTGGGTCCATGAAATACGCGCCATTGGTCGCCAGCGGATTGTTGATGTCAAACGAGTCTGTGCTCACCCCGGCCCAGAGCGAAATGCTCGACAAGATCGCTCGCAGCAACTCCGGAAGCCGCGTGTAAACGATCAAGGCGAATACCGTCTTGAATTGCACCTCGGCGTTCGCCGCAAACTTGATCCCCGCAAACATAACTCCCGCAAAGATGGCATAGATGATGAGCGCAATCGCCGGAACCGCGTAGGCAATAATCTTTGTGAACCCGACCTGCTGGCCCATCATCTTCTCGCGCTGGTCGGCGGGCATCTTCTCCATTCGCTCCGCGGCCTTCGGCTTCATTTGTATCTGGTTGTCCACCACTTTTTCAAAGCCCACCTTCAGGTCGATGGTGTAGACAAACAAAGTGCCGACGATCGCGATGATGATGAATGGCGCCCACCACGCTGCGCTGCGCCGCAGATCGGTAAACGTTTTGGTCGGCGCGATGAAGGTGTCGATAAGCCGTTGCGGTTCAGACAGCCCGCCTGGTTCCTGTGGAGGCACTACTGCGGCTGCGGCCATGTTCCCTCCCATGTTTACATGACAAATGTTTGCATGACAAAGTTCGATCCTCGAACTTGTCGCGGCGAATTTGTCCCCGCGAGTTTATTCCCGCCTACCTATCCCGTGGAGAGGAATTGTAAGCCTCAACACAAACGCGGAGCAACCGCCTCAAACCGCGATTTCCGGCGTGCCGCCAGCAGGCTTTGTGTGTAGTCGCTTTGCGGCGCTCAATAATTTCCGCCGTCGTTCCGGCTTCGACGATCTTGCCGCGATACATCACCGCAATGATTCGCCCTCGATCGCCAACTGTCAGTCAATGGTGGATCAAGCCCCCGGGAGTCTGCGCGCCTCTGAAGCCGCAAGGCAATGGCGGGATCCGAAAGGCGAGGAGCGAGAAGCGAAGAGCCAAATCACGGCGTCCCCTCCCACAGCGGCCAAAGCTGGTCCGCGGCCACGCGATAGATCGCGTACGCGCTGCCCGCATCGGAAGTACGGCGGAACAACAACTCGCCGCGTCCGTCGCCGTCTGCATCGACTGCATCGATCAGTTCCATCCGAGGGCTCACGTCGAGATGGCGCGAGTCGGTCTGCGCGAAGAAGAGTTTCTGCACTTCACCCTCGAGGTCGGTTCGCGCAACCAGCGTGATTTCCTGCGGCAGCTGTCCACCGGATGCGCCAACCTGCGGCAACGGTGTTCGCGCCGACAGCACCAGCACCGGCTCATTCGAATTGGAGAGATCGAAGATGCGCAGATTCACATCCTCGAACTGCGCCTTCGCCGGCTTGCTGGGCTTCGTCGATGCCGCCTTGCTGGACTGACTCGACGCTGCCTTGCCCGTAGCCGGCGAAGCTGCCTTGCTTCCAGCCGTGGCGCCTTGTCCGCCCGAGCTTTGTCCGGCGGAACTCGCGCCAGGGCCCGGTTTCACGAGCGTCGCTGCCAACTCAAGCATCTTCTTGCGGTAGATGGCCTCTTCGGCCGGTTTCAGATCGTAGGTATAAGGACGCGGATCGGGGCCAGCAGCATCGGAGATTGCCGCGACGGTTATAACCGAGGGCGCGGCGTCCTTGGATGGCGTGGCGGCCGATGCTCCTGCCGCAGCCGCATTCGTCTTTTTCGCTGCTTCGTCCTCTGCGTCGAAGTCCACAAACGGCTCGTGATGGGCGTTCGGGTCAGGCTTGCCGCGGCGAAGCCGAGGCCGATTCGGATCGCTGATGTTTTCATCGTCAGCCGAAGTCTTCGCGGCCGTCGAAGTCGTTTGCTGCTTCGCGTCGCTCGTACTCTTAGCGTCGCTTGTGCTCTTCGCATCGCCAGTGCTCTTCGCCTCGGCTCCCTGCGTGCTTGCCGTCGATCCGGTGGAACTTGAGGAAGGCGGCGGAGAGGAAGTCGACGTTGAAGCACTCGACGCGTCCGTTGAACTGGCTGGTTTCTGTTCGTCCGTATCTCCCTTGCCTGCGGCGCGACGATGCAGCACTGGCCGGTCGCTCTTGCTGTCGTCATCTTCGATCACCGGAGGCGCATATTTCCTGGTGTTTTCCGATGCTGGTTTCACGCCCGCCGGCAGCCACGAGCCTTCGGCGATCCAGTTGTGGTTCAGCTGTCCGGGCTGCGTGATGGTGAACGTCCCTTGCGACACGCCTGTCTTGAAGGCCTCGTAAACAACTCCAAAATCGAGCGCCATGGGAACCGGCGTCGCCTTGTACGAACTCGCGTCAAAGAACTTTCCGTTCATCATGATGACAATCGGAATGAGCCGAGCTTTGCCTGTGCTCGAAAGCTGCACCAGACCTACGGCCCGCGGCCCCGAATCCGCCGGTTTGCGTCCGTAGTGCTGAGTCAATTCTTGCGCGGCGAGCCTGCCCACTCCCCACCAGCCCGCGGAAGCCACAGCCAATGCCAGGATGACGGCAGCTAGCCCCTTGCGGTATAACCATGTTCGGAATAACGGCAACGCTCGGTAAGGAGAATCCATGCAAGTCAATGATAAGGCCCCCACCATCCGTACGACGGACGAGAACGGCAAAGAAGTTGCCTTAAGCGATTATTTAGGCAAAACGGTGGTTCTTTTCTTCTATCCCAAGGCCAATACGCCCGGTTGCACCATAGAGGCGTGCGGGTTCCGCGACGCCTACAAGCTGATTCAGAAGACCGGCGCCGTCGTGCTCGGCATTTCCGCTGACACCGCCGGCGCGCAAAAGAAATTCAGTGACAAATTCAGCTTCCCCTTCCCCCTGCTCGCCGACCCGGACAAGAAGATTGCCGAGAAATTTGGCGTGATGAAAGAGAAGAACATGTACGGACGCAAGGTCATGGGGATCGCGCGAACCACCTTCGTCATCGGGCCCGATGGCAAGATCCAGCACATCTTCAACAGCGTGAAGCCCGAGGGCCACGCGGAAGAAGTGCTCGAGTATCTGAAGGGCGCGTGAGATGGGAAATTGCAGAAGTCAGAATTCAGAAGTTAGATTGCAGATCTCAGATTGCAGATTGCAGAAGTGAAGCTTCTTGGTTCGGTTACGCCGTCTGCGCCGCGGGCTTTACTTCTGCAATCTGACTTCTGCAATCTAACTTCTGAATTCTGACTTCTGAATTCTGCAATCGCTCACGCTGTGCACGATGATTCCACCACCCAAGTCGCTGAATCCCTCGTTCTTCAATCGCGATCCGCGCATAGTGGCGCGCACCCTGCTCGGCAAACTGCTGGTGCGCAAAACACCCCGCGGAATTCTCGCCGGACGCATCGTCGAAACCGAAGCCTATCTCGGCGAAGGCGACG
>Ga0326728_10007805_pt1 | contig 27113 bp, 17 predicted proteins | sample MB3enrmetagenome_FD_207602 | JGI IMG/M metagenome (GOLD analysis project Ga0326728, IMG submission 207602) | Lab enriched peat soil microbial communities from McLean, Ithaca, NY, United States - MB31MN | ecosystem: Environmental > Terrestrial > Soil > Wetlands > Peat | place: USA: New York...
CGCTTCTTTGAACATGGCCTGGAAGGCCTTCAGGAGGGCTACCGGCGAGGCCGTTCGCCTCGCTTTTCCCCCCGGAGTCGTCGTCTCCATTAAGGCGTTCGCATGCGAGCTGCCTGCGGAATTGGATTTGCCGCTCTCACGGCTCAGCATGGCCGATATCAAGGGTGAAACGATTCGACGCGGTCTGGTAGCGTCCGTGGGGAAAACAACGCTGTGGCGGTGGCTATCCGATGATGCGATCCGGCCGTGGTTCCATCGAACCTGGATCTTTCCCCGGGATCCTCAATTCGCCGAAAAGGCAGGCCGTATCCTGGATTTATACGAGGGCTTTTGGAATGGAGAACCACTGAAAGAATCCGACTGCGTGATTTCCGCGGACGAAAAGACCAGCATCCAAGCTCGGCGGCGTATCCATCCGACATCTCCACCTGGACTGGGCCAAACGATGAAGGTCGAAGAGGAATACGAAAGGCAAGGAGCATTGGCCTATCTCGCGGCATGGGATGTGCGGCAGGCAAAGGTTTTCGGGCGCTGCGAGGAAAGTACCGGCATTGTTCCCTTTGACAAATTGGTAGAGCAGGTAATGGAGCGGGAGCCCTATCGGTCTGCCCCTTGGGTCTTCTTGATTATGGACAACGGATCTTCCCATCGCGGAAAGCTTGGCGACAAACGGATTCAAGCCAAGTGGAAAAATATCATACCGGTCCATACCCCTGTTCATGCAAGCTGGCTTAATCAGGTTGAGGTCTATCTTTCCGTCGTGCAACGCAAGGTCCTGACACCAAATGACTTTGATTCGTTATTGGCCGTGGACGCTCGGCTTCTCCGGTTTCAGGATTAATACGAGAGGGCGGCCAAGCCTTTTCGATGAAAGTTCACGCGGAAGGATCTTGCAAACGTACTTGCACGAATAAAATCAATTGACTGCGGCCAGAAAGTAGCAGCCTGATCGAGGGAAAATACATCATCGAGCTTTTGGGCTGACGTACCAAGTAAACCTGGGGGCCGGTTCAAGGAGAGAGATTGAGTAACTGCGCATGCTCGATTTCCATAGCCAGGTTCCCTCAATGCCTTTGATGCATAGCGTCCGGGTTTCTATCTGCCTTTCTATCCCAAGAAACAAGCTAAAGAAAACTTCAGGTGTCCAATATAAACCCGAACAAAATCAATCAAGGGAACCGCAGGATTGCTTAGAAGATTCTGTTCTCTGGCCTTGCCTGCGAACCGGAGACGGCTTTGGGTATTCAGGCATTCGTAGGAGGTACACGATTTTAATCCTTCTTTTCTCTAAAGCGTTTATACTAGACGGCATAAACTCGGGAGTAATGCCGTAGGAGTGGGAACTGGCAAGCCGGGATGTTTTGTCATTGATTGCAAGTCAATATGTTGCTGTACCTTAGCATCTTGTGATAGGAGTGTTGCCCATGGCTAGAGGCAATGAGAAGAAGTTTTCAAGACGCGATTTTGTCGTCGGCAGCGGAACTGCCCTGGCGAGCGGGGCCTTGGCCGTTTGCGCACCCAAAACGTCAACAGCGGATACAAAATTCAAGAAGGGCGAAACGGCGTACCCGGCATCGAATGGATATCTGGTCTACGACAGCCGGCGCTGCGCCGGTTGTCTGAGCTGCATGCTCGCCTGTTCTCTGGTTCACGAGGGAGCTGCCAGTACTTCCATATCCCGGATTCAGGTAAGCCGCGCCGTTCTGACCCGCTATCCGTATGACATCCAGATCTTCATCTGCCGGCAATGTCCCGAGCCTCTGTGCGTGGAGCATTGCCCGACCGGAGCCTGTCATGTCAGCTCCGAAAACGGCAATGTGCGGATGATCGATTCCGGAAAGTGCATCGGCTGTCAAACCTGTTTACGCGAATGTCCTCATGCTCCCCATCGTACCGTCTGGAATCCCGCAAGCAGCAAATCCACAAAATGCGATTTGTGCGCCGACGCTCCCTACTTCAGCAAGAAGGGCGGGCCCTCGGGAAATCAGGCATGCGTCAGCACCTGCCCTATGGGTGCGCTCAAGCTTGTCACTCAGATCCCTTCACAGACGGATATCAGCGGCTATGACGTGAATCTGGCCCCGCCTCCACCTCCGCCCAAAGCTGGACTCGGATCTTCCGACGCTCCTGCTGGTAAACCTGCAACTGAGCCGAAAGGATAAGAGGATATTAATATGGTCACACCCGGACTTGCAGGCAAGATACTGCTGGTCAATTTGACAACCAAGGCGATCAGCTCAATCGAATCGGCAAAATATGAAGCTTTTGGCGGCGGCCATGGCACAGCCACGGGAATCTTTTGGGACCTCTGCGTTGCTTCCGATAATTGGGATCTGCAGGACGCGTTTGACCCAAGGAATGCAATTGTTCTTATGACCGGTCCTCTGGCGGGTACGGGACTCCCATTTGCCGGCAGAACCAGCGTTTCTGGTCTGGCTCCTCAGACATGGCCCGTCAACTGGTTCGGTCACAGCAACTTCGGAGGGAGCTTCGCGCCTACCCTCAAGATGGCAGGATGGGACGGTGTCGTTGTTCACGGCAAATCCGATTCTCCTGTCTATATCAACATCGTCGACGATAAAGTGACGATCGATGATGCCAGGCCGCTTTGGGGACTAACGGTGTGGGACACCCAGGAAGAGATCTGGAAGAAAGCGCCTGTTCGCTATGGCTCCGAATGGCAGAAACTGGGCAACAGCTATACAATCCAGCGTCCGGCTATAGTCACCATTGGACCGGCTGGTGAAAACAAATCCCGTATTGCGTCTCTCGTTCATGGCGGCGGGTCCGCCGCAGGACAAGGTGGATTCGGCGGCGTTTTCGGATCCAAAAACTTGAAAGCCATTGCGGTCATCGGCACCGGCAGCATTAAGGTAGCCGATCCTAAAGCAGTTCGGGATTCAAGGGAGTGGTTTGAAGTCAATTTTCCCATGAGCGGACAACGCGGCCCAGGGCGCAATTCTACTAATGGCGTTTCCGGCTGCATGGGGTGCAACAGAGGGTGTCACTCGAGAAGCCAGCTTTATGGTATGGATTCCGACGGCTGCGCGGAATCGGTATGGTACAGCCTCCCTCCACCGCATAAACCTACCTCGTCGTCGGACCGGTGGAAGGCAGCCGACTTTGCCCAACAATTTGGGCTGAATGCCTCGGATCTCTCGTTTATGGGGTCAACAAGTTTTCCAGGTATCCCGGGTACTGAAATGGGATCCGTTTGTCCATCCAAGACCGGAGCGGGCTGGTATATCAAGAGACTGTACGACATGGGGGTGATCGGTCCCGGCAAGGCCATCGACACCTCTCCTCTTCCGATGGATCAGATCGAAAAGGTCGAGTTCGCAGAAATCTTTGCAATCGCGGTTGCAAAGCGGATCGGAATAGGAGATTTGATTGCCGAAGGGACTCTTCGCTTTGCTGAGAAAATAGGAAGGATCAGCGACCTGGACAACATCCTCCGAATGCCGGTATGGGGATACGTGGATCACTGGACGATGCCCACCGTGGAATGGGCTTACGGCAATCTGATGGATTCACGCGACATCAACAACCACGATATGCAACTCGGCCCAACCAGACTGATGTCCTGCGAACAATTTGTTCAATTGCTTGCATCCACCAGCCCGCCGTACCAGGACGACCTGTTCATGTTTGATTACAGCTGGCAAGGCGACCAGGCTTACAAGACCGGGATCTATTCGGAGCACAAAGCTAAGTTCGTAGCCTGGCACCAGCACTACGCGACCTACTACAAGGAATCAGCGCTCTTCTGCGATTGGGCCATGGGAAATTATTTCAATCCTTCCAATCCGGACGGAAGAGGCGCCACTCCGCTGGCAGAACCACGGTTCCTCAACGCCGTCACCGGCAGAAACCAAACTTTTCTGGATGGGCTTGAGATCGGGCGCCGCGCCTGGAACCTCAAGCGAGCGATTTTCGTCATGCAGAATCGTCACCGCGATCAGGAAAGATTCGCCGGTTATATGTACAAACCGGGCGCCTCGGTCGCAAATTATGCGACCACGCTGCCCGTCTACAACGGCTCAAAATGGGATTGGGTGAACTGCAGAGAGCTCTACCTGGACGACAAAGGTGTCGAGCAGTGGAAGACAGAATTTTACAGAATTGAAGGTTGGGACCCCAAAACCGGATACCCTACCCGGAAAACTCTTGAAGGCCTTGGCCTGAAATACGTCGCCGATGCACTCCAGGCCAAGAGCAGGCTGGGATCAGCTTAGCGGGCCCCGGGTATTTAATGGTCACTATCGCCCATGCGCGAACGGCATCACCATCGGAAGACGTCGTTGCTGGCGCTATTGGCCGTGTCTTTACCTCTGAGTCAAGCTCGGGGCGGGGTCTACTCATCTACGCCGCATGCCAAACTACTTCTTTCTGTCCAGTCCAGCTCGTTTGGTTTCCGTTGAACTCCTACTGCAGTCCACGGATTGATGCAATCCGATTAATTGGGTTTAATATTAATTTCCGCTCATTTGTAAAATTGCTTTTCAAGTTTTGGCTACCCCGACCGATTCTTATAGCATGGTCATCAAGTATGCTGGATCTGATCTTTTAACCGACGGGATTTGCGGCTAAGGTCTGCAGATTAGTGGATGAAACCGGAGGATAACTCTCTGCCCCTTCAAGGACGCCTAGTACAAGATCGCAGGTCTGCTTCGCGAGTCATGGCTCAGTTGAAGTGCCAGTTCACCTTTAGTGGAGTCAGTCACGAAGCATTCATCAGGGACATCTCGCTCAATGGTGCATTCCTCTGGTCGACTTTCGTACCAGCCCAAGGCTGCGATGTTTTGATCAGGCTGGAAACTCCTCTTCTGAAAAATACATTGGTCCTGGAAGGCAAGGTTGTACGAACGGACCGCACGCCGACAGATCGCGGCAATGAGAACGCATTCGCAATCAGATTTAGCCATGCCTCTGCAGAGCTCATCGTACTCATAAGCAAGCTGGTTTCAATCGTTTCTCAGAAATCGGACCCAATTGTTTAGACATAATGGGGGCTTACATCCCGGTTTTGGAACCTTGCCCATTCCATGCCGTTAGCCCCCTTAAGAGACGTTATAACGCATCAGAAGCCCAGATCTTCTAGGGGCTGTCGTTTATCAAAATCCCACTCAACAGGATTGGATCTCCTTTCTACCGATATTTCTGGGGAGTTCCTGCGACTCAACGTCATTCATTGAAATAAGAAACTGTTAACCGTGCGCGCCATTAGGTGAAGCCCTTGTGAATATTAGGTGAATAAATAGTGAATTTCATAACCTCCCTGGGGAAGTTTCCGCAGAGGCTTGAAGGGCAGTATGTTATCGTAACAACCTCAAAGGCAAAAAGCGCGGCGCGTTACAGTCGATCGAGACTAGTTCCAAGAGGTGATTATCAAGGAAAGTGCGCCAGATTTGTCATGGGTGCTTCTTGCTCTTCGGCATTAGCCTGGCGACAATCCGTTCTGAGATATGAATCCTCAGTTTCAGAAAGTTCGCCGTGTACCCGTGGACTTATTGAAAGCGATTCGCTTCGGCAATATTCCGGATCAAATCCCTGATCTCTTTCCCGGTTCCAGGATGACCAATACCGACTGGTCTCGACAGCCACTTCCAATATAGAGCAACCCCGAGCGATGTCATCGAACGACCGTATCCGGCTTAACGACGATCAATGACTCTCGCCAGTTCCTCCACACTCGCAGAGAAAAACCCAGAACAGCTGATCCTTTTTTCGCAGCCACGGGTGAGAGCGAGTCCGGCAAGAATCGCAAGCTCTTGTCGCGGTTTTCGAGAGCCAGTTCGCGTCGATTCTTAAAAAGGGATCGGAGAGATGCGATCAGACAAAAGAGGTCTTCCATCCCGGCTGCCAAGGCGGCCATCTTGGGACAATAACGCTCAACGTTTTCAGTGCGGACAGGGTTTTGGCACAGGTGTGTGACTCGGAGGGGTGTAGCTGTTTTTCGGGCACGGTGTTCAGTTGATCAATTGGTTGAATACTCTGCAAAGAAGCTCAGCCCAGGAATGATTGCATGGCCAGCATCCGTTATTTTTTGCGCAGATTGCAGGAGGATCGTGTATCGTTGTGGCCTGAGGAGTTGGTTTCCGATCGTCCGTCGCTCTTGAGTGTTCTGACAATTCGTGCGGTAGGCCGATTGGACGATGGAAGCGATGGTTTTTTCTCGATCCGTCGCCGTACAAAATGTAAAATCCACGAATGCGCATCCCTCAAAATGAGAATCTAATGAACCGTCGTTCGGACAGGATTTATAACCTCGCACAGCTTGCCCGCGAGGCCATGGTGACCTATGGCTTTGAGGCGGAATTCCCCGAGGCGGCTATCGAGCAGGCTGAGGCACTCCGTGAGCCGGTCAAGAACACCTCTGACGGTTTCGAGGACTTGACGAGCCTTCCCTGGTGTTCAATTGACAACGATGACTCGCGGGACCTTGACCAGGTCTCCGTCTCGGAGGATCTGTCCGGCGGGGGGACGAAGGTGCTTGTAGGTGTGGCCGATGTGGACGCTCTCGTGAAACAGAATTCACCGCTTGACCTCCACGCGCGCCGCAACACAACCTCCATTTATACGGGTGTCCGCACCTTCCCTATGTTTCCCGAGCGACTATCGTGGGATCTGACTTCGCTGAACGCGAACGAGGACCGCACCGCCTTCGTCTTCGAATTCGCGGTGAAACCCGACGGCCGCATCGGAGAATCGCGTGTTTATCAGGCATGGGTGCGCAATAAAGCCAAACTCACCTACAACGCTGTCTCAGCATGGCTGGAAGGGAAAGCCCCCATATCTCCAGATGCCGCGAAGGTGAGAGGATTGGAAGCTCAAATTCGAGCGCAGGATGCTGTAGCCCAACGCCTCCGAAAGGCGAGGTATGAACATGGCGCGTTGGACCTGGAAACGCTTCAACCTCGGGCCGTCACCGAGAATGAAGTGGTTGTGGACCTCGTAGCAGAGTCCCAAAACCGCGCTCAGGAACTCATTGAGGACCTCATGGTGGCCGCCAACGGAGTTACGACGCGCTACCTGACGTCCAAAGGTTTCCCTACGTTCAGACGTGTTGTTCGTTCGCCGGAACGCTGGCAACGCATCGTGGTCACCGCCGCGGCCCTGGGATGGAAGTTGCCGGACGACCCGGACTCGAAGGCACTCAACGAATTCCTGGCCGAACAAAAGGCCAAGGATCCCTTGAGATTCCCGGATCTCTCACTGACCGTGGTCAAGCTCTTGGGTCGCGGAGAGTACGTGCTAGAAACACCGGGGCAGGTACCTCTAGGACATTTCGGCTTAGCCGTTCGGGATTACAGTCACTCCACCGCCCCCAACCGCCGTTATCCCGACCTAGTCACACATCGACTGCTCAAGGCTGCACTCTCGGGAGCCGCTCCGCCCCCGCTCGGGAACTTGGAGGCACTGGCAGCGCATTGCACGGAACGCGAGAACGAGGCAGATAAGGTCGAGCGGCAGGTGCGCAAATCAGCCGGCGCGGCCCTGCTGTCAAATCGTATCGGGGAAACCTTCGATGCGATCGTGACAGGAGCCTCGGACAAAGGAACCTGGATCCGGGTGATGCGACCACCCGTGGAAGGAAAGATCGTGCGGGGGGAAAAGGGGCTTGATGTTGGGGACCGCTGCCGGGCTAGGCTGGTGGAGGTGAGCGTACCCAATGGTTGGATCGACTTCGCTGTGGTTCGTTAACCCACGTGTCCCAAGGTTTCGCATTGAAGCGGCGCAACGCCTTAAACACGCCGGGGTCCGAACCTGGCACTTCCGCCAACGATAAGCGGTTGCAACACACCTCGAAGAGGTGTCGTTTACCAAAATTCCATACTGCAGCATTGCGACAGCTTTCCGCCGGACAAGTCGTCGGTAGGATTGTGACTATTCGGTGTTCGGAAGCGGTCAAAGATTCTGTCCGGCGCGGCGGACCCTCTGGATGCGCAAAAGACTGGGAGCATGATTGGGGAGTTCCGTGATAAAAACCGGCACGCTATGCAGCCCCGCGGTCGTAGTGATGGTGCAACCCTCCAACCTCGGAAACCTCCATCACCGGTTCATGATCGGCAGCCTGGAGTGCTCGTGGCTCAGGTGCGTCCGATACTTATGAAACAACGAAAGTCTCGCGTCGACATTCGGCGCAGGCGGGTTTCTCTGCGCACAATGTGGCATGGGTTAGGCAGTCGCGCCGTACCGTCCCGAGCAGGCGATCCCTGTAAATCCCATCACGATCCCGCAGCAAATACCGGGGTTCGCTTCCATCAGAAAATGCCTGGATGATCTGATCCGCCGGCCACAGCGCCGCGGGATGCTCTGTCACATGGAAGTCCAGGACACGTCGACGATTGTGCGCGCGGACAATCGGCACAATGAGAATTCGGAACGTCGCTCTGGACACAGTGAGAAAGTCGATCGAGACAAGTTCCAAGAGGTGATTATCAAGGAAAGTCCGTCAGGTTTCCAAAAGTCCATCCGCGTCGACTCCTGAACACGGATTTTGGAGAGGCAACCAGTCAAAGCAAATTTTCATCATGATTGTTAGGCTGCCGTCTCGAAGACCAAACGGTCAACTCCAGTGCAGACCGGGTATTGGCAGAGGACAGTGAGCGGATGAAGATTTTACTTCCAAGATAGGAGCGTTATTCAACTCATTTGAAGCGACCGCTTCTTAGAATTCCATCCTTCTGGATCAAAAGGCAAACCCAACCCGCGCAGGCTGCACTTTCTTATCATGCTTCCACTCCAGCAAGAAGCCTAGGGGCACCGCAGTCCATCTCATCACCACCTTAGAGGTGTGATCAACACCAACAAATGTCAATGAACCCTCGAGCGCAGGAAAAATCAACTTCAGGACAGAAACGATCGTTGCAAGTTGCCGACATTGGACCGACCGAAATCCCAAAACAGAGCATCACCGTTGCTTCGTTTAAGTCATTGCCGACCAGACTTTGCAACTTGCCAGCAACAACTCCGATCTTCTTGGTGATTCCCCACTATTTCCAAATTTTCACCCATTTGCAATTTTGAGCTTCCCTAACTGGTGTCATTCATGGTTAATTGATCTCTTTTTCCCTCCAGGATGGAAATCGGTACTTCCGGAGATTTTGAAGCTCCAGGCAATTGATATGGCAGATAAGATGTTCGGCAAGGATCTGACCGTAGGCAGCATTCCAAAACACCTGATAAACTTTTCGCTCCCAATGCTCTTGGGGAATATGCTCCAGAGCGGCTACAGCATCATCAACATGATCTGGGTGGGACACATCGTTGGTGCGGGGGGACTTGGGGCAACTGCCGTCAGTTTCCCGATCATGTTCATATTGATCGGAATCGCTGCAGGGGTATCCATGGCGACGGCTGTGCTCGTGGCCCAGTTTTACGGCGCTAAAAAATTGGACCGGCTAAAATTGGTGGTCGACAACTCGGTCTGTCTGCAACTCACCTTGAGTGCCGTCCTGATCACCAGCATGATTCTTTCGACCAATTTTTTGTTGAGATTGATGGACACGCCCCCGGAGATCTTTTCCATGGCTTCAAGCTATCTGAAAATCTCCCTCTCGGGCATCATTTTTTTATATTTGTCATTCACCATCAGTCAGATCCTGCGCGGACTGGGCGACACCATCAGGCCGTTGATGTTCATGGGTACCGGAGTCGTCCTGAATGCAATCCTGGATCCGTTCCTGATCATTGGAATATTCCCATTCCCGAAGCTGGGATTAAACGGGGCTGCTGTTGCATCCGTTGTCTCGCAGGCAATCAGTCTGACTATCGCCCTGACCTACTTAAATCGCAAAAACCACTTGGTCGCTATCCATTTTCGAAGGTTGAGAGTCGACAGGCATATCATGTGGCTGATTGCGAGGATTGGCTTCCCGTCGACGGTTGAGCAGTGCCTGATATCTGTCGGATCGGCCTTTGTCACGAAATATGTGAACTTCTTCGGTCCGGATGCAATCGCCGCCTTTGGAGCCGGCAGCAGGATTGATATGGTAGCGATGATGCCCACAATCGCAATCGGGATGTCGGCCACTGCCTTGACCGGCCAGAACCTCGGGGCTGGGAAACCGGAGCGAGTCAAAGAGCTTTTTAAATGGGCGTTATTATTGGGGACCATGATTTCGGGTGTCGTGGCCGTTTTTGCATTGACATTTCCTAGACTCATTCTCTCGATGTTCACTCACTCTGAACCCGTGCTGGCAATCGGAATCCAGTATCTGAGGACAGTCGCGCCCTGCTACTTCCTCTTTGCCCTGATTTTCGTTTCGATGGGAGTAGTGAATGGGGCCGGGCAAACGATAATCCCGATGATATTCACCCTGATTTCTCTCTGGGCCGTGCGTGTGCCAGTTGCGTGGTATCTATCACAGAATACCCCTCTCAAAGCAAAGGGCATTTGGATCGCGATGGCGGCGGGATTCATGGTGACCGCAACGATCGGCTACTTGTATTACCTCACAGGCAGATGGAAGAAAGCAGCCTCAAAAATTCATGCATTCAAAGAGCCGATACAGACCGCCGCGACGGAAGTTTAGAAGCTTTGAGGCTTGCGGTCCAAATTCTTATCACAAATAACGGCTACCAAATCAACAAGACCAAGATCGCGATATCATGGGGGGTCCACGACAATACTCCCAGGAAAAACCTTCAGCAACAACAAGGTCAGGGAAACCGCGAACCACTGAGCAATTGAAGCGAGACCCCAGGACATCAATGAATCAGCGTTGTCTGACGGCTGTTCATCCCACGGATGCGCCATGCGTGAGCATCTCGACCAGCCGCTCCTCGAAGGCGTCGGCATCGGTCCTGAGACCGCGCGTGGCACCGGTGGAAACGATCCCTCCTTCGGCGATCACGCTGATTTCACGACACAGGTTGCGGGTTTCCTGCGCGTCGTAACGGCTCTCTCTCTGATGGAGGAATCGTCAGCTTATCTCTTTAGTGAATCAGAGTGCAGTGTTTCACATGCAATTGCCCCGTGCCGTTTTTGCACCGTTTCCGCTGCGCGCTAGAATAAGTTTAATTGGGCATGACTTGGGTGAACCAGCCAGAACCCGGTGCATATCAATTGGTTGTGAGTGAATATGAGTTTGGGACTTATGGCTATCTCGAAATGCAAGACCGGTGCTTTGCCGCCGAGCTAACCACCCGAGAATACTGATGTTAAGTTGTTTCACCTCCATTCCAAAACCATAATGCGTTTCGATTTACCACTTGCGAAAAATATAGATTGAGGCGCGGGAAAAACTCTCCGCGCCTTCGCCTTAACTTTACCAGGCTTATTGATCAAGCACCCAATCTGCCCTTGGCTGCCATCAGATCGGCGATCTTTTTCATGCCGAGGCCTTCCAGAGTGTTCCTGGTGGGCCATCCGGTTTTGACATCCCAACCCTCGAATTTATAGAAATTGGTTTTAAAGAATTCTACGCCTTCTTTATCCAGATAAAGATCGTCCTGATTTTCAAAACTCCACTTGCCGTCTACGTAGACAGGCTTTGGGCCGCTCATATTGAACGTAGCGCCTGGCATAAACATGAAGGGGGCAAACTGCTCCTTATCCCGGTGCCTTCCTGCCATCACCCTTATCGCCCGCTCCATATTCCAGATTTTTCTGCCGGTCTCAATTGTGTCGGCGAAAGTTTTTTTGCTGCCGGTAACGACCTGATAGTAGCGATACTCTATCTCAGGACTAGGTCCGCCAAAGTTAGGCAGCATCATGTCGCAAATTGACATGGATTCGTTGTAGAACCCGGCGAAGCGTCTTCCCCAGGCCAGCATTTTTGCTTTGTGCTCGGAGTAGATGCCGGTCTTCCTGGCTTCTTCTCCTTTCCAGCAATTGCTGAGCATCAATGGGTCGTCAGAAAACGGAACCATCTTGGCAGATATCTTCTGGACGAGTTCTTCGGCGGATGGTCCTCCTCCGCCTCCCGGACCGCCCCTGCCTCCTGATACGGAAGTGAAGAAACCATGCCACATTGGGTCCCCAGACATGAAAATATAGCTATAAGCCCAATCCACACCCGGAAGTGAATGATGCCAGCTCGCCCCATAGGCGGGCAAGCGCAGTGCGCCGGAGTTCAGATCTTCCTCCAATCGCCCCCACCTTTTCGCGGCCTCCAGTATTCCTTCGGCAAGATCGGCCCCAATTCCGATTTTGCGGGCAATTGCGTCACAGAAAACTTCGCGGAAAGTCAGATTGTCCCACTGATCCATCGGCAGCGGATGCGATTCTATTTTCTTTCCCGGTCCCAGGACTCCGAGATCATAGAGGTATTTGATATACCAGCCCATCCCCGGCTCCATGGGAACGCTGCCTTTGAACAGCGCAGGTGCGTTGGGCACCTTCATGCTAAGGGCACCGCCGAATTTGGTACACCATGTGCAAATTCCCCATTTGATAGCTACATCAGCGCCTGCCATCTGATTGCCCATGAACCAGTACTGATCTGCGCACATGGATTCGCCGCCATAATAGGAGTTTCTCTTCCGATCGGGATTGACGCACGGCATACAGCAGGATGCGCCTGCCGATGCCATTCCCCTTCCGTACTTTTGCATATGCTCAATTCGCAGATCTACAATTTCCTTGGAATTCGAGACCTGAATGCCACCGGTGCCGATGACGCTGATGGCTTTCAGGTTTTTTGAACCAAAGACTCCTCCAAATCCGCCTGTACGAGCGCTGACGCCGCTGCCGTGGATGAGGGAAGCAACCCTCGACATCGATTCGCCAACCGGGCCGATACAAACGATCTGTGGACGAGCGGTCGTGTATGCGTCTCCAACTTTGTGCCATTCCTCGCCGAATCTGGTTCGCCCCGCAACCGCAGATAAGATCTGCCCCTGTGTCTCATAGGTGTTCAGACCCCATAGCGTCTTGGCGTCTTCGATCGTTACTTTGTCATTAATGATATTGATCCAGACCGGCCTGTCTGCTTTGCCCTGAACAACCACGCCATCCCAGCCGGCTTGCTTCAACATGGTGCCGAATCTGCCCCCAAGACTGGACCGATGGAACAACGGAGCAGGAAAGGGCTCCGGAGCTATGGCGCAGACGCTGGTTCTCCCTGAGCCGGGAGCGCCTGTCGCCGCCAGCGGACCTGTCATTAGGGAAATCACATTCCTGGGATCAAACGCATCCTGCAAATCCCAGTCGCCCGGCGCAACCGCCAGATCCCAGAAAATTGCGGCGCCCATTCCGACACCGCCGCCAAACTCTTCATATTTTGCCGTGTCGATGACACTGGTTGATTTTGCCGTCAGATTGACCAGCAGTATTTTCCCTGCATATCCGTTTGCCATATCTATGCTCCTCCCGTCTTTGCTGCTGGTTTCGGGGCTCCTTGCGGGAATCCGACTCCTTTCGCCGCCGGTGCGAGGTTAACATCGTACCCGTTGATGTCTTGCTGAGAGGGCGCTTCGGCTACCAGCTTGAGAGCCTTGGCTGCGCAGGTTTCCACGCAGGCTTGCTTCCCACTCGGTCCGCCTTTCTGAGTCCAGAAGGGCGCATCTGCGCACAGATCGCATTTGGCCGATTTGTTCTTCACTGGGTTCCAAACGGTTCGGTGCGGTCTTTGCGGACAGGATTTGATGCAATTCTGGCATCCGATGCATATTGACTGGTCGATCCTTCTTATGTTGCCGTTGGCCGCGTCGACGTGGCAGGCCCCTGTGGGGCAGTTCTGGACGCACAACGGAGAAACACACTGCCTGCAGACCGACATGACTACGTCATAAGGGTACTTTGTGAACGATGGGGCATCCCGAACGATTTGAATTCGGGACAATGAAGGGTTCGCCTCCCCCTCGTGGGTCATAGAGCAGGCGAACATGCAGCTCTGGCATCCAAGGCAGAGCCTGCTGTCGTAGACAAGATACCCGGTTGATGCCGGATATGAAATTTGTGCTGCTGACGCTTTCTGCGCAAACGCCGCCGCCATAGATTCAGGCACGCATACTCCAATGGCGCCTGCAGCCGCGATCGCAGCGCCGCTGCCGGCGAGAAAATCGCGTCTTAAAATGTTTCTTTTTTTGCCTTCGGCCTTTCGGGATTCAGCCATAGAGCAGTCTCCTCATTTTTTCATCGAGTTTTCGCGACTCATCAGGTCTGAGCAAAGGCTCAGATGCGATTCTGAACAAAGCCGTGAATACAAGAATCTGACAAGTCGATATTCCATAAAGTATTTGGCCACGCCCACGGGGGGACCGCCAAACAACAGCAATGCTGGTGCACTGTGGACATATTATTACAACATGTGACAAATTCTACGTTGATTTGCACCCCGGACGCGAATTTATAGCAAAAGGATAGCGCGGGCCGAGCATACTTTGTCGCCTTTTATCCCCGAGAAGAACGAACGATCGCAGCTGCGGCTGATGACGAAAGGCCCTGCTGAAAATCCACAGGCGGATCCATCCTCGACGAGGTTGTGCCAGCTGAGATCAACACGGCACTCACCGGCGATTCGATTTATAGAACCCGATCAGCCCGTTGGTGGAGGAATCGTGGTTTGTTACATCACCATCCCCGGCAAGCTCAGGCAGAATTGCTTTGGCGAGCTGCTTACCCAGCTCAACACCCCATTGGTCAAAGGAGTTCACACCCCAGACCACGCCCTGGACAAAAATCTTGTGCTCGTACAAGGCAATTAATGACCCGAGGACCCTTGGAGTGAGCTTTTTGAAAAGGATAGAGTTTGTCGGCCGGTTCCCCGAAAAAACCTTGTGGGGCAGGAGCCTTTCGAGCTCTTCCTCGTTCAGCCCAGAGGAATCGAGTTCCGCTCTGGCCTCAGCTTCCGTCTTCCCACGCATCAAGGCCTCGGTTTGGGCAAAGAAATTGGAGAGAAGGATCGGGTGGTGCTCGCCAATCGGGTTTTGCGACTGTGCTGGTGCAATGAAATCGACGGGAATCAGCTTTGTTCCCTGATGGATGAGCTGGAAAAAAGCATGTTGCCCATTCGTTCCCGGCTCTCCCCAGATCACAGGGCCCGTCGAGTAGTCCACTCCGGCACCTTCGCGCGTGACACTTTTGCCATTGCTTTCCATGTCCCCTTGCTGGAGGTATGCGGCAAACCTGTGGAGGTATTGGTCGTATGGGATGATGGCATGCGATTCAGCGCCGAAGAAGTTGTTATACCAGATTCCAAGAAGGCCCAGGATGACGGGGATGTTCTTCTCGTACGGAGCCGTGCGAAAGTGAAGGTCCATTTGGTGCGCGCCGGCGAGAAGCTCCTCGAAATTCTCTGTGCCGATGAAAAGGGCAATCGAAAGTCCTATCGCCGACCAGAGTGAATAGCGTCCGCCAACCCAATCCCAGAACTCGAACATGTTCTTCGTGTCAATTCCGAAAGCCGAGACCGCTTTGGCGTTGGTGGAAACGGCGACAAAGTGCTTTGTTACGGCTGAAGGATTCTTGGCCCGGTCCAGAAACCATTTCTTTGCCGACTGTGCGTTGACGATTGTCTCCTGAGTGGTGAAGGTTTTTGACGCGATGATGAAAAGCGTGGTGGCCGGATCTAGTTTCTTTACCGTTTCAGCAATATGGGTTCCGTCGACATTGGAGACAAAATGCACCGTAAGACGTGGATGGCCGTAAGGCTTGAGAGCTTCGGTGACCATGACCGGTCCGAGGTCTGAGCCGCCGATACCGATATTCACGACGTCGGTGATCGGTTGTCCGGTGTATCCGGCCCATCGACCGCTCCGGATTGTCTCGCAGAATTCCCGCATATGCCGAAGGACCTTGTTCACCGCGGGCATCACATCCTCTCCATCGACCAGAATCGGCGTGTTTGCCCGATTGCGAAGGGCGATATGGAGCACGGATCGTTGTTCAGTGGAGTTGATTTTCCCCCCTGAAAACATCTTGTTTGTCCACTCCGTTAATCTCGCCTCGTAGGCAAGGTCGAATAGGAGTGACACCGTCTTATCGTTGATGCGGTTTTTCGAATAGTCGACCAAGAAATCGTTCCACCGCACAGAAAACCTATTGAATCGCTGCGGATCGGAGGCAAACAGCTCACGCAGATGCAGAGGAGCAATTTCTCTCTGATGGCGTTCGAGGGCTTTCCAGGCAGGAGATGCAGTCAGCGTTGACATAGTCATTCCTTATTGGACGATACGTTATGCAACCTTCCAATTTCCCATTGGGCCGTTAATTCGGGCGCTACCTGTGATTTTACCCCGGGCTGGGACAATATAGTTCGTGCTTTGCACATTTTGGCCTTATCGCCCAATTTGGGCCTGACGTCGGTTAATGTCTTAATCGCCCATATGGGAATCCTGCCCTGCGCCTAAGGCAATTAGAGCATCACGTAGCCTGTCCTTATAATAAGTTCTTTGATGAGCAGGGCGGGTTTATAATCTATCGAATCGAATCACGTACATTATATCAATGCGAGGCTCTTTCCTCCAAACGATGGGGTTCGGCGAGTGAAGCTACATTGGAAACGCATTTTGTTTGCCGGGATATCCGCGGAACTGCTTCTCCTCGCGGTTTATCTTCCCGCCAAGAGATATGCAGGCTCGGCCTTCATGATCATCGCTGTCGCGGAGGTGATAGCATCGATGTTCCTGGCCGGACTATGGACCGTGCGAAGAATAGAATCACGATTGTTGCTGCACGGCATGCTGGTGGGGGTCGTGGCAAATGTCGTCTATGCGGCTCTGAGGGAGACAATGGCGGGCCATATCCGATCCGTCTCTCCCATTGAGGCTTGGGGAAACTTCTTTGCTGTTGCCATTATCAAAATGCTGATTTGCACGGGAGGCGCTTTTGCCGGGGGAAGAATGAAGGCCAAAGAGCGATCACTGCCGAGCGTGAAATTCCCGATTTAAACACTGCCGCCCGATGAAAGTGCCCGTGGTCGTCTAAGACGTCCCGACGAATTCCGCAAATACGCAGATCCGGGATCCGCACAGACACCTTTGTTCTATCCTCTGCTATACTGTGCGGCCATGAGTGAACAGCATACGCACAAATGGTTGATCCTGGTCGCTGTGGGAAGTGCGCTGTTGATGGGCACGGTGGACGGCTCCATCGTCAATGTGGCGTTGCCGAGCCTGAACACGGACCTCCATACACAATTTTACGTCGTCCAATGGGCGGTTTTGTCGTTCCTGATGGGTTTGGTTGTTTGCATACTCTCGGCGGGACGCCTGGGGGATATGATCGGCAAGAAGCGGGTGTTTACAGCCGGATTGGTTCTGTTCGTCCTCTCGTCGACGCTGTGCGGGCTGTCCCCGGGGATCTATTGGTTGATTGCCTTCCGTTTCCTTCAGGCGATCGGCGCCGCGATGATCGTGGCGCTCGGCGTAGCCATCGTGACGGAAACTTGGCCTAAAACCGAGCATGGCACAGCGATTGGGATCTCCGCCGGCATTATCTCCCTGGGCGCCGCCGCCGGGCCTGCGCTGGGCGGTTTCATTCTGCACGCGCTCAACTGGCGCTGGATTTTTTTCGTCAACATACCCATTGGTCTGCTATCGCTGGCGCTCGTTCGCATTTATGTGCCGGATCTTCAGCCCAAGAACCGGGACGAGAGATTCGACATCATCGGAGCCGTTTTCATCGGCATGACGATGCTCGCGTTCGTGCTCGCGATGACATTTACCCAGACTCAAGGCTTATTCTCAGCCCCAGTCGTGGGTCTTTTAATCGTCTTTGCAGCTGCCTTACTCGTGTTTATCAGGACCGAGAAACGTGTAGCACATCCGATGCTGGACCTCTCGTTGTTCAGTAATTCGGGTTTCACCCTTAATCTGTTCACCGGATTTGCCACATTTGTCTGTATTTCCGGGATTTTGTTGCTCTTTCCTTTCTATCTGCAACTGGTCAAAAAAATGGATCAGCAACAGATCGGACTCATAATGTCGGTGGTGCCGCTCGCTCTGGTGGTTTTTGGACCGATCTCCGGTACGCTTGCCGACAGAGTGGGGACGCGTCCGGTCAGCCTGATCGGTTTGGCCGTTATCCTCGGGAGCTATATCCTTATCAGCAGGCTGACAGTCTTCACCACTCCCATGAAGTTCATTCTCCTGACTCTGCCTAACGGACTCGGAATGGCCATTTTTCAGAGCCCAAACAACACGGCAATCATGGCGGCCGCGCCACGCAGCAGGTTGGGAGTCGCCAATGGCATGCTCAGCATGAGCCGTACCCTCGGCCAACTGACCGGGGTCTCGCTTTTGGGAGCCTTTTTCGCTCGCCGCCTGCAGTTCTATGAGGGCAGGGCTGTTGATGTGACTGCAGCCGGCAACTCATCCATCGTCCGGGCTTTGCACGATCAAGCCTATCTTGCGGTCGGGCTTGTTGCGGTCGGGATGTTCCTGGCGGTCTGGCAAGCCAGAAAGGGATGGATCAAAAATAGAACCGACCATCCGGCTTGATGATTCACGAATGATATTTTGCTAGAATGCGCGGCAATACAATAACTGTGGAGGTAAAACAATGATGTTGCGAGGATTCATGATGAAATTGATACGGAGTTTGGCTGGCGTCGTCGTAGTCCTGTTAGTGCTCGGGTCTCTAACTGCCGCGCGAGCGCAATCACAGACCGAACAGAACAAGAAAATCGCCGTTGCATTTCTTACCATGATTTTCAACGACCACAAGGTCGAGGAAGCCTTCAAACTCTACGCCGTTCCAGAATATAAGCAGCACAATCCTTTCGCCGCCAGCGGCGCGGAAGCTGCAATTAAGTTTTTCGTCCCTTATTTAAAACAAAACCCGGAAGTCCGGACAGAAATCAAACGAGTCATTGCCGAAGGCGACCTCGTGGCGATCCACAACAATCCCAAATCCAACGCACAGGATCGCGGTCGCGCAGTTGTTGACATTTTCCGTGTCGTAAACGGGAAAGTTGTCGAGCATTGGGATGTTGTGCAGGACATCCCTGAAAAATCAATGAACAACAACACCATGTTTTAGTTTTTTGCGCAAAAGATTATTAACCGCGGATGCTCGCGGATTTATCCGCTCAGATCCGCAAAAATCCGCGGTTAATAAGGCGAGACGCCGGCCTTTCAGGCACCCTCGCATTGAACGATGCTTCGCTTCTCCTCCAGTTTGGCCTTGCCGGTCTCCGTCAAACCGAAAGTAACCAATACGGCCATCAGTGTGCTGATGCCGCCAACCAGAAATATCGTTCTCAAGCCATATCGATCCCCCAAAGATCCGAGAATTCGTGGCGCGATTGCAGTCCCGAATAATTCTCCGATGGCCATGCCGATTGCAGTCGTTGTCGCCGCGATCGCCGGCGGGACGGATTCCTGGCAAATGATCGCCACGAATAAAACCGATACGAATCCACAGCACCCTATGACCAGAACGTAGGCGATTTGAGCGAGCAGTCCATGAGTCGAATACATAATAAACATGGATACGGCGATGTAGGCCGTAAGCATGGAGGCCGACGGCTTTCGCCCAAGTCGATCGGCCAGTATCGGAATTCCAAGCGCCCAACCGATCGAGAGGAAACCGGAGAATGAAGCCAGATAGCCTGTCTGTGACAGCGTAAGTCCGCCCTCGTTGGCCCAGTATGTCGTACCAAAACTGACTATGCCCCAAAAACTGACCATGACCAGGATATTGGCAATGAACGATAGTGTGCAGTTTCGATAAGCAAAAATCTTGGGAACATCCCTCCATTTCATAGCCCCTTCACTGACCGACTGCGCTTTTGGAGGTATTTCGCTTGCGGCCTGAACTGTGCCCGATCTGACTTCCTTAAGCACAAACCAAATAATGATTCCGACGATTACAGCCGGCAGACTTGTAAATATAAACGCATAACGCCAATCCAGATGAAGTGCCAGTTGTATGGTTAGCGTCGGTCCAAGAATCTGCGCGATCAGAGCGATGGAAAGCTGGCTTATCCCGATGTAGAAGGCAAATTTTTTCGGATCGCACTGGACCGTGAGCACCGAAGTCATTAAAGGATATATGGGCCCGTCGGCAAAACCGGTCAGGAATCGGACGACGAGCATAAACGCCAGCGAACCTGCAAATGCGGTGCTTCCTGAAAATACCCCCGACAGTATAATGACAGGCACCAGCCAGATTTTTTTCAGACCCGACCTGTCCGCAAGAGAGGTGATCAATAGGGACGATAGAACGAACCCATATCCGGTCACCGATACAATGTTCCCGGTCTGGGCATTGTTCAGGCTAAACGTCTTCATCAAAATCGGGAACAGTGATGTGATTGCATTCCTGTCCAACAGCACGAGGCCCCAGGTGAGTGCGAACAATACTGCAATCGAATTTTGATAGGTCTGTTTTTTCATCGTGAATTTTCCAAAATGGGAATTTCGGCAATCTTACAACGAAAGTAGAATTAACCGGCAGCCAAATATGGCTCCTGATGAATTTTTTTAATCGGGATTCTTGAATCAGGAATTACTGGAGTAGAATACCGAACTATGAAAATCCCCGCTGCTATCCTGAACTTGTTGCTTTTGTGCGGCGCGTCCGCAATTGGCGCGGACGACAGGTCTGCTCTTGCAGCCCTTCAATCCCGGGTTGCGAGGCTCGAAGAGGAGGTGCAAAGGACGGAAGCCATCCGCGCCGTAAAACGCCTGCAGTACGCCTACGGCCACTATGCCGAACTCGGCCTGTGGAACGACCTCGCGGACCTGTTCGCCGAAAATGGAGTTGGGCATTATCCGTCCGGCACACTCGGTAAAGAAGCCATTCGCAAACTCTTTCTCCAGGATGTCGGCAAGGGCATGCTTGGATTAGTTGAGGGGCAACTCTATCCACATATCATGCTTGAACCGGTCGTTACCCTGGCTTCTGACGGAAAGAGCGCCAAAGGCCGGTGGCGCGTGTTCGCGATGCTGGGAAGTTTTGGAGGATCAGCTGTCTGGGCTGGCGGGATCTATGAGAACGATTACGTCCTGGAAAAAGGTTTTTGGAAGATCCAAGACCTCCATTATTACCCCCGCTTTTCCGGCCGCTATGAAGATCCTGGTTGGACTGTCGCCAAGGGTGAAATCCCGATCCACTATGATCCCGCACGTGCGGGAAAGCCTGTCCTCGAAATTCCCGGCGCGCCTGCCAACGCCCAGGTTTCGCCCACGTTGGCGACTCTGAGCAACCGGCTTGCCGATCTCACCCGGCGCGCGCAATGGTTGAATGACGAAAACGAAGTGGAGAATCTGCAAGGCATCTACGGGTACTACGTCGACCGGAAGATGTGGGACGACGTCGCGGACTTGTTCTCCGAGGATGCAACAGTGGAATTGGGCTTGCAGGGCGTGTATGCCGGCAAGGCAAGTATCCGCCGTGCGCTAGACCAGTTCGGCCCGGCAGGTTTGCGCGAGGGGGAACTGAACGATCACCTGCAGCTCCAAACGATCGTCCACGTAGCGCCGGACGGGCGCAGCGCGAAAGCCAGAGGTGTTGAATTGACGATGTCGGGCGTCAACGGCGTCGGCGGGGAGTGGAGTGAAGGCGTTTTTGAGAATGAATTTACAAAGCAGAATGGGGTGTGGAAAATCAAATCACTGCACTTCTATCCAAGGCTGCGGACTGATTGCGACAGAGGCTGGGGCGAGGATGCGAAACCTGCTCCAGGTCCGAACGAAAATTTTCCTCCGGATCGCCCTCCGACGGCGAGGTATGAAATTTTCCCCAAGTTCTATATCGCTCCCTTTCACTTCAACAACCCGGCCACGGGCCGCGCAACACAGTATCCGAAGGGGACAAAAGCTGTCGTGGGCCCGAGCAACCCGCAGCCGGCGGTCAGCGTTTCGCCTGCCTTTGGAACAATCGTGGAACTCACGAAGGGAATTGCGGAGGCGGAACGACGGCTCAAGGTCGCGGCAGCCTACGATGCGGCCGAGAATATTGCCGGCGCTTACGGCTACTACCTTGATGAATTCATGTGGGACGAAACTGCAGATCTGTTTACCATCAATGCCGGAAGAGATCTATCTTCCGTCGGCTCAGACAACGGCCGCGAGAGCATCCGGCAATCGCTCAAGAAGCGCTACCCCGGGAAAAAACCGACGGAGTATGTGTTGGTTCATCAGTTGATTCAGCCGGTTATTCATGTCGCGCAGGATGGACAGAGTGCCAAAATGCGGGTGCGCCTTTTTCAGCTTGCCGGTCCATCAGGCGGAAGCGGGTCCTGGATCGCTGGAGTCTACGAGACAGAGACAGCGGTCGAAGATGGCGTTTGGAAATTGAAGGCTCTGGATCTCAAATATACTTGGACGGCCGATTACAAAGGCGGTTGGGCCCACATTGACCCGAATCGAAAAGGTTTGATACTGGGGCCATTCCCAAAGATTGCCGACCTCCCCTTTCATTACAAAAACCCTGTCACGGGGCGAACGCCACCTCTATTTGTCCCGTAAGGTTCTCTGGATCCGGAAGCCGGGCGGCTCTTCAGAGCCGCCCCAAATGAAGACAAGCGAGGCCCATGGAGTCTCAAGAGCTTACTTCGACGCCAATAGCTTCTCCATTTCATCCATTGTGTCGTTCATTTCCTTGATCGCAGCGTTGAATGGAGCTGAGGTGGTCATGTCGACTCCAGCGCCCTTCAGCAATTCAATCGGATACTTGGACGATCCGGAGGAAAGCATTTTCAGGTACGCGTCCCGGCTCTTGGAGGTTTTGTCCATGCGGATATTCGCGGCAATCTGGGCCGAAGCCGTGATACTCGTCGCGTACTGGTAGACATAGAAGTTGTAATAGAAATGCGGGATGTAGGCCCACTCGATTCCGTAGAGGTCATCGATTTTGCAAACTCCGGCCGCATCGCCGTAGTATTCCTTAATCAGCGACCGATAAAGATCAGTCAATTTCTCACCGACCAGAGGTTCCCCCTTCTCTGCCATCTCGTGGATTTTGAGCTCAAATTCGGCAAAGAGGGTCTGCCGGAACAAAGTTGTGCGGAGGTTGTCCAGGTAGCTTCCCAATAGCGACAGACGCGTGTCCCTGTCTTTGGTCTGACCCACCATGTAATGCAGCAGCAGATTTTCATTTAAAGTCGAGGCCACCTCGGCCACGAAGATCTTGTAGTCGTGCGTCGGATAAGGCTGGTTCTTATCCGCAAGGAACGTGTGCATGGAGTGTCCGGATTCGTGCGCCAGCGTTGAGACCTCCTCATAAGTGCCGGTGAAGTTCTGCAATTGATAAGGATGCACTCCATAGGCCCCGGTTGAATAAGCTCCCGATCTCTTGCCGGTCGTAGGGATGAAGTCGACCCAGCCCGCCTCATAGCCTTTCTTGAGATCCGCCACATACTGCGGGCCTAAAGGCGCGACGGCCTTTTCCACTAGATCCATGGCCGCCTCCGGCGTGAAGTGCAGATTGACGGCCTTGACCACGGAAGTGTACAGGTCTTCGTATCTCAATCGATCTACACCCATCATCTTCTGCCGCAACTTCAGGTAGCGGTACAGCGTTGGCAAATTGGCGTGCACATCCTTAATCAGCTGCGTATAGACGGATGTCGGCACATTTGAATCAAAAAGGGCCGATTCCAGGCAGCTTGTGAACTTGTGCACATTTTTATCGAAAATATGGACCTTGACGTTTGCATCCAGGGTCGCACCTAAGGTGCGTTCGAACTCCTTTTGCCTGGAGAAGAAGGCCTTAAACACTTTGTCGCGGTCCTCGCGATCGGGCAAGGCACGGTATTTGGTGTAGGCCTGGGCGTCCAGCCGGACCTTTTCCCCAGATTTGAGCGTTACCTCCGGATAGGGAAGGTCGGCGTTCGTGAAGGTATTGTAGACGTCAGAAGGGCCGCTGGCCATGATCGCGGCCTCAGCCGCAATCTTCTCCTCAGCAGCTGAAAGCGTATGCGGCGCGTAGCGCAAGATATCGTCCAGCCATGGGGCATACGGCGCCAGGCGCTTGTCTGAGGCGATCAACCGATTTACCCCGGCTTCTCCCATCCCGATGATTTCCGGCCGGAAAAATGCCACGGAGGTCGCGAATTTCACTCCTAAAGCCGCCGCGGTCTGCTTCATCTCGCGCGTCTTGCCTACACGGATGTCCTCGTCCGAACGCATCGATGCGTAAGTCGTTAGAAGCGAGAGTTCACGGTCCAGGTTCATCAATGCCGAAACAGCAGCATAGAAAGATTCCGCTGAAGTTCCCAGCTTGCCTTTGAAATCGGCCATTTTCGGGATGCGGGCCGCAATGTCATCCTTCGATTTGAACCATGCATCCTCAGTCGCGAAAAGATCCGAGGTCTTCCATTTGTATTTTGCAGGTACTTCAGAGCGCTCCGCGCCCGCGGCAACTGCCAGAGCGGAAACAAATGCAAGGGCGATAAGCATCTGCAAATGAATACATCCTTTCATCAGGCTCTCCCTTGAAATGCGTTGATCGATGCGATGATTGCAATTGTGCGTCGATAATTTTTACCACACCCTACAGGCCTTTCCCCTGACCATCGGCTGCCCTTGTCGACACGCGAATGCTTTTTGAAACTCGGGCATGTCCGAGACAACCCCGTTGATGCGGTACTTGCCAGGAGAGTGCGGATCGGTGGCCGCTCCCAGACGCAGGTTTTCCGGGCGGTTATTGTTGCAGGCCCACTGCGCCATCCCAATGAAGAAACGCTCGTCCGGAGTGAAGCCCTGGACTGGCTCCAGACGCTTCCCTTCTGTTTCTTTCTTCCATGCGATATAGGCCAGGAGCGTGCCGCCAAGATCCGCGACATCTTCGCCGGCCGTAAGATCGCTGTTGATGTGAATTTCGTCTACCACCACATACTCCTTGTACTGGTCCTTTACGCACTGCACGCGATTGTTGAACTGGGCCGCATCCTGCGCTGTCCACCAGTCATGCAGATTGCCTTTCGCATCGAATTGGCGGCCCTCGTCATCGAAACCGTGCGTCAGTTCGTGGCCGATCGTGGCGCCGGTGTTGCCGTAATTGGGAGCGTCATCCATCTTGGGATCGTAAAGCGGAGGCTGCAGCACCCCGGCCGGGAAGTTGATGTCGTTCATCTGCGGATCATAATAGGCATTCACTGTGGGAGGGGTCATTTCCCACTCGCCCCTATCCAAAGGCTTTCCGATTTTCGCCAGCTCACGCCTGGACTCGAACGTCATCGATCTTGCAATGTTGCCGTAAAAATCCGTTCGCTTGATATCCAGACTGCTGTAATCGCGCCACTTGTCAGGATAGCCGATTTTGTTGCGGATTCCGTGCAGTTTCACGAGCGCCTGCCTCTTGGTTTCCGGACTCATCCACGGCAGCGATTGGATATCCTCGTCCATAGCCTGCTCGATTTGTGTGGTCATCTGCAGAGTCCGTTGCTTCATTTCGGGTGTAAAGGTGCGCCGGACAAACTCCTGACCCAGAGCCTCCCCAAGATCACGGTCAACCCACTGCACGCACTTCCTCCATCGCGGCTGCTGCTCCGTCACACCGCGTAGAACTTTCCGGGTAAAGTTGAAGTCTTCATCCTCGAATTTCGACGACAGGTATGGCGCTCTGGCTCTTGCCGCATGCCAGCGCAGATAAGTTTTCCAGTCGGCAAGGCTTCGAGCCTCCAGGTCGGCATTGAGTCGCTCAAAGAACTTGGGCTCGGTGACATTCAATTCTTTTACCTCGATTGCGCCGCTGGCCTGAAAATAGGCCGTCCAGTTGAATCGTGGCGTAAGCATCTGCAATTGATCGCGCGTCATCTTATGGTTGAGGTTATATGGATTACGCTTTTCGACGAGGGTTAATGACGCCTTGGCGAGTTCCGTTTCCATCGACATTACGGTCTGAGCTTCCCCGGTAGCTGCCTGCGGCGCGTCCCCGAGCAACTCGAACACACGCTGCACGTGCTCCAGGTATTTCTTGCGCAGCTCTTCCGACCTGGAATCCGTCTTCACGTAATAGTCGCGGTCGGGCATTCCCAAACCTCCCGCATATGCAAAAGCAATCACCCTTTCGGCATCTGCAAAGTCCTGATTCGATGTTAAGAAGAACATCATGCTGCCGCCGTGGAAGGAAATCGACCGCAAGTGTTCCCTGGCCAGGAAGGCCGGAATATCTCCCGCTGATTTCAGGCCGGCAATCTCGTCCAGAACGGGCTTCAACGGCGCCGAACCCGCCATTTCAATGGCGTCGATGTCCATACAGGCAGCGAAGTAATCGCCGATTTTCTGCTGCACAGCATCCCGTTTCGTGTTCGGCCTGGCAGAATCCTCGAGAATTCCCCACAGGAACTGCTCGTTCTCTTTTCCCAGTTTGCCGTACACGCTCCAGGAAGATTGATCTGCTGGAATGGGATTGTTCTTCATCCAGCCGCCGCAGGTGTACTGATAAAAATCGACACATGGATCCACCGACGTATCCATTGCATTCAGGTCTAGGCTCGGAGTATACGGCAGCGATTGCAGTGGTTTTTGAGAAGGCGCAGGCGCCTGGCCGGATGGCTCGGCTGTCTGTGCCACCAGCGCAGAAGCAAGCGAAAGTAGAACGAGCAGTCTGCAAAGAACCATTTTCATCTCCCCACTCTTACGATATTGCGTCTTGTTGACCAGGAATAATTGTAAGCTGAAGTCGCCTCACTCAACAGAATATTCTCCGTCGGACGCCCGCTCTCGCCCAATGCCGCATAATGCTTTTTTACATAAAGAATTGCAAACTGCAGATTTTCGCGGATTTGCGCGGATAAATCCGCAAGCATCCGTTGTTGACTAAAAATTGAGTTCAAAAACTGAAAAAGGTTGTCAATTTGAGCTATCCGGTTGAATCTGAGTCTCTTCGCTCGGTCCCAGCCGGGAAACGGGGGGAAATTAACTATTGGATGGAGTGTGGCGGCTAAAATCCACTGAAATGAATCCATTTGAGAACGTCGAAATTCGGCACGGAGAACGGCGCCACTACTGCGAGCACCTCGAGGATGCGGTGGCTGCCAGGACGGCAGAGCTGAGAGCCGCCACGGAGCACGCCGAAAGTGCCGGCGTGCAAAAAGCGAATTCCTGGCCAGCATGAGCCACCGGTTGCGAACACCCCGAACGCGATTATCGACTGCAGTGAACTCCTGCAGGAAGAGGTGGAGGAAGCCGGACACGAAAGTGCACTGCCGGATCTTAGGAAGATTCTGTCAGAAAACATCTGCAAGTTTAATCAACGATGTTCTGGATCT
>Ga0326728_10007806_pt1 | contig 27102 bp, 16 predicted proteins | sample MB3enrmetagenome_FD_207602 | JGI IMG/M metagenome (GOLD analysis project Ga0326728, IMG submission 207602) | Lab enriched peat soil microbial communities from McLean, Ithaca, NY, United States - MB31MN | ecosystem: Environmental > Terrestrial > Soil > Wetlands > Peat | place: USA: New York...
GCCGGCCACATACCCGATGTTGTAGTTGGCCCCGGTTTGCCCATTGGTCACAGTGATGGGATACGCGCCCACCGAAGTGTTGGTCCCAACCGGGGCGCTGTTGGTGTCCAAACAACTGTACTCCAGCGCGCCGCTGAGGACGCTGCTGTTGTCGTTGTTGACGAATCCCTGGTAGGTGACGCCAAACACGGGGTTGGTCTGGCCGTAGGCCCGCGCCACGCTCTGCACCGCGCCGCTCAACGAGACCGGGGTGACCGCCAAGGTCCCATTGTTGAAGCTAAAAGCATAGTTGGCCGCGCTCAGGCTCCCTTGCGCCACGACGATGTTGTAGTTTCCCACCGGGCTGGAGGCCCCCGCCGACGTGCTCAACGCCGGCTGACCGCTGACAACATTACTGCTGTCTCCATTGGCGAAACCCGACATCGTGGCGGCGAAAACCGGGTTGGTGGCTCCATAACTGCGAGTCGCCGAATTGGCCGAGACGGTCAATAACGCCCGCGAGACGGTCAAACTTCCAGGGGTCAGACTGACGTTGTAATTGCCCAGCTTGTTTTGCGGATCATTGAGCGCGGGCACGATGCTGTAGGTTCCAGCCGGACTGGCCGCCGTGGCGGTCGAAGTGTAGCTGGCCGTGATATTGTCGCCATTGACGACGCCGCTGACGGTGCCGGTCAACGCGGGACTGGACTGGCCATAAACCTGGGTTTGGTTGGCGGCCACGACGGCCAAGGGCGCCTGGCCCACCGTCAGAACCCCGTTGTTGATGGTCAGCAGATAGTTGCCCAGTTTCTGGTTGGGATCGGCCACCGCCGGGACAATGGCATAGGTTCCCACCGGACTGGCCGGTGTGGCCGCGGCGCCGAAGGTGACGACCAAATTGTCGTTATTGGCCAGACCAACGACGGAGCCGTTTAAGGAAGGATTGGGCTGTCCATAGAGCCGGCTGGCGTTGCCGGCGGAAACAGTCAACGGCGCCTGCGTCACGGTCAACACCCCGTTTCCATAAGTGATCGAATAATTGGCGGAGGTCAATCCGCCGGGGATGATGGAATAGCTGCCGGGCGGGCTGGCGGCGTTGTCGGAAGTTGAGAACGACAAGGATCCGCTCAGAACACTGGGGGTGTCCCCATTGACGAAACCGCTAAAGGTGGCCGTGAAGGCGGGGTCGGCCGCTCCGTAAACACGGCTCTGATTGTTGGCTGTGATCACCAATGGCACGGTGGTGGCCGCGGTCGTGGTCGTGGTCGTGTTGGTAAAGCTCGCCTCGTTGGAAAAGGGACTCACTATTCCAATGCCCGTAAATGCCTGTACCGCAAAGAAATAGACCTGGTTTGGGATAAGGTTGCTGATGGTGCAGTTTGTCTGGGTGCTTGAGTAGGTATTAGTGACGGTGTACACACCGCTGCTGGTCCCATAGCAAAAATAATACCCCGTAACGGTGGAATCGGGCGACGCGCTCCACGCCAGATTCACCTGTCCCTCACACGGCGTCGGCAGGAATCCCGCCAATAGGACACCAACCCCGGTCAATTTAACAATCAGTGAACGCATAAATCAAACGTTTTTGTAATCTACCAAATGTAAGACCTAATGTCCAATCCAAATCAAAAGAATTTCTTTTGAATTTCCCCGGCGCTGCTATTTTACCCGCGCATGTCCAAGTTATTTGCAAGTTTTCTCTTCGGTCTGGCTGGTGTTTCGGCGGGCGCCGCGTCAGACGCGCCCCCGAAATCATCCGTCATCCTCTCTCCGACCCGTGTCCCGGTCCTCACGTTCCATTATGACAACACCCGCCAGGGCGCCAACACCAATGAAACGCTCTTGACCCCGGCCAACGTGGACGCCGCCCACTTCGGAAAATTATTTTCTTACCCGGTGGACGGCTATGTTTACGCCCAGCCGCTCCTCATGACCAACGTGGACATCCCGGGCCAAGGAGTCCGCAATGTCGTCTTCGCCGTCACCGAGCACGACAGCGTTTATGCCTTCGACGCCGACAGCGACCGCGACGCCGGCCACGGATTGCTCTGGACGACAAACCTCGGCCCCGCCGCCCGCACGCCCACCACCGAATACGGCACGCGTTACCGTCCCCAGGGAAGCCTGGATTTGGTTCCCGAAGAAGGCATCCTGGGCACCCCCGTCCTGGATCCAGCCGCCGGCACGATTTATCTGGACGCCTTCACCCGCGAGGTTGTGGCCGGGGTCTCCACCAATTACTATCACCGCATTCACGCCCTGAACATCGCCAACGGAAACGAACAGCCTGGCAGCCCGGTCGTCGTGGCCGCCTCGGTTCCCGGCACGGGTGTCGGCGGCGACGGCGCGACCGTCGCGTTCTCCGCCATCCAACATCTGCAGCGACCCGCGCTCACCCTCGCCGGCGGAATTCTGTATGTCTGCTACGGCAGCCATGCGGACACCGATCCCTATCACGGCTGGATCCTGGGTTACAACGCAACCCATCTCGCCCTCTTGACCAACTACGTTTTCAACACCACCCCCAACGCCACCGCCGCCGCCTTTGGCGGCCATGCCGGCGAAGGCGCCCTCTGGATGGGCGGCGGCGGCCTCTGCGTGGACGCCGGCACGAATTTATATTTTGAAACCGGCAATGGTTCCTTCAGCCAGAACACCAACGGCGGCGATTACGGCGACAGCTTCGTGCGCCTCTCCACCTCCAACGGTCTGGCCGCGGCCGATTACTTCACGCCCTACAATCAGGCCGCCCTGCAATCGAGCGACTCGGACCTCGGCGCGGGCGGGCCGGTTCTGCTGCCCGATTCGGCCGGCAGCGCGGCTCATCCGCGCCTTCTCGCCGGCGCGGGCAAGGAGGGAAAGATTTATCTTGTTGACCGTGATAACATGGGCCGTTTCCAACCCGGCAGCGACAGCCAGATCGTCCAATCCATCCCCCGCGCCATCGGCGGCGGCGGCAGTTACGCGACGCCGGCTTACTTCAACAACCGCATTTTTTACACCGGAAGGACCGACACTGTGAAGGCCTTCCTCATCACCAATGGCGCGATCTTCCCCACCCCCGAGTCGCACTCCGCCGCCTTCATCGGCGCCTTCACCGGCTCGCCGGTGATTTCAGCCAATGGCGACCGGGACGCGATTGTCTGGGTCATTGATCCCGGCGCTTACGCCCGAAACGGCCCCGCCGTGTTGCACGCCTACAACGCCACCAACCTGGCCCTGGAATTGTATAACTCCAGCCAGAACCCGGAGCGCGACAATCCCGGCGGCGCTGTCAAGATGACCACGCCCATTGTCGCGGGCGGAAAAGTTTACGTCGGCGCCCAATACGCCTTGTCCGTTTACGGCCTGGCGAACTTTTTGGCCGCGCCGGACATTTCTCCGCCCGGCGGCGACTTCACCAATTCGGTGCTGGTCACCCTTTCCGGCGCGGCTCCGGGTGTTTCCATCCGTTTCACGCTGGACGGCACAAAACCGGGCGCCAATTCCACCCTCTACACCGGGCCGTTTCATTTGACACGAACCGCCAGGCTGCAAGCGGTGGCGGTGGCGCCGGACGCGCCCGACAGCAGCGTGGCCGCCGCTTCGTTCGCCAACACGGCGGCCCCGGGGAGCGGCAGCGGCCTGAACGGCGCCTATTTCGCCAGCCACACCAGCGCCAATCCCTTCGCCGGCTCGCCGGTTCTGACGCGAACGGACGCGGCCATCAATTTCAATTGGGCTGCGAGCGGACCGGACCCCTTGACAGGCCCGGCCAACTTCACCGTCCGCTGGACCGGAACCCTCCAGCCGCAGTTCAATGAAACCTATTCCTTCCAAACCACGCCCGGCGCCCCTGCGCGCCTCTACGTCAATGGCCGGCTGCTCATTGACGATTGGCCGGACCAGATCCCCGTCCCAGCCAAACCCCACAGCCTCGCCCTGGACGCGCAGCAACTTTACAATGTTGAGCTCGACTACTGCCAGCAACCCGGCCACCCATCTTTCGCCTTGTCCTGGAGCAGTCCTTCCACGCCACAGGTCGTTGTGCCACAAAGCCAGCTCTATCCTTTCACCAACCCCCCGCCCGCCGTCGTCCTGACCGCGCCGGCCCACGACGCCGCCAACTTCAGCGCCGACGCCAGTGTTACCCTCAGCGCCCGCGCCGCCGCCCCTTACAATCCAATCAGCCGCGTTGATTTCTACGCCAACGACACCCTCCTGGGCTGCGTCACCAACCTGCCCTACACCTTCACCGCCACCGGCCTGCCGGCTGGCAGTTACGCCCTCAGCGCCGTGGCTGTGGACGGCAGCGGCCTGAGCAGCGCCTCCCCGCGCGTCAATATCACGGTGGCAAACGGCAGCGGCCAGCCCTACGGAATGACCCGCAGGCAGACCGTTCCAGCCTGCTTCAACATGCCCCCGACCTTTAACGGCGCGCTTCCCCCGCTGCTCTCGCGCACCGGAGTGTTCCGCGACACTCCCCGCATGATCCCCGCCGACGGTTTGATTCCTTACGTCCCCAACTCGCCCCTTTGGTCCGATGACGCGCTGAAAATCCGTTACCTGGCCGTCCCTTATGACGGCGGCGCCAACACTCCCCGCCAACAAATCGCCTTCGCGCCCGCCGGCCCGTGGACTTTCCCTGACGGAACGGTCTTTGTGAAAACCTTTGAGCTGAACACCGACACCGCCAATCCCAGCATCCGCCATCGCCTGGAAACCCGCCTGCTGGTGCGCGATGGCAATGGCGCCGTTTACGGCGTCACTTACAAATGGCGGGCCGACAACAGCGACGCCGACCTCCTCCCCGGCAGCCTGTCCGAAACCATCCTCATCACCAACGCCGCCGGCGCCGCCACGCAAACCTGGTATTACCCCAGCCCGGCGGACTGCCTGGTCTGTCACACCCCCGGCGCAAACTATGTTCTTGGCCTCAACACCCGCCAGTTAAACGCCAGCCAGACCTATCCCGCCACCGGAATAACCGACAACCAACTGCGCGCGCTCAACCGCATCGGCCTTTTCAATCCCGCCTTCGATGAGCGCGCCATCACCCAATTTGAACAGCTTTCCGCGCTGACCAACCCCGCCGCCTCCTTGCAGGAACGCGTCCGCTCCTATCTCGATTCCAACTGCGCCCAATGCCATCAATCCGGCGGGGCCGGCGTCACCTTTGACACCCGTTACGACGAGCCGCCCTCCAGGACAACCTTCATCAACGCCGTTGCCCAAATCAACCTCGGCTACGACAACGTCAAACTCATCGCCCCCAAAGACGTATGGCGTTCCATGATCTATCAGCGCATGAACACCACCAACCCCCTCTACAAGATGCCCCCGCTGGCCCGCGCCCTGATAGACACCAACGCCCTCGACGTCCTCGGCCTTTGGATCAACAGCCTGCCCGGCCTTCCCGCTCTCGCTCCGCCGACCATAACCCCCAACGGCGGCGCTTTCCCTTCCACCGTGAGCGTGACACTGCGCCCGCCCGATCCCAACGCCGCGATCTACTACACCCTGGACGGCACGCTGCCCGCCACCAATTCCTTTCGCTATACAGGCCCGTTCAACCTGGCCGGCAACGCCACCATTTCCGCCAGGGCGTATGAGACCGGCTTCCAGCCCAGCGTGGCTGCCACCGCCCTGTTTCTCCCTCGGCCCTGAGTCCTCCCGCAACCATCTTCCGCTTTCGCGAGTGCGGGAAATTGGGTAATGCAGCGCTGGATTGTTGCTGGCCTGAATGTCCCGATTTCTGGTGACAAAGAATAACGGGGAGCGCGGGCATCTCGCCCGCCGCTTTCGGCCTCCGGCCGAAAGCACTCCTCTGTGAATGCAGCCGGCGGGACGCCGACTGCGGCGACCGGGACGGTCGCGCTCCCCGATCTGAATCGGAACGTTGCGTATGGAAAACTCCTGCGTTCTTTCTTCAAAGGTCCATTTACGGATAAGCTCTTAGCGGCGCAACGTTAAGTTGCCGTTCTAATAAGGCCGATTAATGACACAATGAGTTTGAGTATTGTTGCCGCCGTGATATATTGATTCGGCTTTATGATTTTGCGTGTCCTTTTGACGCCAGCTTGGCGGGGGAGGCGGGCTGGCGCTGACGCGAGTTGCCTCCTGCAACCCGCCCCATCCTGCCGCCAACCCCAACCCCGCGATTTGAAAAAAGCGGCCGGACGGCTAACCACCGGACTGCTTTTGGCAGTGGCGGCGGTCTTCGGCTTGTCAGGCTCCGTCCGGGCCGCGGCAACCCTGGCGGATATCGGCGCAGCCAACCCCGCTCCGGGAACCTACGACATCTCCCAACTCCTCAATTCCACCGTCAATGATCCCGGCGGTCTTAATTTCTACGACAACAATGCCAACAACACCGGAACCACCCCTCCCGGCCAGACCTTCACCACCGGGAGCAACCCGGAAGGTTACGTTCTGAACAGCGTCGCCCTCAAGACGTCCGGCAACGGCAGCACTTCCACCCCCGCGGGCAATTCAACCGCGTATGCCTTATATGTTTACACGGTGACGAACGTCAGCGCCGGCAATGCCACCCTGATTGCCAGCTACAGCGCCACCGCCGCCTTCACCCAGGACGACTGGCTGCAATGGACCAATCTGGGGCTTGCCCTCAATCCGAACGCGCTCTACGCCTTCGCCCACGCCAGAACCGGCGATCCCGGTTCCGCTTGGGAGAGGATCAGTGTCAGCAGCGGCACGGGCAGCGGCGACCATCCCTACGCGGGCGGGCAGATCGCCACCATTCCTGCCGCCGGGGGAGCCATGAATTTCGGCGCCAGCGGCAATATCTACGACATGACATTCGACTTGGGGTTGACGCTGGCGCCGCCGGCGACCAACGCCGCCTGGACCGGCGCCACAAGCGCCAACTGGGACACCGCCGCCGCCAACTGGATTCTCACGCCGCCTGGAGCCGCCGGCGACTATGCCAGCGGCGATGCGGTGGAGTTTGGCGATGCGGGAGTTTCGCAGTTCAGCGTCAATTTGGCCTCCGTGGTCGCGCCTTCCAGCGTGACGTTCAGCAACTCGGCGCATAATTACACCATCAGCGGCGCCGGCGGGATTGGCGGCGGCGGCTCGCTGATGCTAACCGGCACGGGCGCTGTGACACTGAACATTTCCAATACTTTCGCCGGGGCGGCAACGATTGGGGCGGGAGCGGCGCTGAACTTGAACGGAACCAACACCTACGCCGGAACGACCACGATTGGGACGGGCGCCACGCTCGCGATTGGCGGCGCCGGCGATTTGGGCGGCGGCGCTTATGCGGCCGCCATCGCCGACAATGGCACCCTGAGCTTTAACAGCACCACGGCGCAGGTTTTGTCCGGAACCATTTCCGGGACGGGCGCCGTCGAGGTCACCGCCGCGGGCGCCGCGCTCACGCTGAACGCGGCGGAGACCTACAGCGGCAACACCGTCATCAGCGCCGGAACACTGCTTCTGGGAGCCGCCGGTTCCATTGCCAACAGTCCCGTCATCAGTGTGGCCGGCGGAGCGACCTTTGACGTCTCGGCCCTGGCCGCTTTTACCCTGGGCGGGAGCCAAACCCTCTTGGGCAGCGGCACGAACAACGGTTCTGTCGGCACAACGGCGGGTTCGATAATTTATGCCGGAACCGCCGGCGGGTATGGCACCAATACGTTTAAAAACAATCTGACGTTCGTCACCGGCTCCGCCTGCTACCTGGACCTTGGCCCCGCCTATAACGGAGCCAATGATCAGATCGTTTTGAATGGCGCCGGCAGTGTCCTGAACTGCGGCGGCGCGAGTATCGGCATCCATTGCGGCGCGACGCTGGACCAGGCGAATGACTATACGCTTTTCAATGTGACAGGCGCTTCGGCCGGCATCTCCGGCAGTTTCAATCCCGCGCCCGTCTGGCTGGCCGCGCCGCCGGCAAATTCCGATTCCTATAACATTGTCACCCTGTCCACCAAGGTTGTTCTCCACTATAATTCCGCAACCGCTTTGCCCGCGGTGACGAATTTGGCGGCTTCCAGCGTGAATTATGATTCCGCAACGTTAAACGGCCAGTTGATTTCCCCGGGAAACCCGTTGCCGGCGGTTCAAATCTACTATGGAACCACCGATGGGGGGATGACTCCGGCGGCTTGGGCCGCCTCGGTGTCCTTGGGCCTGCAATCCGGCTCCTTCGGCGCGGTGGTTTCCAACCTGTCGCCTGACACGGCTTATTACTTCGCCGCCGCCGCCTCCAACTCGGCGGGCACGGTATGGGCGCAACCCTCCCAATCATTCACCACCCAGCCCGTGACTCTGGCGGTGGTGACAAACCTGCCTCCTTCCAATGTGACGGGCAGCACGGCGAACCTGAACGGCCAGGTTATTCCCACCGGCACCCAGACGCCGCAAGTCACCTTGTATTATGGCACGACGGATGGCGGCACGAACGCCGGCGCCTGGAGCGACCGGGTCGCGCTGGGATGGCAAGGCGGCAGTTTCAGTTACACGGCGGGCGGACTGTCGAACAACACAACCTACTATTACACGGTTTCCGCGACGAACCTTGCCGGGCTGGCCTGGGCGACGCCTTCGGAATCATTCACCACGCCGGCGCCACAGCCGGTTTATACCTATCATTATGACAACACCCGGGACGGCGCCAACACCAATGAAGCGATTCTCACGCCCGCAAACGTCAACACCAACAGCTTTGGAAAACTGTTCACCTACACTGTGGACGGCTATGTCTATGCCCAGGCGCTCATTGCGACCAACATCACGATTCCCGGCAAGGGCGCGCACAACGTGCTCTATGTTGCGACCGAAAACGACACGATTTATGCCTTCGATGCCGACAATGATGTCCCCACGCCGTATTGGACGCACAGCTTCCTCAATCCATCGGCGGGCGTGGTGATCGTGCCGAGCGGTGTCACCCAAGGCAATGTCGTTCCTCAAGTCGGCATCACCGCGACACCGGTTATTGACCCGGCCACACAGACGATCTACGTCGAGGTGATGACGCAGGAAACTTCCGGCACCACCACCAACTACGTCCACCGGCTGCACGCGCTGGATATCACCACCGGGCTGGAACGGACCAATTTCAACAGCCCCGTCCTGATCGCCGCCACCAATTATCCCGGCAGGGGCTATAATGGCACCAACAATAATAATGGAATCGTCATCTGGAACCCATTGCATGCGCTCTGTCGCCCCGCCTTGTTGCTGGCCAACGGCATGGTTTATCTGTGTTACTCGTCGTTTGGCGACAAACCGCCCTTCTACGGCTGGGTGTTCGGCTACGACGCGCTCACCCTGGCCCAGACGGGCGTTTTCAACACCTCGCCCAACGCGGGTTGGGGCGGCATCTGGATGACCGGCAACGGCGCGGTCGCCGACACCAACGGAAATATCTATGTCAACACGGGCAACGGTCCCTTTGACGCCAATACGGGCGGATTGGATTATGGCGACAGCATCCTCAAATTGAACGGAACCAACGGACTGAAGCTGGAGGATTATTTCACGCCCTTCTACCAGGCGACTCTGGATAGCCAGGATTTGGACATCAGCGCGGCCGGAATGGTCCTGCTGCCGCCTGTCAACGGGGCGAACCAATTGTTGAGCGGCAGCAAATCCGGCCCGCTCTACCTGCTCAACTGCGCCAACATGGGGCGTTACAACCCCACCAGTGACAGCCAGATCGTTCAGGAAGTCACCAATGCGGTCAAGGGACAATGGAGTTCGGCGGCCTATTTCAACGGGATGCTCTACTTTGTCGGATGCAATGTCTATGGCGGCGGCAGCGATGTCATCAAGCAATTCTCGATTTCAGGCGGGACGATCAAGACCAACCCGGTCGCAGAAGGCTCGTATGCCTACAATTATCCCGGCGCAACACCCGCGGTTTCGGCCAACGGCACGAGCAACGCCATCGTCTGGACCGTTGAATCCGCGGCCTGGTCCAGCAGCGGCCCGGCGGTGTTGCACGCCTATAACGCCACCAACGTGGCCCAGGAACTTTACAACAGCAGCCAGTTGCCATCGCGCGACAACCCCGGCGTGGCGGTGCTGTTCACCTTGCCGGCGGTGGCCAATGGAAAAGTTTATGTCGGCGCGCGATTCGCCCTGTCGGTGTTTGGCCTGACCACTTTCGTCTCCCCGCCCGTCATCTCGCCCGGCGGCGGCGCCTACGCCAATGCCATCACGGTGACGTTGTCGGATGTCACCCCGGGTGTGACGGGCATCTACTACACGCTGGACGGCACCGTTCCGGGGACCAACTCGCTGCTCTACACCGGGCCGTTTGTCATCACCAACACGCTGGTCCTGCAGGCCATCGCGGCCAAGGCGGGAGCGGTCAACAGCGGTGTGTCTTACGCCTCGTTTGTCAACACGGCCGCGCCGGGCCAGGGCTACGGCCTGCTGGGCCAATACTGGACGAACACCACGGCGGCGGCGTTCACCAATGTATCCTTCAACACTCCGGCGACGCTGACGCGGACGGATGCGGTGGTGAACTTCGACTGGGGAACGGGCGGGCCGGATCCGGGCATCGGCTCCACCAATTTCACCGTGCGTTGGACGGGCGCGGTGCAGGCGCAATACAACGAGAGCTACACCTTTGCGGCCATCGCGGACGGCGGGGTGAGGCTGTGGGTCAACGGACAGTTGCTGGTGGACGACTGGACAGCGCAAGCCGCGCCAGCCACGAATAGCGGGGCCATCGCGCTCCGCTCGCAGCAGCTTTACAACATCCAGATGGATTACTTCCAGAACACCGGCAGCGCCGCCGCGCAACTGCTTTGGAGCAGCCCTTCCACCGCCCAGGCCGTCATCCCGCAAACCCAGCTTTATCCCTACACTAATCCGCCTCCCGCCGTCGTCCTGACTGCTCCCGCCGGCGGCTCGACTTACACCGCCGCCGCCACTGTTTCTCTCAGCGCCGAGGCCGACGCGCCTTACAATCCTTTGAGCTTCGTCACCTTTTATGCCAACGGCGTTTTTCTCGGCGCCGTCAGCAACGCGCCCTACTCTCTTACCGCCACCGGTTTGCCCGCCGGCAGTTACACCCTGGCCGCCACCGCCACCGACGGCAGCGGCCTGGCCGGCGCTTCGGCGCCGGCCGCCATCACCATCACGGCCGCCAGCGGCCTGCCCTACGGTCTGACCTCCAATGCGACGCTCGCGCCATTCCTGAACCGGAACATGCCCGGCGCCTTTGGCAGTTCCATCCCCTTGTTGTTTTCAGAAACGGGAGCGTTTGCCGACACCTCCAACCGCCTTCCCGCCGCCGGCTTGATTCCCTACGTGCCCAACACCCCCTTGTGGTCGGACAACGCGCTCAAGAGCCGCTATCTTGGCGTGCCCAACAGCGGCGCTCCCATCACCCCGGAGCAACAGATTGGCTTCGCTCCCACCGGCCAGTGGACCTTTCCGTCCGGCACGGTCTTTGTCAAGAACTTTGACCTGGTGGTGGATGAAACCAACCCGAACACCCCGGCGCGCCGCCTGGAGACCCGGCTCCTGGTGCGCGACACCAACGGCGCGGTCTATGGCGCGACCTACAAATGGCTGCCGGACAACAGCGACGCCGAGCTTCTCACCGGCAGCCTGACCGAAGCCATCCTCGTCACCAACGCCGCCGGGGTGATGACCCAGAATTGGTACTATCCCAGTCCGGCGGATTGCCTGACCTGCCACACCGCGGTGGCCGGTTACGTTTTGGGCGTCAATGCGCGCCAACTCAACGGAACCAACACATATCCCGCCACCGGCGTCACCGACAACCAACTTCGCGCCCTCAATCGTCTGGGGATGTTCTATCCCGCCTTTGACGAGGCGGCCATCTCCGGCTTCGAGCAACTGTCCAGCGTGACCAACCCGAGCGCCCCGCCGGTGCAGCGCGCCCGTTCCTATCTGGACGCCAACTGCTCCCAATGCCATCAACCCGGCGGCGCCGGCATCACCTTCGACGCCCGTTACGACACGCCGCTGGCGAGCCAGAACATCAGCAACTACCCGGCCTTGTTTTCCCTGGGAGTGGACAACGCCAAAATCATTGCGCCGAATGACGTGTGGCGGTCCATGATCTACGCCCGGATGAACACGGTGGATCCGGCGGTCAAAATGCCCAATCTGGCTAGAAATCTCATTGACAGCAACGCCGTGCAGGCCATGGCTGACTGGATCAACAGCCTGGGCGCCGTCCCGGCGCTGGCCCCGCCGGTCCTGACTCCCGCCTCCGGCATTTTCACCAACGTCGTCACGCTCACCTTGCAGCCGCCCGACACCAACGCCCTGCTCTATTACACCCTGGACGGCTCGCTGCCGACGGCCAGCTCCACGCTCTACGGCGGGCCGTTCAGTCTCACCTCGAGCGCGACGGTCACGGCCAATGCGTTTGAAGCGGGCTTTGTCAACAGCGTGGCCGTGACGGGATTGTTCACCATTGTGCCGCCGCTGAACAATTTCTTTGCCCCCGGCTTCCTGCCCAACGGCTCATTCCAGATGCAGTATTGGGCGGCGGCGGGGCAGAGCTACGTATTGCAAACCAGCAGCGACCTGATAAATTGGACCCCGTTGAGCACCAATATGCCCGCATCCGTGCCCTTCACTTTGGTGGATCCGGGAGCCGCGGGCGCGTCCTCCCGGTTCTATCGAATCGTCACGCCATGAAAACGCGCCTCATTCCCAATTCGTCCCGTGGAACTTTCCCGCGGCGTGATCTCCGGGTGGCCGTCGCTGTCGTGGCGATGTTCGTCGTCCCGCTGCTGACCGCGCGGGCGCAAAACAATGCCGCCGCCATCTCCGGTCTTCAGGACGGCAAAGCCAGCCCGGCGTCGGAAGATTCCTCGAACCTGTCGCGTCCTGCGCGGGTGTTGGACCCGGCAAAAATCCGGGCGGAGTGCGTCCAGGGCCGCCGAACAATATGCGGCAGGATTCTCAAGGTGCTTCCCGACGGGCTGGTTGTGGAAAGCGGTTACACCAGCCTCCTGCGGCCCCCTCTGGACAAATCCTGGCTGGTGCCCGGCACGGTCCAGGCCGCGCGCGAGCCGAATTTGGTCGAAGGCAACGAGCCGGGATGCGTCTGCGTCGGGCTGGTGTTTCTTTCGGACATCCCCAAATCGCGCCTGGCCAAACCCAAGCCTTATGATTACGTCGTGATGCAGGCTTACCCGGCGGGCCAATACACTTACACCTCGGTCGCAACCATGCAACGAACGGTCCGCCGTTTCGCCGCCACCCTTCAAACCGCAATCCTTATCAATGGCGACGCCGCCGGAATCAAGCCGTCCATGATGATCCCGCCCAGGGAGCCTTCGGCCGCCGCCGCCAACCGGAATTGACGCAGGTTTCGGTTCGATTGGCTCCCGTTTCATGCTGATCGCCTTCCATAAACCGTTTGGGGTCCTGTCCCGGTTCACCGGGGACGGCTCGCCCAATCGGACGCTGGCGGAATTTGGGTTTCCCGCCGGGGTTTATCCCATTGGCCGGTTGGATGCGGATTCGGAGGGCCTGTTGCTCCTATCCGACGAACGGGACCTCAACGCCAGGCTTTTGCAACCTTCCCGCGCTCATCCGCGCGTTTATTGGGCGCAGGTGGAAGGCGTCCCCTCGGAGGAGGCGCTGGAAAAACTTTCGCGGGGTATCGTGGCGGGGGGCCGGAGGATGCTGCCCTGCCGGGCGTGGTTGCTGGACTCGCCGCCCGGCCTGCCACCGCGCGTTCCGCCCATCCGTTTCCGCAAAACCGTCCCCGACCGTTGGATCGGCCTGGAATTGGTGGAAGGAAAAAACCGCCAGGTCCGGCGCATGACGGCGGCGGCGGGCCATGCGACGCTTCGCTTGTTTCGGGCGCAAATCGGGGGATTCCAAGCCGCCGGGCTGGCTCCGGGCCAATGGCGGTTGCTCAACCAGGAAGAGCGCGCCCGCGCGCTCGCTCGCGCCTAACCCGGATAATTCACAGACTGGCACGGGCGACTCGCCCGTCCCGCCGGGCCACTGGCCCGGCGGAAGGTCAGGTGCGACTTTTGGCACAATCGCAACGTGACGACTCCAGTCCGTCAGTCTCGGTTCCGGTCGGCGAGTCGCCGACCCGAAAGAGGCGAGTCGCCTGTGCTACCAAGCCAAAACGGTGCCGGGCATGAAATTTCCGGGTTAGAGCGTCTCCGGGGTTTGCAGCAAGGCGGCCACGCGCGCCAGCAACCGGCCCGCCGCGCCGCCGTCCAGCACGCGATGGTCAAAACTCAGGGTCAAATTCGCCTCCGTCACCGGGACAAATTGTTGCTTCTGCTCGTCCCAGAAAGGAACTTTCTTGCCCGCGCCCACGCCCAGCACCAGGGTTTGTTCCGGGAGCGGAATGGGCGTCGCCCAGGTCAGGCCGAAGGTGCCGAAATTAGTCACCGTGGCAATGGAACCGCCGGTGGCGTCGTTGGGCAAGCGGCGTTGCCGGGCCAGTTTCACCAGTTCATTGTAACGCTCCACCAATTCGCTCAACGGGCGGCGGTCGGCGTGGCGGAGCACCGGCACAAGCACTCCTTCTTCCGCCTCGACCGCAAAACCGACATCAATGGCCGGAGGATGGACGATTTTATTTCCGATCAAGCGCCCGGCCGGGGCGCTGTTTTCCGCCAGCGCCAGAGCCAGCGCCCGCAACACATAAAGCGCCGGCCCGGCTTTCGCGGCGCTGCTCTTGCGATGGGCCATCATCGCCTCCAGGTTGCAGGGCAGCGCCACCGTGGCCAGGGGCCGTGTCCAGCTCCGGCGCATCGCGTCCGCCACCGCCACGCGCATGCTGGAGGCGGTGGTCAGCTTGTTCTGCTCCAACTGCTCCAAGAATTTCTCAAAATCCTGGATCGTGACCCGCCCACCCGCGCCGCTGCCGGCCACGCCCGCCAAATCCGCCGCGTGCAAACCCAGTTCCGCCATGCGCGCTTTCATGCGGGGCGACATATAGCTGGCGCCGGCCGCGTGCGCCGGCACCGGCAATCCGCGCACGGTGGGTTGCACGCTGCGTTTCCGCGCCTCGTCGCCGGGTTCCGCCCCGTTGCCCGCGCCCGGCGCGGGCGGGCCGCCGTGGTCCGGGCCATGGCGATCCAGCCCCAGGCGCCGCGCATCCTCGTCGGTCACCTCCAGGTAGCCAAGCACGGCGCCGACCGGATAGCTTTCATGGAGTTTGACCAGCAGGCGGCCCACTTTTCCCGGGCAGGGGGACGCCACATTCATCGTCGCCTTGTTGGTTTCCACCTCGATCACGTCCTGGTCCCCGGCGACTTGATCGCCCTCCTGGATATGAAGGGCGACGACGGTGGCTTCGGCGATGGCTTCGCCCAACTGCGGCATGATGATGGGAATTTGCGGCATGATCAGGGTGATGGAGTTCAGGGAGGTGGAGTGATGGAGCGATGGAGTGATGGGGTGATGGGTTGGGAGACAAATCCCAACACTCCATCACTCCGACACTCCATCTCCCCGGGGTTCTTCTTCGTCGTCTTCACATTCGCAAAAGATTGCGCGCGGCGGCGGCGATGCTTCGCACCGTCGGCCGATGCACGGTCCACAAATTGGGATGATAGGGAATGGGCGTGTCCTTGGAATTGAGCCGTTGCGGCGGCGCGTCGAGCAACCCGAATCCTTCCGTTGCCACCCGCGCAATGACCTCGGCGGTCACCCCGCCCCACGGCCAGGCTTCGCCGACGCACAGCAACCGTCCCGTGCGCGCCACCGAGGCCACTACCGTATCGGTGTCCAGCGGCTTGATGGAACGCAGGTCCACCACTTCGATCTCCGATCCTTCGCCCGCCAGTTCCTCCGCCGCCGCCAGCGAGTCCTGCACCATCGCGCTGTAAGCCACAATGCTGAGGTCCCGGCCGGCGCGGGCGATGCGCGCCTTGCCCGCCGGCATGGCTTCCGTCGGCAGCCCCTCCGCCTTGCAATGGTAATAAAGATACTTGTGCTCGCAAAAAATCACCGGATCATCAATCGCCACCGCTTCCAGCAACATGCTGTAGGCGTCCTCCGCGGTGCCCGGCGTCATCACGATCAATCCCGGATAATGGGCGTAAATGGCCTCCAGGCTTTGGCTGTGGAACGGCCCGCCGCCCGGCGTTCCACCGGCCGGCAGCCGGATGACGATCGGACACGGCACCTGCGTGCGCCAAAACAGCGTCGCCGCCTGATTGACAATCTGGTTTAAACCCGGGGTGGAAAAATCGGCAAATTGCATCTCGATGATGGGCCGCATCCCCTCCATCGCCGCTCCGATGGCCGCCCCCACCATGGCGTCCTCGCTGATGGGCGCATCCAGCACGCGGCCGGGAAATTCCTTCGCCAGATTCTTGGTCGCCTTGAACGCGCCGCCAAACGCCCCCACATCCTGCCCATAAATGAACACGCGCGGATCCTCCGCCAGCGCCCGGGCCTGCGCCGCGCAAATCGCTTCAAGATAAGTAATGCTCACAACGTCTCCAACACCGGATAAGTCTCGAACCGTTCGATCAAATGCCGCGAGGCCAGCGCGCGCCAATCCTCCCGGTAAGGGTCCGGGGCCGGTTCCCTTTGCACCTTGGCCACCGTCTCCTCCAACAATTGCGCCGCCTCCTGGCGCCAGCGCCGGGTCGTTTCCTCGTCCGCCCAGCCTTGCCGCCACATCCGCTCCTCCGCCGCCGGAACGCAATCGCGCCCCAGGGGCGAGGCCTTCAACCGCGCGTCAATGTAGTGCGCGTCATCATGTTCCCCGTGGCCGCACAGCCGCAGCAATTGGGCCACCACCATTTGCGGCCCGCGGCCCTGCCGCGCCAGCGCCACCGCCCGGCCCACCGTTTGCAAACACGCCTCCAAGTCCGTCCCGTCCACCTCGTGCCCCGTCACACCGTAACCCGCCGCCTTGTCCGCCAAATGGGCGCAGGCAAACTGCCGTTCGTTGGGCGTGGAGTAGGCAAATTGATTGTTCGCCACCACCAGCACCAGCGGCAGCTTTTCCACCGCCGCCTGATTGAGCGCCTCATGGAACGATCCTGTCGAAGTCGCGCCATCTCCGATGCAGGCCGCCCCCACGTCCCCGGAGATGTTCTTAAAACGCCGCGCCATCAACATCCCGTTCACCACCGAGATCATCGCGCCCAAATGGCTGATCATGGGCAGCAGGCCCCGGCGGGGATGGCCCCGATGCACATTCCCATCCCGTCCCCGCATCGGGCCGAGCGGCGATCCCAAATAGGTCCGCACGGCGTCCAATATCGGTTCCCCGAAAGCCAGCCGGCCGGCCCCGTCGCGGATGAGCGGGGCAAAAACGTCCCCCTTTCGCAGCGAAAGGCCCACCGACACGCTCAACGCCTCCTGGCCCCGGCCCAGGAAAACGCCGCCGTGAATTTTGCCCCCGCGATACAAGCTCGCCATTTTGTCATCCATCAGCCGGGCCAGGACCATGAACCGGAATGCCAGCAAAAACTGATCGCGAAAAGACGGGGCAGCCGCCGGCGCATCCTGTCTTTCCAAAGTCTGCAACATGCCGATTATATAGGCTGGCTTTGCCCCTTCGCGCAATCTGATTTAGCGAACAAATCTTGCGCTCCCGCCCCGCCGCGCTACGCTCGCTCCCGTGAGCGATTCCTCCCATATCAGGCCGCCGGACGCCGTGGAAACAGAGGGCGGCCCCGCTCCTTCGCCCGTTTTCGCCACAACCCATTGGCCGCTGGTGCTTTCCGCGGGGCGCAACGACACCACCCGCGCCCGCGACGCGCTGGCCGGCCTGTGCCAAACCTATTGGCCCGCCCTCCACGCCTATGTCCGGCGGCGCGGCTTTTCGCCCCATGACGCCGAGGACCTGACCCAGGAATTTTTTGCGCGGCTTCTCGAACATAACTGGATCGCCCGCGCCGACGCGCGGAAGGGGCGCTTCCGCTCGTTCTTGTTGACCGCGCTCAAGCGCTTTCTCGCCGATCAATCGGACAAGGCCCGCGCCCAAAAACGCGGCGGCGGCCAGAGGCCGGTTTCGCTGGATTCCGAGCCGGGGGGATTCCGCGAGGCGGCCGACCCGGCCGGCGAACCGCCGGCGGACCTGGCTTATGACCGCCAGTGGGCGCTGGCGTTGCTGGAGCGAACGATGGCACGGCTGCGGGCTGAGTTTGCCCAGGCCGGCAAAGACCGCGAGTTCGAGCGTCTCAAGGCATTTCTCACGACGGACCGGAAGGAAATTCCATACGCGGAGGCGGCGGCGGCGGCCGGGCTGGGTGAAGGCGCGGCGCGCGTGGCCGTGCATCGTTTGCGCCAGCGGTATCGCGAATTGTTCCGCCAAGAAATCGCCCGCACCGTGGCCGGGCCGGGCGAAGTGGACGCGGAGTTGCGCCACCTGATCGCCGTCCTGGCATCGCCACCATGAAATGATTTCCAGAAAACCTGTAACGCACCGCAATAATTTCCCAAGTAACAGGTGATGAACGAAGATGGATCTCCCAATCGGCCCTGTCTGAAATGCGGCGCGCCGCCCGCCGCCGGCACGGTGGACGGCCTTTGTCCGGCCTGTCTCCTGGCCCTGAACCTGGCTTCGCAAACCGACTTCACCGGCGAATCCGCCCCGCCCGGTGTCAAGACTGGTTCCCCGCCGCCCGCCGCGCCCGCGCCCGGCGATCTCGCCAAATACTTTCCCCAGTTGGAAATCGTCGAGTGCTTGGGACGCGGCGGGATGGGCGTGGTGTACAAAGCGCGCCAACCCCGTCTCAACCGCCTGGTCGCCTTGAAAATCCTCGCGCCGGAACGGGAGAAAGACCCCGCCTTCGCCGGGCGCTTCGAAAAGGAGGCCCAGGCCCTGGCGCGGTTGAGCCACCCGAACATCGTCACCGTCCATGATTTCGGCGAGGCGGGCGGAATGTATTACCTGCTCATGGAATTTGTGGATGGCGTCACGCTGCGCCAGTTGCTCGCGGCGGGCCGCGTCTCCCCGCGCGAAGCGCTGGCCATCGTGCCGCAGATTTGCGACGCGCTCCAGTTTGCCCACGATCTGGGCATCGTCCACCGCGACATCAAGCCGGAAAACATTCTGATGGACCGGCGCGGGCGGGTAAAAGTGGCGGACTTCGGCCTGGCCAAAATGATGGAACCGGAAGCGGGCAGGGCTGACCTGCCGGCCAGCCTTGAAATTGGGGCCGCGCCGCCGCACGGCCCTACCGGCGTCATGGGCACGCCCAACTACATGGCTCCCGAACAAGTCTCCCATCCCGCCGCCGTGGATCATCGCGCCGACATCTACGCGTTGGGCGTGGTGTTCTACCAAATGCTCACCGGCGAACTGCCCGCCAAACGCCTCGAACCGCCGTCGTCAAAAGTTCAGATTGACGTGCGCCTGGATGAAGTCGTCCTGCGCGCCTTGGAGAAAAAGCCGGAACTGCGATACCAGCAAGCCAGCGCCATAAAAACCTTGGTGGAAACGATTGCCATGACGGAAGAACGGTCCGGCGCCGCTTCCCCGCCGTTTCCGCAATCCGCCGTTGCTGAAAACAGCACCGTTCAAGAGCTGGCGCGGTTGTTCGCGGCTCCGGCCGCCGAGCCAAGCCAGCGGGCGGCGCGCATCCAGGCCATGGAGAAAGATGTGATTTTGCCCCTGCGGCTGTTCCTCGTTGCCATTCTGGGCTACTTCTTCTTCCTGAGCGATTGGTTCGACCTGCCACACCATCCGCGGGGTCTGGGCCTTGCCCTGCTGCGGAACTACTTTTGGTTCTATCTCCTGGCCAACATCGCGGCGGGCGCCGCTTTCATCCGGGTGCGCCCAATGAGCCTGAGAACCGCCCAGTGGCTCAATGTCACCGTCGGCCTTCTGGATGTGCTCTTGCTGACCGGCCTGACTCTCATCGTGGATGGCTTTGACAGCCCACTTTATTGGGTCTTTCCTATCTTGATTCTCCACAACACCCTGGCCATCCCTCTGGCCTTGCCTCAAATTTTGCTCAATTTGGTGGTCACTCTCGGCTACATTGCGGGCGGAGTCTGGGATAAGTTTCTGATTTCAGCCCCTGACAACAGTGGGGTGGCGCTGCTGGGCAAGCTCCTGCACCAAAAACTGCTGGCGGGTGACAGCACTTCCGAGGTGCGCACGGAAAACCCCGTCCCGCGCGTGATCGTCCTGGTCATTTGGGCCGCCTGTTGCTACAGCATCCAAGTCCTCCTTGAAAAACAGAGGCGCGCTGGGGCCGAAGCCACCGAACCGCAGAGCGGTGGGAGTGACCAACGGGGGCGGTTGTCAAAGAGTGGGGCAAGGGGTTGACGAATGAGCTTGCCGTTGAGTTTAAGTCTGCTATAGTAGTCTCCATTGCTGACGTATTGCGGCACACGCGGAAACGAGCGCCACTTGCCATCTTTGGACAGGTGCTCGTCTTGCTTCCCGGCGCTTGGGGGTATCCTGTTTCAGATTCATGAGCCAAAGCTCCGGGATACAAAGCAAGAATTGAGAAAGATGGTTTGGCGCAAGTCGTTGGCAATTAACGATGCCCACGTGGCGGAATTGGCAGACGCGCTAGATTCAGGTTCTAGTGAGTAACATCGTACAGGTTCAAGTCCTGTCGTGGGCACCAAATCAACAACCGGAATTGTGGCGCGGCGCCAAGAAAGAAAGACACTTTAATGGGCTTAAGAATCAGACCGGCCACGGCTGCGGATGCCGCGCCATGGCTTGAATTGGCCAAGGCCGCTCTGGGGGAGCAGTACCCCGCCAGGGACCTCTTCGATTTGAATTGGATCGCCCGGGAGCTTTCGCCGGGAGGGATCAACGAAACCTGGGTCGCCGAGGACAACGGCCCCTTGCGCGCCAGTGTCACCTTTCTGGGCACCGACGATGCGAAGACCAACCCGATTGCCAATTTGGGCCGCATGCTGTTCCGCCCCGAAAGCCTGGCCGACGGCTCCACCAAGGCCCTGCTGCAAGCCGTCAATGAACTGGCGGACAAGCGCGGTGAAATGGTCATCACCCGCGTGTCCCCCCTGGACAAAGGGCACCAGGCTCTCTTCGAGAATCTCGGTTATGCTTGCGTCGGCTACCAACCGATCAAGCATCTTCTGCAAAAGAGGACCGGCATGCTTTTCTACGTGCGCGGGGCCAACGCCGTGCTCGTCACCCGGCTGCCGCTCTCCGAATCGCTGCCCCAGGTGGCCGAACTGGCCCTCGCCACCCTGGAAAGCTTCCGCATCGTCAACCCCATCATCGTGCGCGACGGCGCCAGCGGCTATCCGTTGCAGGGCGACCTCAAGATAGCGGGCGCCACCCCCAAGGAGTACGAGGTGTGGCGCGCCCAGGTCCTGGCCTCCAATCCCGCCCACGAACTTTCCGGCCACTTCAACATGGGTTCCGGCCACATGCGCCTGCCGCCCAAACAGCCGGCGCGCTCGTTTCTGGGGCAAAAGGAGGGGAAGATTGTGGCGGGGCTGGCCTACTATTTTGACGAGATGGACCGTTGCGCGCGGCTGTCGGAAGCCTTTTCGTGTGATGATGTTTCGATGGGCGCGCTCTTTGCCCACGCCGCCAAGACCATTCCGGAACAGCTTGGGGCCGTCTATGTGGAGGCGGATGTCCTGGCCACCGCGCCCCGCCTGCTCAAGACCGCCGAGCAATTGGGGTTTGTCCCGGTGGCTTATCTGCCCGCCTTCTATTGCCGGGCCGGCAGTTATGCCGACGTGGTCAAATTGGTGAAGTTGAATCTGCCTTATTCGCTGGACACGGCCGAGTTCACCACGCACGCCCAGTCCGTGGTGCGGATCATTGACCGCAATTTCGAGGACCAGAAACTCGGTCTGGCCATCATCAATCTGCTCCGGCCCCTGTCCATGTTCGGCGGGCTGGGCGATGGCGAACTGCGAAAAATCGCGCGGCTTTTCGTGCAAAAACTCTACCGGCCCGGCGAATTGGTCTTCGGCAAAGGTGATTCCAGCGGCGAGGCTTACATCGTTCTGCGCGGAAAAATCAGCATCCAACTCGAACGCCACGCCCCGCCGGTGGCCCAACTGGCCGACGGGAAAATTTTTGGCGAGCTGGCGTTTTTGGACGGCTCGCCCCGCAACGCCTTTGCGGCGGCGGCCCAGCCGAGCATCCTCCTGGTCGTGCAGCGGTCCGCCTTTTCCGATCTGGTCCGGCGCGAGCCGAATCTGGGAATGGTCGTCATGCGCAACATCGCGATGGATTTGGCGGCCAAGCTGCGCCACGCCGACAGCACCCTGGCCTCCGCGCCCAAGACGGGGGTGTGAGAAAAGAGAACCCGATGTGCCGCGGACCGGCCTCGAAAGAGCATTTTCAAAAACTCAACAAAGAAACTCAAACGGAGGCAGCGCCTTAATTTGGTGTAGCGTCGAGCCTGTGGCTCGACATCGGCGCACAGCGCCGACACTGCAACAATTGGATTAGGGCACTACTCAAACTCATTATGAAAAACTTCAAATGGTTGTCCGGTCTTGTGACCTTGTCTCTTGCGTTTGCCTTGTCCGGCCACAAAGCCGTTGCACAGGGCGGTTTTGGCGGGGGCGGCATGGGCGGCCGCGGCGGCTTTGGCGCTATGATGGGCGATCCCGCGCAGAGGGCGCAAATGCAGGTGGACAGCTTGCGCGAGTCCCTCGCCGTGACCAACGATGCCGAATGGAATATCATCTCGCAGCTCCTGCTGAAAGTGGTCCAGCTTAAATCCGAGCAATCCATCGCCGAAATCGCCCGGATGGCCGCTCCGATGATGGCGATGATGGGCGGGGGCAGGGGCGGCATGGGGGGCGCCGCGAATTTTCTTGGTGCCCAGCCTGATCCGTCCGCCGACGCTCTGCAACAGGCTTTGGACGGCAACGGCACCGTGGCCCAGGTCAAGGCCGCCCTGGCAAAATTCCGCGAGGCCAGGAAACAAAAACAAGCCGCGCTGGCCAAGGCCCAGGACGCCCTCAAGGAAGTCCTCACCGTCCGCCAGGAAGCCGTGGTGGCCCTGGCCGGCTACTTGGAATAATCCGGCTTGCGCCCGCCCAGACATCCCGGAAAACATAATTTCCTTTTGCGTCCGGGTTTTTCGGGGCATGTTAGGAGCATGGGACAACGCCGAGAGGCGCGCGAACGCGCCGTGCAATTTCTGTTTCAGCACGACCTCAATCCTTACGACAAGCTGGACGAGGCGCTGGACCAATTTTGGGATTCCCAGCGCGCCCCGGCCATCGCCGAGGAAAAAGCCTCCGCCACTTGGGGCCTGAAAACCGAACTTCCGCCCGCCACCGCCGCCGAACTGGCCACGCGCCAGTTTGCCGACCGCCTGATCCGGGGCGTGGTGGAACATCGCGCCGAACTGGACCAGCGCATCACGCAATTCGCCCGGAACTGGGACCTCAAACGCATGGCGGTGGTGGACCGCAACGTCCTCCGCCTGGCCATTTATGAAATGTTCTTCCGCGACGACATCCCGCCCATTGTCAGCATCAACGAGGCGGTGGACATCGCCAAGAAATTCTCCACCGGGGACAGCGGCAAATTCGTCAACGGCATCCTGGACAAAATCAAGGGCGAACTGCCGCGCCCGGCCCGAGTTGTCAAATGAACGACTCCTCCCCAGCCAGCCGCCCGCCCGCCCCGGCCTTCGCCGATCTGCATTTGCACACCCTTTTCTCCGACGGCACCTTCACCCCCGAAGAATTGGCCGGGCACGGCGCGCGCTGCGGTTTGGCGGCGATGTCCCTGACCGATCACGATACCGTGGAAGGCTGCGCGCGCATGGCGCCGGCCTGCCGGAACCTGGGCATCGAATTCGTGTCCGGCGCCGAATTGACCGCCGAACTGGATGGCTCCGAGTTGCACATACTGGGCTATTTCCTCGACGTGGAAAATCCCCGGTTGCAAACCGACTTGAAGAAATTCCAGGCCGTGCGGCAAAACCGGATTCATGAAATGGCCGCCCGCCTCAACCGCCTGAACATTCCCTTGCGCGCCGAAACCGTTTTCGCCCTGGCCAATTGCCACTCTCCGGGCCGTCCTCATGTCGGACGGGCCCTGGTCCAGGAGGGTTTTTGCGCCAGCCTGGACGAAGCCTTTGACCGTTTCCTCAAGAAGAACCGCCCGGCCTATGTGCCCAAGTTCAAAATCTCCGCCCTGGAGGCCATCGCCCTGATCCACCAGGCCGGCGGCCTGGCCTCGATGGCCCATCCCGGACTCAATCGTAGCGACGAAGTCATCCCCGCGCTCGCCGCTTCGGGGCTGGATGGCCTCGAATGTTTCCATTCCAAACACACCGCCGCGATGAGCCAGTACTACTTGGAGATTGCCAGCCGCCATCATTTGCTGGTCACCGGCGGCTCCGATTGCCACGGCTACAGCAAAGGCAAGCCCCTCATCGGCGGGGTCAAGCTGCCCGCTGTCTATTACGACCGGCTCAAAGAGCGCCATCAGGCCAAAACCGCCGCTGCTGCGAATGGAGAATAGTGAAATGAAAATAAACCCCCTTGCCTCGAAGAACCCAACGGAGGGTTGGAGTGCTGGAGTCATGGGGACATGGGCGGATTCGGCCATCCATCGCCCCACCACTCCACCACACCAGACGCGATCTTCCATCCAATCCGCAATCCGCAATCCGCAATCCGCAATTTCATAGCCTCATGGGTTTGTTGCAAAAATTCAAAGAGGGCCTGCGCAAGACGCACAGCAAACTGGCCCACGAAATCAAGCGCATCATCACCGCGTCCCCCAAGCTCGGCGCCGCCACGCTGGACGAGTTGGAAGCCAGCTTGATTGCCGCGGACCTTGGCACGGCGGCAACCGCCCAAATCATCCACGCGGTCCGGCACGCCTACGAAACGCAGGGCCGCGCCGGGCTGGATGTTCCGGCCATCGCCCGCGCCGAGATTGAAAAAAACCTCTCCACCGCCCACGCCCGGCTCCAGCGCCAGGCCGCCGGCCTGACCGTCGTTTCCATCGTCGGCGTCAACGGCACCGGCAAGACCACCACCGCCGCCAAACTGGCCTACGCCGTTCAGGCCGAGGGGCGCGCCGCCCTGCTGGCCGCCTGCGACACCTTTCGCGCCGCCGCCGTCGAGCAGCTCAAGCTTTGGGGCGCCCGCCTGCGCGTCCCCGTCATCGCCGGCGCGGCCGGGGCCGACCCGGCCTCGGTGGCCCACGACGCCGTGGCGGCCGCGCTGGCCCGCCGCGCCGATTATCTTTTTATTGACACCGCCGGCCGCCTCCACACCAAGCACAACCTCATGCAGGAACTGCAAAAAGTTCACCGCGTCATCGCCAAACAACTGCCCGGCGCGCCCCACGAGACGCTTCTGGTGCTGGACGCCACCACCGGCATGAACGCCCTCAACCAGGCGCGCGAATTTCACAAAGCCGTTGCCCTGACCGGCCTGATCATCACCAAGCTGGACGGCACCAGCAAAGGCGGGATGGTGGTGGCCATCCAGAAGGAACTGGCCCTGCCCGTCAAATATATCGGCCTGGGAGAGAAGCCCGAAGACCTGCAACCCTTCGACCCCGCCCAATTCGCCCAGGCCCTGTTCGAGGAGTAATTATTATGAAACAAGAGCAAGTCTCCCGCTTCAGCGTGTCGCTGCCGCCCCAGTTGCTCAAACAATTGGACGGGATGGCGAAAGAAAAGGGCTACGACAATCGCTCCCAGGCCATCGCCGACATGATCCGCGCCCAGTTGGTCGAACACCGACAGAAATTCGGCGCCACGGAAATCGCCGGCACGATCACCCTGGTTTACGACCACCACAAGCAGCACGTCCAGGCCGCCTTGACCGACATCCAGCACGATCACCACCAAGTCATCGTTTCCACCCTCCATGTCCATCTCGATCACGACAACTGCCTGGAGGTCCTGGTCGTTCGCGGCAAGGCGGACATCATCAAGAAGATCGCCGATGAATTGACCACAGCCAAGGGCGTCAAGCACGGAAGGCTGACGGTGACCACCACCGGCAAGGATCTTCCCAGTTGACCCGCAGCCCCGTTTGATGTTACGTGTGTGTCAATGAGTGTTACTGGCTGTTCTGCCGCCGCGAAACCATCGCCCCGGCGGAGACGCCCTCCGCTCACCATTTGCCATGCACATACCGGACGGATTTATTGACGGGAAAACCGCGCTGGCCGCCGCCGCGCTCTCCGCGGCCGGCGTCGGGGTGGCGCTGCGACAGGTGCAACGCGAGCTGCCGCCGCGAAAAACTCCCCTGCTCGGCCTGGCGGCCGCTTTTCTGTTCGCCGCGCAGATGGTGAATTTTCCCGTGGCCGGCGGAACTTCGGGCCACCTGGTCGGGGGTGCGCTGGTGGCGGCGCTGCTCGGACCGAGCGCGGCGGTCGTGGTCGTGACGACGGTGCTGATCGTGCAATGCTTTTTGTTCGCCGATGGCGGGGTCCTGGCGCTGGGCGCAAATATTTTCAACATGGCGATTGTCAATTCCGTGGGCGGCTATGCCATCTACCGGAGCGTATGCCGCGTCCTGCCTGGAGTTCGCGGCCAGGTTGCCGCCCTGGCCTTTGCGGGCTGGTGCGCGACCGTCCTGGCCGCGATATGCTGTGCGGGCGAACTTGCCTTCTCGGGCACGGTGCCCTGGTCGGCGGCCTTTCCGGCCATGGCCGGCACGCACATGCTCATTGGCGTCGGCGAGGGACTCATCAGCGCGCTGGTGTTCCTGGCGATCCAACGCACGCGACCGGAAATGATCGCCGGAACCGGCGAGCCGGGCCAGCCGCGACGCCGCGGCGAATTGGTCCGTTACGGTTTGCTGGCAACGCTGGGGGTGGCGATTTTTGTCGCCCCCTTTGCCTGTCCCTGGCCGGACGGACTGGAGCGCGTCGCCGCCCGGCTCGGTTTCGAGCACAAAACCGCGCCGCCGTTGCTCCACGCGCCGGCGCCCGACTACCAGGCGCCGGGAGTTCATTGGGCCGTGGGCGCGACGGCCATCGCGGGCGCCGCGGGTTCCCTGATCGTTTTCGCGCTGGCGCTGTTGCTGGGCTGGCTGCTGGCGCCAAAACGGGCGAACGAAATTTCCGGGGGCCTCAAAGGACCATGAGAACAGACTGGCCCGGCCATCAACACAGCCACTCGGACGGCCTGATGCGCCGGCTGCCCGCCGCCTTGAAACTGGGCGTTGCGCTGGCGCTCATTGTCGGCACGGCGCTCGCGCCGCCGGCCTGGACCGGCTGGTTTGCCGGCGTTG
>Ga0326728_10007808_pt1 | contig 27087 bp, 25 predicted proteins | sample MB3enrmetagenome_FD_207602 | JGI IMG/M metagenome (GOLD analysis project Ga0326728, IMG submission 207602) | Lab enriched peat soil microbial communities from McLean, Ithaca, NY, United States - MB31MN | ecosystem: Environmental > Terrestrial > Soil > Wetlands > Peat | place: USA: New York...
TCTTGTTCTGTCTGGCCGACCCCGCCGACCCGATCGCGCCGCTGGTGCGCCGCGCCATCGTCGCCAACCCGAAGGTCCCGGCGCGCCTGCTGATCGGCGACGATCGCGTCAGCGGCAACCCCAAGCTCAACAACGTCGTCAAGGGCTGGAAGGCGGCGCGCCATCCTTGGGTCGTCGTCGCCGATTCCAACGTGTTGGCGCCGCCGGACTATATTCAGCGCCTGATGGCGCGCTGGCGCCCCGACACCGGCATCGTCTGCGCTCCGCCGATCGGCGTTCGGCCCGAGACCTTCGCGGCCGAGTTCGAATGCGCGCTTCTCAACACCTACGAGGCGCGCTGGCAGTACGCCGCCGAGATGCTCGGCTTCGGTTTCGCCCAGGGCAAGACGATGCTGTGGCGGCGCGACGTGCTCGAGGCGGGCGGCGGCGTCGAAGCGCTCGGCGCCGAAATCGCCGAGGACGCGGCGGCGACCAAGCTCGTCCATCGCGCCGGCCTGCGCGCGCATCTGGTGAGCCATCCCTTCCAGCAGCCGCTCGGCGCGCGGCGCTGGCGCGACGTCTGGGCGCGCCAGGTGCGTTGGGCTCGGCTGCGGCGCGCCACGTTCGCGCCCTATTACGCTCCCGAATTGTTGACGAGCAGCCTGTACACCCTCATCGCCGCCGCCATCGCGGCGCCGGAATTGGGCCTCGACGCGCCGCTCGCGGTCATTCTCGCCGCCCTCGTCTGGTACGGCGCCGAAGCGGCGCTGGCGCTCCTCGCCGGCTGGCCCCTTGGGTGGGCGTCGGCGCCGAGCTGGATTGCGCGCGATCTGTCGTTGCCGTTGCTGTGGATCCAGGGCTGGAGCCGCCAACAATTCGTCTGGCGCGGCAATGTGATGTCGGTCGACGACGACGCCCTGGCGACCGACGGCCCGGGGCCGTTCCCGCCGGCCTGACCCCCGCGAACTGGAGTCGGGGTCGCTGACCGCGTCGGCCGCGCTCGGCGAGCGCGGCTGCAATGCCTCGGCGAGCGCGGGATCGTCCGTGCAGGCCTTCGCGACGCCGTCGTTGAGCGTGTCGTGGGAGGGCGTCACGCGGGCAAAGTGAGCAGCCCGGCGTCGCCGCTGTCCAGGCCGAACGCGAGCCGCGCGCCGCCGGCGTCCCAGCAAAGCGCGCTGATCGCGCCTCCGCCCGGCGCGCGCACCAGAATTTCGGCGCCGTCGCCGAGGCGGCAGAGCAGCGCCAGGCCGTCGGCGTAGCCGATGGCGACCGCCAGCGCGTGCGGATGGAACGCGACCTCGGTCACCCGCGACGCGCGCACGCCGCATTCGCGCGGCGCCTTGCCCATCGGGCCGTCCTTGTCGCGGAACGGCCAGACGACGCAGGCGTCGGCGCCGGAGGTGGCGAGCCAATGGCCGTCGTGCGACCACGAGAACGAGCGCGTCTTGCCGGGATAGCCGGTCATCCGCATGTTGCGCGCGTCGGCGATGCGCCAGCCGTGCAGCGCGTTCTCCTGCATCGCGGTGACGACGAAGCGCCCGTCGGGGGAGACGGTCGCGTCGAGATGCGAGCCCTTCCATTCGAGGAAGCTCGGCGCGGCGGCGGCGCTCGGAAACCACAACGAGACGCCATTGTAATGGGCCAGCGCGAGGCGATAGCCCTTGGGCAAGAAGCACAGCCCGCGCACGGTGGTCGGCGCCTCAATGGAGCGAATCGCGCCCGCTTCGTCGCGCGCGCTCGCGCGCTTCCCCGCCGCCCAGGCGACCGCGCCGCCGCGCATCGCCAGCGCGTCGATCCAGCGGCCCTTCTCGTCGGCGATCTCGTGCAGCGACCCGTCGGCGTCGATTCTCGCCACGCGGCCGTCGTCGCCGCCGGTGAGCAGCGTCTTGGCGTCGCTGCGAGCGATCAGAATCGCGCCCTCGGGGTGCGCGGCGATTCGCTTCTGCGCGCCCGCCTCGCCGATCAGAACCGCGCCGTCGGCGAGCGCCAAGGCCGGTTCGCCGTCGAGAAACGCCGCCGCCACCACATGCGCGCCCGCCGGCAGCGGCCGCACGTGCTGGGTCAGCGAAGAAGTCGGCTCGGCCATCGCGGAACCCCTCGGCGCCGCGGCGATCAAGCGGCGCAGGCGAGGAAACCTCGGCGGATTTCGTCCTCGTCGAGGTCGCGGCCGATGAACACGACCTTCGACTCGCGCTTCTCGCCCGGCTTCCATTCGCGCTGAACCTCGCCGTCGAGCATCATGTGGACGCCCTGGAAGACGAAGCGCTTCGGGTCGCCCTTGAAGGCGACGATGCCCTTGCAGCGCAGGATGTTCGGCCCGCGCTCCTGCGTCAGGCGATTGATCCACGGCATGAACTTATCGGGATCGAGGTCGCCCGCCAGCCGCGCGCCGATCGATTGCATGTCTTCGTCGTGGTAGTGCTTGAGGCCGTGGCCATGATGATGACGGCCGTGATGGCCGTGATCGTGAGGGTCGTGATCGTCGGGCGCGAGAAACTCGGGCTCGATGTCGAGGATGCGGTCGAGATCGAAGGCGCGCCGCTCCAGCACCTCGGCGATGGCGACGTCGCATTTTTGCGCGCGATGAAGCCTGGCGTAGGGGTTGATGGCGCGGATGCGCGCCTCGACCTCGCGCAGCTCGGCGGGCGTGACCAGATCCGTCTTGTTGATGACGATGACGTCGGCGAAGGCGATCTGGTTCTTGGCCTCCGGCGCGTCGCGCAGGCGCGCCGCGAGCCATTTCGCGTCGGCGATCGTCACCACCGCATCGAGCCGCGCCGAGGCGCGCACGTCCTCGTCGACGAAGAAGGTCTGCGCCACCGGCGCAGGGTCGGCGAGGCCCGTCGTCTCGACGATGATCGCGTCGAACCTGCCCTTGCGCTTCATCAGCCCCTCGATGATGCGGATCAGATCGCCGCGCACGGTGCAGCAGATGCAGCCGTTGTTCATCTCGAACACTTCCTCGTCGGCGCCGACGACGAGCTCGTTGTCGATGCCGATCTCGCCGAATTCATTGACGATGACCGCGTATTTGCGCCCATGCGCCTCGCTTAAGATGCGGTTGAGCAGCGTGGTCTTGCCGGCGCCGAGATAGCCGGTGAGCACGGTGACGGGGATTTTTTCGGCGACGACGTCGGTCATGGCGGTCAAACGCTTTGGCTCCGGGCGGGGGGAATGGGGGACGTTCACGCATATAGGCGGCGCGCAGGCGCTTGGGTAGGGGCGGGCGCTGGCCTTGCCGCCGCGAACGGCCGACGGAGGCGCGGCGACGAGGAAGCGACGGGAAAATGCGACGGCGCGCCGAACCGCGTCAGGGGATGTGCTTGAAGATGAAGCCGGCGACGGCCGCGCCGATCGTCACCGAAGCGATGGCGGTCAGGACGAACCACCTGATGAGGGTCGCCTGACTCCCGGCGATCTGGGTCTTGACGCCTTCGATCTTCAGTTCGAGACGATGTTCCGTCGCCTCGAGATCGGGCTTGATCGCCGACTGCGAGTCGATGAGTTCGGCGAGCGCGCCGACCTGTTCGGCGGAGAAGCCGACGGACCGAAGTTTGAGGATGGCGTTGGCGCCCATCGTCTCATTCGATCACGTTCGAGGCGAAAAGGGGAGCGAGGGCGCGGTCCCCGTCGCCACCGGCGGGCGCGACCATCCTCTGCGCCGCGCGAAAGCGACGGCGAAATCGATCGATCGCCTTCGCCGATCGGGTCGTCGCGGCGGGCGGGCTAGCCGCCGGAGACGTCGGCGCCCTTGCGGGACTGGCCGAGCCCGATTTTCTTGGCCAATTCCGATCGCTGCGCCGCGTAATTGGCCGCCACCATCGGATAGTCGGCCGGCAAGTTCCACTTGGCGCGATATTGCTCCGGCGTCATTCCGATCGCCGTCAAGTGCCGTCGCAAGGACTTGAATTTCAAGCCGTCGTCCAGGCAGACGAGATAATCGGGGGTGATCGACTTGCGAATCGGGACCGCCGGCGTCGCCGCTTCCGGCGGCGGCGCGGCCGGGGCGGCCGCCCCGCTGATGAGCTTCGCCAACTCCGCGTGCACGGATTGAATCAAGGCCGGCAGCTCGGCCGAGCGCAAAGAGTTGTAGGCGACGAAGGCCGAGACGATTTCGCCAGTCAAGGCGACCGCGTCGGCGGAGTCGGACGGCGGCATGAAATAAACTCCGAAGGTTGAGGGAGATATTTCGATATACCTTTCTGTCGTCGGCCACAAGACGGCGGGAACTTATGTTGTGGGTATCTGGCGTTCGCGCGTCTTGCCACGCGCCGGCCCGAGCGGCGCCAGGGCGATGATCGCGAGCGAAACGAGCGACCCGAAGCGGGCGCGAAATCGACGCGGCGCGCCAATCAGGCCGAGCGGACAGGCGAGACGTCGAATTTCGATTTGTGAATTCGATAAGCGAGAGGGGAAGGGGTCCGTTCGACCGGCCTCGCCGCGCCGATCCCGGCCTCGACGCAAGCGCCCGAATCGCCGATGATGGCGCGATGAATCGCTTGGCTCCCGTCGCCGCCTTCGCCGTCGCGCTCGCCGCCGCGCCGGCGCGCGCCGACTTTTCCTCCTGCGTCGCCTCGCTGCGTTCGGACGCCTCGGCCGGGGGCGTCTCCGCGGCGACGCTCGACGCCGCTTTCGCCGGCCTGCAGCCGGACATGAAGGTGCTGGAGCTCGAGACGAACCAGCCCGAGTTCAAGACGCCGATCTGGGACTATATGGCGGGGCTGGTCGACGACGAGCGCGTCGCCGACGGCAAGTCGGCGATGGCCAAGAACGCGAACGCGCTCGCCGAAGCCGAGCGGCGCTTCGGCGTCGACCGCCATGTTCTCGCGGCGATCTGGGGGGTCGAGTCCAATTTCGGCGAGGACATGGGCAAGCGGCCGCTGGTGCAATCGCTGTCGACGCTCGCCTGTTTCAGCGAACGGCGGCAGAGCTATTTTCGCGGCGAGCTGATGGCGACGCTGAAAATCGCCGATCGCGGCGACATCCCGCTCGAGCGGCTCAACGGCTCGTGGGCGGGCGCGTTCGGGCAGACGCAGTTCATGCCCTCGGAATTTCAGCGCCTCGCCGTCGATCTCGACGGCTCGGGACGCGACATCGTCGATTCGGCCGCCGCGGCGCTCGGCTCGACCGCCAATTTCCTCAAGCACGCCGGCTGGACGCCGGGCGAGCCGTGGGGCTTCGAGGCGAAGATTCCCGGCGGCTATTCCGGCCCCTCGGGCCGCAAGACGAAGCTGCCGATGTCGGCCTGGGCGGCGCGCGGCGTGACGCGCGTCGACGGCCGCCCGCTCGGAGAGGGCGAAGCCGGCCTGCTGCTTCCCGCCGGCCCCGACGGCCCGGCGTTTCTCGTCACCCGCAACTTCGATGCGATCTACAGCTACAACGCCGCCGAATCCTACGCGCTGGCGATCGCCGTCCTCGCGCAGCGACTCGCCGGCGGGCCGGGGATCGTCACGCCCTGGCCGACCGACGACCCCGGCCTGTCGCGCGCCGGACGCCGCGAATTGCAGAGCCTGCTCGCCAGCCGCGGCTACGACGTCGGCGAGCCGGACGGCGCGATCGGCGCCAAAACCAGGGCGGCGATCGCGGATTTCGAGGGTAAGAACGGCATGGACGTCGACGGGCGGGCGTCGATGAAGGTGTTGGAGGCGCTGAGGAGGTAGGGGGCGTCCGGTCGCCCACCCCCCGCGCCGACCCGCCGCGCCGTCTTTCCTCATGGAGGCAAAACTTCCGAAGCCGCGACGCGGTCGAGGGGCGAAGCCCGCCTGCGGCGGCGCGCGGAACGCGCGCCCTTGACCGCCTCGCGGCTTCGAAAAGAAGAGGCTTCCATGAGGAAAGACGGCGCTCCCTGCCGAAGTTGGCGGCGCGCCCCCGCCATTGCGGCTCGCGCCTTCGCGTCCGGCCAAATCCATGGCATGATCAATCATCATGTCGGAGACCGGCGGATGGCCAGCGCGAAGCTGACGATCACTCTCGAACAAGAAACCCTGTGCCAAGTCGACAGCTTGGTGGCGCGGCGTGTGTTCGCCAATCGGAGCCACGCGATTGAAACTGCGTTGCGCGAAAAGATCGAACGGCGGAAAGGCAGCCGGCTGACGGCGGAATGCGCGAAGCTCGATCCGGCGTTCGAGCAGTCGCTGGCCGAATAGGGCCTCCGCCCCCTCTCCTTACAGCATGCTCGGCAGCACGCGGTCGGGCGGGCGGTGGCCGTCCATGAAGGTCTTGATGTTGATGATCACCTTCTCGCCCATGTCGTTGCGCCCTTCGTACGTGGCCGAGCCCATGTGCGGCAGCAGCGTCACCGCGCCCTTGTTGGCGAGCGCGATCAGCTTGTCGGAGACGGCGGGCGCGTTTTCGAACACGTCGAGGCCCGCCCCGGCGATTTCTCCGGCCTCCAGCATGCGCGTCAGCGCGTCCTCGTCGATCACTTCGCCGCGCGCGGTGTTGATGACGATCGCCTCGGGACGCAGGTGCTTGAGCCGTCGCGCCGACAGCAAGTGATAGGTGGCGGGCGTATGCGGGCAGTTGATCGAAACGAAATCCATCCGCGCCAGCATCTGGTCGAGCGACTCCCAGTAGGTCGCCTCCAGCGTTTCCTCGATCTGTTGGGCGACCCGGCGGCGGTTGTGATAGTGGATCGACAAGCCGAAAGCGCGCGCGCGCCGCGCCAGCGCCTGGCCGATGCGGCCCATGCCGACGATGCCCAAGCGCTTGCCGGTGATGCGCCGGCCGAGCATCCAGGTCGGCGACCAGCCGGTCCAGCGTCCCTCGGGGATCACCCTGGCGCCCTCGGCGAGCCGGCGGGCGGTGGCGAGAATCAGCGCCATCGTCATGTCGGCGGTGTCCTCGGTGAGGACGCCCGGCGTGTTGGTGACGGTGATGCCGCGGCGCAACGCCGAGGTCACGTCGATGTTGTCGACGCCGTTGCCGAAATTGGCGATCAGCTTCATCCGCTCGCCGGCTTGCGCGATCAGCGGCGCGCCGATCGAATCGGTGATGGTGGGCACCAGCACGTCGGCTTCGCGCATCGCCTCGGCGATTTCGCTCTCCGACATCGGCTTGTCCTCGAGGTTGAGGCGCGCGTCGAACAGTTCGCGCATGCGCGTCTCGACGAGGTCGGGAAGCCGGCGCGTCACGACGACGAGGGGCTTCTTTTTATGCATGGGCCCATCCCTTCTCGCTCGGGCGGAGCCTGAACGCCGACGGCCCGATTTCAACCATGTTCGCGCGCCATATCCGATGCCTTAACGCCCCGTTAACGGCGCGCCCGGCAAAAGAAAGCCTGAGCGGGCGCCCGAGGGGCCGCCCCTTCGTTCGGCGCGCCGCTGCGGCCTCTCTAGCAGATGGCGAGGCAAAGACAAGGACGCGCCGCGTCGCGCCTTCGTTCATGGATCGGGAATGAAACTCATCGCCTTTCTTCGCCGCCACGCGCCCCAGCGCGCGGGCCGTTTCATCGTCGCGGCGGCGCTGGCGTCGCTGTGCGGGGCCGCCGCGCTGGCCGATCCGGTCGGCTCGGCCACCGGCCTGCCCCTGCCGCGCTACGCCAGCCTGAAAACCGATCGCGTCAACCTGCGCGAGGGGCCCTCGAAGGACCACGCCACCAAGTGGGTGTTCCAGCGCGCCGGCCTGCCGGTGGAAATCACCGCCGAATTCGAAATCTGGCGCAAGGTGCGCGATTCGGAGGGCGCCGAAGGCTGGGTTCTTCATTCCTTGCTTTCCGGGCGCCGCACCGGCCTGGTCGGGGTCGGCAAGAAAGGCGAGGTGTTCAAGATCTACACCCAGCCCAGGGCGAACGGCGAAGTGGCGGCGACGCTGCAGTCGGGCGTCATCGCCAACGTGCGCGCGTGCGACGGCGCCTGGTGCCTGATCGATGGCGACGGCTACAAGGGATATATTGAACAGGCCGCCCTGTGGGGCGTATACCCCAACGAGAGGATTCAGTAGCCGCCTCGCGCCGCGGCTCCCAAGGCATGGGTGCAAGGACACTTTGGACGCTTTCGACGATGAGGATTTCGGCCAGAGGGCTCGCCGTCTTCGCGTAGACACGCTGATTTTGCTGCGCTGGATCGCGGTATTTGGCCAGTCCGCGGCGGTGCTTGTCGCCTATTTCGTTTTGGGCGTGGAATTTCCGGTCCTCGCCTGCTTTCTGATCATCGGCGCGTCGGTCGTCCTCAACCTCGCGCTGCGGCTGCGCTTTCCCGTCAGCCATCTTCTCAACGATTCCTGGGCGGCCGCTATTCTCGGCTTCGACATCGCGCAACTGGCCGCGCTGCTGTTGCTGACGGGCGGCCTGATCAATCCCTTCTCGATCCTGTTTCTGGCGCCGGTGATGATGTCGGCGGTGTCGCTGCCGATGCGCCGCACGCTCGGCCTGCTCCTTTTCACGCTTCTTTGCGCGACGGCGCTGCAACTCTGGCATTGGCCGCTGCGCTGGCCGGGCGGCGCGGAGTTTCAGCCGCCGCCGCTCTACGGCGTCGGACTGTGGACGGCGATCGCCGTCAGCGCGGTCTTCGTCACCATTTACGGCAACCGCATCGCCGAGCAGGCGCGCCAGCTCGCCGGCGCGCTGACCGCCACCGAGCTCAGCCTAGCCCGCCAGCAACATCTTTCCCAGCTCGACGGCCTGGCCGCGGCGGCGGCGCACGAATTGGGCACGCCGTTGGCGACCGTGGCGCTGGTGGTTCACGAATTGACGGCGCAGCCTCTGGTCGCCGCGCAATGCGCCGAGGATTTGCGTCTGGTCGAAGATCAGGTCGCGCGCTGCCGCTCGATCCTGGGCAAGCTCTCTTCGCCCGCCACCATCGAGGCCTCCACGCTCGAGGAAACCACGCTCGGCGAACTCGTCGAAGAGATCGCCACGCCGCATCGTCTGCTCGACGTGGAGATCGTGGTCGAACGCGACGGGCAGGCGCCCGAGCCCATCTGTCGTCGCAACGCCGGGATGATTTACGGCCTGACCAATCTGGTCGACAACGCGGTGAGCTTCGCCGAGAGCAGGGTCGCGATTCGCGCCTCCTGGACGAGTTCGATCGTCAAGATCGTCATCGCCGACGACGGGCCGGGCTTTCCCCCCCAGGTTCTGGCGCGCCTGGGCGAGCCGTATATATCGACGCGCGCCGGCGCGCGCCGGCGCGAGGGCGAGGTCATGGGCGGCATGGGTCTGGGCCTGTTCATCGCCAACGCGCTGCTCGAGCGCTCCGGGGCTTCGCTCAAAATCGCCAATGCGCCGCCCTCGCAGACGGGCGCCGTGGCGACGATCGTCTGGTCGCTCGCCGCCTTCGAACAGGGTCGACTGGCGCGCCGACAAGGGCTAGAAAGCTATCATTATGCCAAATCGCAGTGAGCCGATGGACATTGAAAGAGACTTCACCCGTCAAAGCCCGGCCGACGAATCGGCGGCGCTCGACAAATCGCTGCTGATCGTCGACGACGACAGGCCGTTCTGCGAACGTTTGGCGCGGGCGATGGGCTGGCGCGGATTCCAGCCGCGCCTGGCGGTCAGCGTCGCCGAGGGCCTGGCGGCCATTCAGGCCGATGCGCCCGCCTTCGCCGTCATCGATCTGAAACTCGGCGACGGCAGCGGGCTCGACGTGATGCGCGCCCTGAAGGCCAAGCGCCCCGACGCGCGCGCGATCATCCTGACCGGCTACGGCGCGATCGCCACCGCCGTGGTCGCGGTCAAGCTGGGCGCGTTCGACTATCTGGCCAAGCCGGTCAACGCCGACGAGATCGTCGCCGTGCTGATGGCGGAGCGGTCCGACCCGGTCGACAGTCCCGAACACCCGATGTCCGCCGACCGCGTGCGTTGGGAGCACATCCAGCGCGTCTACGAGTCGTGCGAGCGCAACGTTTCGGAGACCGCGCGCCAGCTCAACATGCATCGGCGCACGTTGCAACGCATCCTCGGCAAGCGCGCGCCGCGCTGAGCGCCGAGTCTCGCGCCTGGCCCGGCTCGGCGCCCAAGATTTGCGCGCGATGGCGCGCCTTTCGGCGCCGACCATCCGGGATAGCGCCCAATCTGCTTCGATATCGCTGGCACAGGGCTTGCGTCGACCTTTCGCTACGGGCCGGCCGCGCGAGCGCGCCGACCCTCCAACCTTTAGAGGACGGGGTCGAACATGTCAGTCAACAGACGGTTCATATTGCGCGCGACGGGCGCGCTGATCGGCGGCGCGATGGCGCTCAGCGCCATGGCCGCCAGGGCGGAGGATACGATCAAGATCGGCATTCTCCATTCGCTTTCCGGCACGATGGCGATCAGCGAGACCACGCTGAAAGACGTCATGCTGATGCTGATCGACGAGCAGAACAAGAAAGGCGGCGTGCTCGGCAAGAAACTCGAGGCGGTGGTCGTCGATCCCGCCTCCAACTGGCCGCTGTTTGCGGAAAAAGCCAAGGAGCTGATCGCCAAGGACAAAGTCGCGGTGGTGTTCGGCTGCTGGACGTCGGTGTCGCGCAAGTCGGTGCTGCCGGTGTTCAAGGAACTCGACTCGATCCTGTTCTATCCGGTGCAGTACGAAGGCGAGGAATCGCAGCGCAACGTCTTCTACACCGGCGCCGCGCCCAACCAGCAGGCCATTCCCGCCGTCGATTATCTCATGAGCGAGGACGGCGGTTCGGTGAAGCGGTGGGTCCTGGAAGGCACCGACTACGTCTATCCGCGCACCACCAACAAAATCCTGGAGGCCTATCTCAAGTTGAAGGGCGTCGCGCCGGAAGACATCATGATCAACTACACGCCGTTCGGCTTCTCCGACTGGCAGACCGAAGTCACCAAGATCAAGGCGTTCGGTTCGGCGGGCAAGAAGACGGCGGTGGTGTCGACCATCAACGGCGACGCCAACGTGCCCTTCTACAAGGAACTCGGCAATCAAGGCGTCAAGGCGACCGACATCCCGGTCGTCGCCTTCTCCGTCGGCGAAGAAGAGCTCGCCGGCCTCGACGCCAAGCCGCTGGTCGGCCACCTCGCCGCCTGGAACTATTTCCAGACGATCGACACGCCGGAGAACAAGGCGATGATCGAGAAGTGGCGCGCCTTCACCAAGAACCCGAAGCGCACCTTCAACGATCCGATGGAAGCGCACGTGATCGGCTTCAACATGTGGGTCAAGGCGGTGGAGAAGGCCGGCACGACCGACCCCGACGCGGTGATCGACGCGGTGATCGGCGTCGCCGTGCCCAACCTCACCGGCGGCATCGCGACGATGATGCCCAACCATCACATCACCAAGCCGGTCTACATCGGCGAAATCCAGGCCGACGGCCTGATCAACACCGTCTGGCAGACGCCCGGCACGGTGGTGGCGCAGGAATGGTCGCCCTATCTCGAAGGTTCGCGCGACCTCATCGCCGATTGGCGCAAGCCGTTGTCTTGCGGCAACCTGAACGTCACGACCGACAAGTGCGGCGGGTGAACGAACAAGCCGCAACGACGTAGCGTAATAAACGACGTAGCGTAATAAAAGTTGACCCTCATCCCGGCCGGCGCGCCGGCTGCGTTCTCTTCTCCCGCAAGCGGCGGGAGAAGCGGAGCGCCTCCCCCTCCTGCTTGGCGAAGAAGGCTGGGGTGAGGGTCGCCCACCGCGAGAAGCCGCACGTCATGAACATCGCGCGCCTGTTCGCCGCCCTGGTCTTCTTCTGCTGCGCCGGCCTCGCGCGCGCCGACGCGCTCGACGACACGCTGGCGAAGTTCCTCGAAAACAAGTTCGCGCGCACCGAGCAGGCGGTCGGCGAACTGGCGGCGAGCGGCGCGGCGAACGCGCCGGCGATCCTCGACGCGCTCGGCGACAATCGCCTGCTGATCGACCCGGTCGGGCATGTCGTGGTCTATCAAACGGCCGCCGGCGACGTCCTCGACCCCAAGACCGGCGAGAAGCTGGCGGGCGTCGACGTCGGTTCCTTCAAGAAGGTTCGGGTCAACAACGCGCTGCGCAACGCGATCCAGGCGGCGGTCGGCGCGCTGACGCTGGCCAATCCCGATCCCGCCAAGCGGATCGAGGCGGCCGAGGCGGTGTTCAAATCGCGCGACGCCAAGGCGCTGCCGGCGCTCGAGGCGCAGCTCGCCAAGGAGAGCGATTCGCGCGCCGCCGCGGCGTTGCGTCAGGCGCGCGCCGCGATCCTCGCGCTCGACGCCAAAGCGCCCAGGTCCGACCGCCTGGCCGCTCTCGCGGCGCTGAGGGAGCGCGGCGATCAGGACGCCCAGAGCCTGATCGACGAAGTCGCCGCCAAGACCGACGACCCGGCGCTCAAGAACGCCGCCCAAGCGGCGCTCGCCGCGATCAAGACGCGCCTGGCGATGTGGGACGCGGCGCAGAACCTCTGGTACGGCCTCTCGGCCGCCTCCGTGCTGCTGCTGGCGGCGATCGGCCTGGCCATCACCTTCGGCGTGATGGGCGTCATCAACATGGCGCACGGCGAGATGGTGATGCTGGGCGCCTATGCGACCTTCGTCGTCCAGAGCGCGCTGCCGCCCTCGCTCTCCGAATGGTCGCTGGCGATCGCGCTGCCGGTCGCCTTCCTCGTCGCGGGATGCGTGGGCGTCGTGCTCGAGCGCTGCGTCATCCAGTTCCTCTATGGCCGGCCGCTGGAAACGCTGCTCGCCACCTGGGGCGTTTCGCTCATCCTGCAACAGGCGGTGCGCACCGTCTTCGGCGCGAACAACCGTCAGGTCTATGCGCCGAAATTCATGTCCGGCGGCGTCGAGGTCGGCGGCCTTTCGATCACGACCGGGCGGCTGTGGATCATCGCGCTGGCGATTCTGGTGTTCGTCGCGCTGCAATTGCTGCTGCGCGCGACGTCGTTCGGGCTGCGCATGCGCGCGGTCACGCAGAACCGCCGCATGGCGGCGGCGATGGGCGTTTCGACCGGGCGCATCGACATGTTGGCCTTCGGCCTCGGCTCCGGCATCGCCGGCGTCGCCGGCGTCGCGCTGTCGCAGATCGACAATGTCTCGCCCAATCTCGGTCAGGGCTACATCATCGACAGTTTCATGGTCGTCGTGCTCGGCGGCGTCGGCAATCTCTGGGGCACGCTGCTCGGCGCGCTGACGCTCGGCCTCGCCAACAAGCTGCTCGAGCCGGTGATCGGGGCGGTGCTCGGCAAGATCCTGCTGCTCGTGTTCATCATCCTGTTCATTCAGAAGCGTCCGCGCGGCTTGTTCGCGCTCAAGGGCAGGGCGGTCGAGGCGTGACGATGACGGCGCTGCTTTCCCGGCTCGATCGCCTCGGCCTCGCCTTTCTCGCGCTGACGCTGATCTGCGCGATCCTCGTGCCCGTGCTCGCGCTCGCCGTGCCGCGTGGTTCGGCTTTCGCCATTCCGCCCTACGTCGTCGCGCTGCTCGGCAAATACATGTGCTACGCCATTCTGGCGCTGGCGCTCGATCTGGTCTGGGGCTATTGCGGCATCCTCTCGCTCGGCCACGGCGCGTTCTTCGCCCTCGGCGGCTATGCGATGGGCATGTATCTGATGCGGCAGATCGGCGCGCGCGGCGTCTACGCCAATCCGCTGCTGCCCGATTTCATGGTGTTTCTCAACTGGAAGGAATTGCCGCTCGCCTGGTGGGGCTTCCATTCCTTCGCCTACGCGGGCGCGATGGTGATGCTCGTTCCCGGCCTGCTCGCCTTCGCCTTCGGCTGGTTCGCGTTCCGCTCTCGCGTCACCGGCGTCTATCTCTCGATCATCACCCAGGCGCTCACCTACGCGCTGAAGCTCGCTTTCTTCCGCAACGATTTCGGCTTCGGCGGCAACAACGGCCTGACCGATTTCAAGGACATTCTCGGCTTCAACGTCCAGTCGGACGCGACCCGCGCGGCGCTGTTCTCGATTTCGGCGCTGACGCTGGCGCTGTGCTTCCTCCTCGCCAGGGCGATCGTCGGCTCGAAATACGGCAAGACGCTGATCGCGGTGCGCGACGCGGAGAGCCGCGTGCGGTTCCTGGGCTACCGCGTCGAAAACTACAAACTGTTCGTCTTCGTCGTCTCCGCGGTGATCGCCGGCGTCGCCGGCGCGCTCTACGTGCCGCAGGTCGGCATCATCAACCCGAGCGAATTCGATCCGGCCAATTCGATCGAGGCGGTGATCTGGGTCGCGGTCGGCGGGCGCGGCACGTTGGTCGGCGCGGCGCTCGGGGCGATCGTCGTCAATTTCGCCAAGACCTATTTAACCGGCGCCTTCCCCGAATACTGGCTGTTCGCGCTCGGCGGGCTGTTCGTGCTGGTGACGCTGTTCCTGCCCAGGGGCCTGTTGGGGCTGGCGGGCGCGCGCGCCGCGCGCCTGCCCGCCGCGGCGCCGGCGCCCGCGCCGACGTCCCCGCCGACGTCCGCCGCAACGCCAGCGGAGAGCGCGCGATGAGCGAAGCCGACAATTTCACGCTGACCGGTTCGCTGCTCTATCTCGACGGCGTCAGCGTCTCGTTCGACGGCTACAAGGCGTTGCGCGGTCTGTCGCTGGCGTTGGAGCCGGGAGAAATGCGCGCGATCATCGGCCCCAACGGCGCGGGCAAGACGACGATGATGGACGTCGTCACCGGAAAGACGCGTCCCGACTCGGGCGACGTCTATTTTGAAGGGCGGCACGACCTGACCAAGCTCGACGAGGCCGAAATCGCCGAACTCGGCGTCGGCCGCAAGTTTCAGAAGCCGACGGTGTTCGAGAACCACACCGTTTCCGACAACGTCCTGCTCGCCGCCCGCGCGCCGCGCTCGGTGTTCGCGACGCTGATCGGCGGCGCGGCCGAAAAAGAGCGGGAGACGATCGACCGCATCCTGACGACGATCCGTCTCGGCGATCAACGCGGGCGGCTCGCCGGCTCGCTCTCGCACGGTCAGAAGCAATGGCTGGAGATCGGCATGCTGCTCGCGCAAGATCCCAAGCTGTTGCTGATCGACGAACCCGTCGCCGGCATGACCGATGCGGAAACGGCCGCGACCGTCGAGCTTTTGCGCGAAATCGCGCACGACCATTCGGTGGTGGTCGTCGAGCACGACATGGCGTTCGTGCGCGAACTCGGCGTCAAGGTCACGGTGCTGCATGAAGGCGCGGTCATCGCCGAAGGCTCGATCGACCAGGTGAGCGCCGACGAGCGCGTCATCGAAGTCTACCTTGGGCGATAGGCGATGTTGAGCGTCGAATCGATCGATCTCTATTACGGCGCCGCGCAGGCGTTGCGCGCGGTTTCGCTGAAGGCCGAAATCGGCCGGGCGACCTGCGTGCTCGGGCGCAACGGCGTCGGCAAGTCCTCGCTGCTGCGCGCCATCGTCGGCCAGCAGAAAATCGCCGCCGGCGCGATCCGCTGGATGGGCGAGGACATCAGCGCGCTGGCGCCGCACTTACGCGCCCGGCGCGGCCTCGGCTATGTCCCGCAAGGGCGCGAGATCTTTCCGCTGCTCACCGTGCGCGAAAACCTGATGACCGGATTTGCTGCGCAGCCGCGCGCCAACCGCTTCATCGACGACGAAATCTTCAGCTTGTTTCCCGTGCTCGCCGAGATGATGGGCCGGCGCGGCGGCGATCTCTCCGGCGGCCAGCAGCAGCAACTGGCGATCGCGCGCGCGCTGGTGACGCGGCCTAAATTGCTGGTGCTCGACGAGCCGACCGAGGGCATCCAGCCCTCGATCATCCGCGACATCGGGCGGGCCATTCTCTATCTCAAGCAGAAGGGCGGCATGGCGATCCTCGTCGTCGAGCAGTATTTCGAATGGGCGCGCGACATCGCCGACGATTACGCGGTGATGGACCGCGGCGCGGTGGTGCTCGCGGGCGAACGCAAGGACATGGTGGAGAGCGAGGTCAGGAGGCGGCTGTCGGTGTGACGGGCGGCGAACCGGACGGCGAGTTGGAAAAATCGAAGGCCGTTCCGCGGCGCCCTCGGCGCCTTCACCGCGCGATCGTTTCGCTTGCTTCCCACAACCTCCGCGCCGTGGCGTCGTCGCGCGCGGCGGCCGACGGCTTCTCGATCCGCCGTTGGCAAAAATACTCGCCGCTGACGCTTCCCGCCTCCGGCGAGGAGACGAGATAGACGATCGTGTCGGCGCCCTCCTCGGGCGAAATGGCGAAGCGTTTGGCGAGAGGAATCAGCAAGCCGATCCATCCGCCGGCGTCGTCGCCGAAGCGCGAGGCGACGAAGCCGGGATGCAGGCAATTGGCGGCGACGCCGGTCCCCTGGAGCCGGCGGGCCAGCTCGCGGGTGAACAGGATGTTGCACAGTTTCGAGCGGCCGTAGGCCTTGCGGGCGCTATAGCCTCGCTCGCATTGCAGGTCGTCGAAATCGAGCCGAGCGCCGGCGTGCGCCCGTGACGCGGTCGAGACGACGCGCGCCGGCGCCGAGGCGGCCAACCTCTCGCCGAGCGCCCGCGTCAGGACGAAATAGGCCATGTGGTTGAGCGCGAAGGTCCGCTCCAGGCCTTCGGCGGTGACGCGCCGGGACGAGAACATCGCGCCGGCGTTGTTGACCAACGCGTCGACGCGCGGCTCGCTCTCCGCGATGGTCTTGGCGACGCGCCGCGTCTCGGCGATCAGCGACAAATCGGCGATATGGACGCGATGGCCGCGGCCGGGCGCGATTTGTTCGAGCTTCGCCAGCGTCGCCTCGGCCCGCGCGGCGTCGCGCGCGACAAAGACGATGCGCGCGCCCATCGCCGCCAGCTTCATGACCGCGACTTCGCCGATGCCCGACGTCGCGCCGGTCGCGACCACCGTCTTGCCCTGCATGAGGAGGCTCCTCGTTCGATGGGGATCGCGGCGCGGCGCCTCTGCGGCAAACCGCCACAGCCCGACTCTTTCGCCCGCCTTGTTGATAGCCAAGGCGTCGCGCGCAGACTAATTTTAGCACGCTTTCGCCCGACGGCGCAGCGAAGGGAGCGAGTCCGGCCTCGGCCGGCTCGTTCGAATGACTCGGGGGCGCCGTGCAGCAGTTCCTCTTCACGCGGCGCCCCGCAGGGTTCGATGACAAATCCTTCTTTCCCTTCAGCCCGGACAACGAAAATGGAAGCCGGATTTCTTCTTCTGCCGGAACTGACGCCGAGCGGAGCCGTCCCCGGCGCCTCGCGACCCGGCGCGCGCTGGCGCAACGCCGCCGCCGGCCCGACCGTGCACGTGCGGCGGTTCGCTCCCGGCGGCGTGCTTTTCGGCGAGGGCGATACGGCCTCGGAGGTCCACGAACTCACGCAAGGCGCGGCGACAATTTCGCGCCGCCTGCCGGACGGCCGTCGACAGATCGTCGACATCGTCGGCCCCGGCCGTCTCTTCGGCTTCACGACGGGCGATCGACATGATTGCGCCGCCGTCGCTCTCGCGGCGACGGTGGTGTGCAGCCTCGATCGGCGCGCCGCGCAGCGCGACCCCCGCATCTGCGAGCGCGTCGCGCGCGCGATGACCGCCGAGATCGATCGCCTCAGGAACCTGGCGCTTCTGCTCGGCTGCAAGACCGCGATCGAACGGGTGGCGAGCTTCTTCATCGACCTGACCGGCGACGACGCGCGATCCCCGCGCGAAATTCTGTTGCCCGTCTCGCGCGCGGAAATGGCGCTCTATCTCGGCCTCACCGTCGAGACCGTCTGCCGCAACATCACGCTGCTGAAGCGGAGCGGCCTGATCACGGCGGACAGTCGAGACGCGTTCACGATCGTCGATCGCGCGGCGCTGAGGACAATCGCGCAAGGCAAGGCGCCGCGCGCGCAGTGAAGCGGCGATGCGCGCGCCGCGCCGCGCGCCCGACGCTCCCGCGATCGTCGGGGACGAACGCGTCAGACTTGCGCGAATTTTGCGACGCGGCAAGTGCGGCTTTCGCGCGCCCGCGGGAGGGCGGATTTCACGAAGCGGGCGAAGTCCTGACGCTCAGGCCCGACCCGACATAATGGCTTTAAGCGACTTTGCGGACGGACGCGGAAGATGGGCTGACGCCGTCATTCTTTGGCGCCTGCCTGCACCAATAAAGCTCTGATATCGGCGTGTCCTCCTGCCGTCGCGGCACCCAACGCAGTCCCGCCGTTGCTCGCCTTGGCGTTGACCTCGGCCCCTTTGGCGAGCAGCTCCCGCACCACATCGAGGTGGCCGTTGAAGGAGGCCTGTATCAGCGCGGTCGCGCCATCACTCGCCTTGGCATTGACCTCGGCCTGCTTGGCGAGCAGCGCCTGCACCACATCGAGGTGGCCGTCATCGGAGGCCATCATCAGCGCGGTCACGCCGTCGCTCGTCCTCTTGGCATTGACCTCGGCCCCCTTGGCGAGCAGCTCCCGCACCACATCGAGGTGGCCTTTCCAGGAGGCCTGGATTAGCGCGGTCCCGCCATCGCTCGTCTTGGCATTGACCTCGGCCCCCTTGGCCAGTAGCGCCTGCACCACATCGAGGTGGCCGTTATCGGAGGCACTCATCAGCGCGGTCCAGCCATTGTTCGTCTTGGCATTGACCTCGGCCCCCTTGGCGAGCAGCGCCTGCACTACATCGAAGTGGCCGTCATCGGAGGCTGCTATCAGCGCGGTCCAACCGTTGCTCGTCTTGGCATTGACCTCGGCCCCCTTGGCCAGCAGCGCCTGTGCGACATCGAGGTGGCCTTTGTGGGAGGCGTGCATCAGCGCGGTGCCGCCATCACTCATCTTGGCATTGACCGCGGCCTCCTTGGCGAGCAGCGCCTGCACCACATCGAGGTGGCCGTTCTGGGAGGCCATAATCAGCGCGGTCGCGCCGTTGCTTGCATTGGCATTGACCTCGGCCCCCTTGGCGAGCAGCGCCTGCACCACATCGAGGTGGCCGTCATCGGAGGCCGCTATCAGCGCGGTCCTGCCATCATCACTCATTTTGGCATTGACCTCGGCCCCCTTGGCGAGCAGCGCCTGCACTACATCGAGGTGGCCGTTCTGGGAGGCCACAAACAGCGCGGTCGCGCCATGGCTCGCCTTGGCATTGACCTCGGCGCCCTTGGCCAGCAGCGCCTGAACCACATCGAGGTGGCCGTTCTGGGAGGCCCCCATCAACGCGGTCCCGCCGTCACTCGCATTGACATTGACCGCGGCCTCCTTGGCGAGCAACTCCCGCACCACGTCGAGGTGGCCGTTCTCGGAAGCCAACATCAGCGCGGTCGCGCCATTGCTGTTCTTGGCATTGACGTCGGCACCCTGGTCGAGCAGCGCCTGCACCGCAGCCGCATCGCCACGAATCGCTGCTGCGATCAAGTCGTCCGCTGGCCCAGCCACGGCCGCCGCCGCGATCGTCTTGGCGCCCGCCTGCGCCAATAAGGCTCTGACCTCGGCGTCCTTGGCCACCGTCAGAGCGGTCGCGCCATTGCTCGCTTTGGCGTTGACGTCAGCCCCCTTGGCGAGCAGCGCACGCGCCACATCGACGCGCCCTTGCTGGGAGGCCACAATCAGCGCGGTTGCGCCGTTGCTCGACTTGGCGTTGACCTCGGCCCCCACGGCGAGCAACGCCTGCACCACGTCGAGGCGGCCCGTTGCGGAGGCCAGGATCAGCGCTGTCCAGCCGGCGTTCTCCCTGGCGTTGACATCGGCCCCCTTGGCGAGCAGCGCCTGCACCACATCGAGGCGGCCGTGCTGGGAAGCAGCCATCAACGCGGTCGCGCCGTTGTCCGCCTTGGCGTTGACTGCGGCCCCCTTGTCCAGAAGCGCTTGCACTGCGGCCCCATCGCCGCGAGCCGCCGCGGCGATCAAGTCCTCCGCAGGCCCCGCCGCGGCCGCCGCCACCCACCCGACCGTCAGTGCTATCAACCAGACCGATAACACCCGGCGACTGCGAACCATCGAACTCCCGAAAGCGGCCTTCGTTGACATCGCGACCCCCCTCATTCCACAAGAATACGATAGCCAAATGGACGGCTTCCGTGAAGCAGGTCTTTCGGCCTTCAGGACGCCCGCCACGCCTTCAGCGGCTGATCTCGTAGTCCTTCGCGCGCTACAGTCTTGCGCAATCGGCTGCTTTCGACAAGCGCTCAGCCTTCGCGGCGAGGCCGGGGCGGCGCTCGAGGCGGAACGCAAGGCGGCTCGAAGGCTCGGCGAGCCCGCCTCGCTTAGCGAGTTTCTCGCCTCACCGCTCCGCCCGCTTCTGGTAGTCCTTCACGTCGGCAAACGTGATTTTCGGCCAGCGTTCCTGCTCGTAGCGCAGGTTGAACGCGCTCGAAGCCATGAACACCGGCGCGCCGTCGAGATCGGCGGCGATCGAGGAGGGATAGGCGGAGACGAACTTGTCGAGTTCGGCGCGATCTTCAGAACTCACCCAGCGGCAGACTTCGAAGCGGCTCGGCTCGAAAGAAACGGGAAGGCCGTATTCGGCCTCGAGGCGCTCGGCCAGCACGTCGAGCTGCAGCGCGCCGACGACGCCGACGATCGCCGCGGCGCCGTCGTGGGGCAGGAACACCTGCACCACCCCCTCTTCGGCCATCTGCTGCAACGCCTCGCGCAGCTTCTTGGCCTTCATCGCGTCGGCGAGCTTGACGCGGCGCAGGATTTCCGCCGCGAAGCTCGGCACGCCGCGGAACGCGATGTCCTCGCCTTCGGTGAGCGTGTCGCCGATGCGCAGCAAGCCGTGGTTGGGAATGCCGACGACGTCGCCCGCGTACGCCTCCTCGGCGAGCGAGCGGTCCTGGGCGAAGAAGAACTGCGGCGCCGACAGCGTGATCCACTTGCCGGTGCGCACGAGTTTGGCGCGCATGCCGCGCGTCAGCCGGCCCGAGCAGACGCGCATGAAGGCGATGCGGTCGCGATGGTTGGGGTCCATGTTGGCCTGGATCTTGAAGACGAAGCCGGTCATCTTCGGCTCGTCCGCCTTCACCGTGCGGGTCGAGGCTGCTTGAGCGCGCGGCGGCGGCGCGAATTCGACCATCGCGTCGATGAGGTCGCGCACGCCGAATTCCTTCAGCGCGCTGCCGAACAGCACCGGCGTCAGGTGGCCTTCGAGAAAGGATTGCTTGTCGAAGGCGCGGCAGCCCTCGACCGCCAGCGTCAATTCCTCGATCGCCGCCGCGCGCTCGTGTTCGGGCAGCAGCGCCGCGACCGCCGGATCGTCCGGCCCCGACACCGCGATCACGGCGGCGTCTTTGCCGAGCGCGCGCACGGTTTTGCGCCTGATGTCGTAGGCGCCGGCGAGCGAACGCGCGCGCCCGACCGTCCAGATGAGCGGCGCGGCGTCGAGCGCCAGCGTCTTCTCGATTTCGTCGAGAAGATCGAAGGGATCGCGCGTCTCGCGGTCCATCTTGTTGACGAAGGTGACGATGGGAATGTCCCGCAGGCGGCAGACCTCGAACAATTTGCGCGTGCGCGCCTCGATGCCCTTGGCCGCGTCGATCACCATCACCGCCGAGTCGACCGCCGTCAGGGTGCGATAGGTGTCCTCGGAGAAGTCCTCGTGGCCGGGCGTGTCCAGGAGGTTGAAGACGCAGCCGCCGTATTCGAAGGTCATCACGGAGGTGACGACGGAAATGCCGCGCTCGCGCTCGATGCCCATCCAGTCGGAGCGCGTCCGGCGGCGGTTGGCCTTGGCGCGCACTTCGCCGGCGAGCTGGATGGCGCCGCCGTAGAGCAGCATTTTCTCGGTCAGGGTCGTCTTGCCGGCGTCGGGATGCGAGATGATCGCGAAGGTGCGCCGGCGCGCGACGGGGTTCTGCTCGGTCATGGCGCCAGGGGGTTGGGGAAGACGCGGCCTCCCTTAACGCGCGGCGGCGTCAAGGGGAAGGGCGCGCCATACTCGTCAATTTCGCCTGCGCGCGGCCGCAATCGGGTGTGGATCGCTCGCCTTATCGGACGGCCGAGCCCTTGCGGGCGGGCAAGGCGGGTCATATCGTCTCGTCCAGCAAACCCGGCGGAGCCGCGAGTCGGCGATCGACTGCATCGCCGGAACGCGAACGTGTCGAAGGCGCGCTCGAGCGTCCGGGGGGAGGCGCGATGGATCGCAAATGGTTGCCGCTCAACGCGCTGCGCGCGTTCGAGGCGGCCGGGCAGCATCTCAGTTTCACCGCCGCCGCCAACAGCCTGACCGTCGCGCAGAGCGCGGTGAGCCGCCACGTCATCGTGCTGGAGAATTTTCTCGGCGTCGCCTTGTTCGAGCGTCGGCCGCAGCAATTGGCGCTGACCGAGGCGGGGCGGCACATCCTGCCGGTGGTGTCGAAGTCGTTCGACCGCATCGATCAGGCGCTCGGCGAGGTGATCAAGGAGAAGGGGCGGCCGAAGCGCGAATTGAAGGTCGCGCTGCCGACGTCGTTCGCGCATCGCCTGGCGATTCCGATCCTGCGTGATTTTCGCGCCGAGAACCCCGGCATCAGCCTCGAAGTCGTCTCCAAGCCGTCGGCGGGCCCCGACGTCGACGGCGACATCGACATCGCCATCGTCTATTCCGAGCCGCGCGTCACCGACGCGATCCACGACCTGCTGTGGATGGTGCGCTCGACGATCCTGTGCAGCCCGAAGATGCTGGAGGCGATCGACCGTTCCGACCCGGCCAAATTCATCGCCGCCAGCGATCTCCTCCATGTCAAGGTCGAGGGCCGGCCCCGCCACTTCTTCTGGGAGATGTTGGCGCGCTCGATGGGCCGCGCGGACCTCGCCGTCGATCGCGGCCTGGTGTTCGACACGCAGCAATTGGCGATCCAGTACGCGATGCTCGGCGACGGCCTCGCCCTCGCCGATCCGCTGCTGTTCAACGAGGAAATCAAGGCCGGGCGGCTGATGCGGCCGTTCGACCTGTGGCTCGACGAAGGGTACGGCTATTATCTGACGACGCAGCCCGAAGACCTCAGCAACGAAGCGGTGGCGCTGTTCCGCTCCTGGCTGATCGCCCGCTTCAGCGCCGCTTCGGCGGTCGGGCCGCGCGAACCCGAGAGCGCCGGCGCGGAGGCGCCGAAGCTGCGCGCGGCGCGGTGACGCGCGGCCGAGACGGGCGCCGGCCGCATCGCCGCCGCCGCCCGCGAGGCGACGAGGCCGCCTCGCGGGGGCGCGAGCCTGCGGGTCTGGCGCGGCTCAGCCGCGCGCGGCCTCTTGGGCGATTTGTGCGATGTCGGCGCGATCGATGCCGAGGTCGCGCAGTTCGCGGTCCGTATAGGTCGAAAGCTCCCGGATCACGGACCAGTACACACGTCGCTCACGGAAAAAGCGTCGAATGAAGGAAAAGTTCATGGCAGTCTCCATCTGGTTAGGGGGCCGCCGGATTCGGTCATCTGACCTTTCCGCCAGCGCGATCCTCTCAGGCGTTCCTTCTCCATGACGGGACATACATAATTTGGTGCGCCGCAAAAGTCAATGGTGCGGTGCGATGTGTTATGCGACGTTAGCATGAAGCAATCGCGGCGAACTCGGGCGGATTTGCGATATTTTTGGGCAAATTCGAAACTTCTGCCGAAATTTCGCACCCCGAGCCGCGCCGTGCGACGCATCTTGCCCCATAGCATGCGAGTTGCGCATGGCTGCCATCGCCATGCGGCGCCTCCGCCGCCCTCAGACGCCGTAGACGATCGTTCCTTCCTTGCGCCATCGCGCGAGCGCGCTGCGCGCGGCGAACCCGTCGCCGTAAATCTCGTTGCGGGCGATCGCCTCCAACACGTCGATCGCTTGCGCCTCGGCGATGCGCAGGCACGCGGTAGCCGCCTCGCGACGCACGGTCGGATTGTCGCTGGCGAAAAGCGGCAGCAGCCTCGCGAGCAGGCCGCGCGCCTTCAACTGCCGCATGATGTCCCAGACTTCGCTGACAATGCGGTTCTGCACGTCCTTGTCGTCGTCGTTTTCGAGGTAGTCGAGGAGATTGGCCCCCCTTTCGCGCTGCGCGGCGTCTTCGAAGCGGGCGACGAGCTCGTCGTCGGACATTTCCTCCAACGTCGGCCGCTCCGGCGGCGCTTGGCGCGCGCGGCGCTGCAACGCGAGGACTTCACGCGTCGGCAGCATCGCCTGGAATCCCTTCGCCGCGGCATCGGCCCACTCGGGCGAGAGGCCGCCCAAGAACGCCGCCGCCGTCGCTCGGATGTCGGGGTCGTCGTCCTCCATCATTCGCTCCGCCTCGGCGACCGGCTGACGCTCGCGCAGAGCTATGCTCGTCGCCCAGAGTTGCGCGGCGGCCGGTTTGCGGGCTTCGAGATCGTCGTCCAGCTTCGGCGCGAGAGGATCGCGCAAGTATTGCAGCCTGGCCAATTGGCTGCGTCCGAGTCGAAATCGTCTCGCCGCGTCGACGAACATCTCGAGCAGGCGGTCGGTGGGCAGGGCCGCATAATCTTCCCCACTCATTCCAGCACTCCGAACATTTGCAGCGTTGTCAGGGCGTCCTGATACTGCGCGTCATAATCCTGCTCGGCGATGACCTGGCGACGCCGCCGTCCGCTCGGGTCGTTGGGATCGGTGCTGTTGTACCAGTCGGTGATCAACCTGTGCTTGACGCGCGGGATCCAGACGATGTTGCTTGGCGCGTCGATCACGTCCCAGCCGAATTTCTCGACGAGAATTTCGACCGGCGACTTCGCGACGTTGCTCGGGTTCTGTTGGACCAAGTGATGCCGGTCGTAGCCGCCGACGTTTTGCGTCGGCGGCGTTTGCAGCTCTGCGAGCGTCTTGGGCTGGTCGGCGCTCGCCAGCGCTTCCTGTTGTGCGCGTTGCACGAGCTGAGCGAGCCCGGCCGGAGTGAAAACGTCCAAGGCCTTCAGTTCCGCGATGGCCGCGGCAATGGCGTCTTCGAACTTCGATGCGGCCCAATCGACGAGACCTCCGGCCTCGATGATCGGGAACGCCTCCTGCTTGAGGAAGGCGCGCAATTCCTTCATCAGTCCGCGCGGCGAGGGATCCGCCTCCGGCGGCTGGGGCGCCGGCTCGCTCTCCGGCGCCGGCTCGGGGCCGGGCTCGCCCTCGGGCGGCGGCCCGGGCTCGGCCTCAATCGTCGCGAGCGGCTTGTGCTCGTCGACGATCGGCGCGAACCCGCCCGAATCGGGCGCCGCATCGGTCATCGTCGGCTTCGGCTTCGAGTCATTCGCGGCCACCTGCACGGGCGCGTCGTCCTTGGGCGCGAACCAGCCGGGATTGGGCGGCTCGCCGGTTCGCGGATGCTTCGCCGAATCCCAGTCGGCCTTGAGGAGGCCGCTCTCGATCAATTCCTTGGCGAGTGCTGCGGAGCCGTCCGTCGCGTCGCGTTTGGCGAGCGACGGCGGGTCCGGAAATCGCAACAGCAGGGCGGAAATCTGCGCCAGCGCCAAGTCTTCGCGCTCCAGCGCTTGGGCGACGCCGGCCAATCCGCCGCGCTTGGCGGCGGCGTCGATCGGCAATCCGTAGCGGGTGCCGAGATCGCGATTCAGTTCGTCAAGGGGACGCGCCACCCAGGTGTGACCGCCGCCGGGACTCGGCGAGCGGACGAGCATCGGCGCGCCGCCGACGAACAGCCCCTTCTCGTCGCAACGCACGCCTTCGTCGCTCAGACGAAAGAAACGCAAGAGGGGAAACGCGCCCATGCAAGCCGCCCCTGTTCGAATGGACGTCTCATTGTCAACCATAGAACATATCGGGAACGTTTCGTCAAGAAAATGTCCATTGCCGAATTCGGTTTCAGGGGCCGAGGGCGCGCTCGCGGCGTCGGCGCTCCGTCGCGCCGCCCGCGCCGCGAAGCGACGAGGCGGCGTCTGCGCGCCTCGCAAGCGATTTAGCCAATGATCGCGCCAGAAAATCGCGCCCTGCGGCGATAGGCTCGCCGGCCATTTTCGATTTGACAGCGCGGCGATTGCAGCCTAGGGGAGCGGCGACGGGCGCGCCCTCGAAGAAAGAGGGCGCGTTCGTCGTTTGACGCACCCGCGGCTGAGCCTCGCTCGGCGAAAGCCTGTCGGCGCGGCGTCGTTCTCGATTTCGAGACGGCTCGGCGCAGAGGAGGGCGCGTTCCCTGACCCTATGATCGTTCATCAGAGGAACCGCGATGACGAAGCGCGCAGAAGCCAAATACAAGATCGATCGCCGCATCGGCGAGAATATCTGGGGCCGTCCCAAGAGCCCGTTCAACAAGCGTGAATACGGCCCCGGCCAGCACGGCCAACGCCGCAAGGGCAAGGCCACCGATTTCGGCACCCAGCTGAAGGCCAAGCAAAAGGTCAAGGGCTATTACGGCAACATCTCGGAGCGCCAGTTCCACAAATATTATGTCGAAGCGCTGCGCCTGCGCGGCGATTCGAGCGCCCATCTGATCGGCCTGCTCGAGCGCCGCCTCGACGCGCTGGTCTATCGCGCCAAGTTCGTGCCGACCGTGTTCGCCGCGCGCCAGTTCGTCAACCACGGCCACGTCAAGGTCAACGGCCGGCGCGTCAACATCCCCTCCTACCAGGTCAAGGTCGGCGACCTCGTCGAGATCAAGGAATCCTCGCGCCAGTTGGCGATGGTGATGGAGGCGGCGGCGCTCGCCGAACGCGACGTGCCCGATTACCTCGAAGTCGATCACGCCAAGGGGACCGCCAAGATGACGCGCATTCCCGGCCTGACGGAAGTGCCCTACCCGACGCACATGGAGCCGAGCCTGGTGATCGAATTCTATTCGCGCTGAGCGAAGTTCGAACCGGTTTGGGAAATTGCGGGAGCCGCCTCGTCGAGGCGGCTCTCTTGCTTTGCATCAGCGTTCCGCCGTCACCGGGGGAAACGTCATGGCGAGGAGCGCGGCGACGAAGCCATCCACGCCGCCGCGCTTTGGCGCCTGGTTCGCGTCGCTCGCAACGACGGCGTTGGTTCGATCTCGGGGCGGAATGTTCCGGCGCTTGGCGCCCGCGCGTACGATGACGGGAATCGACCCTTTGCGGTCCTTCATCGCCGACGGCGGAACGACGCGAGTTGATCCTGAGCGGACGTTCAGCGGGCTCAACCAACATGGAGGTCGAAGGCCAAGCCGCGTGCAATGCACGTGCTGTTCCCATTGTAACTGGCGGAGTCCTTTGCAAAACCGGCCGCGGCGTGATTCTCTGGGGTAGTGCGAGGAGGCGAGTCGCCGATGTCGCGCCGTGACTTCAGCCGACCTTCGCTCGCCGACGCATTGGCGAGGGCCTATTCTCGCGGCGGCGGGTTTCTGGAAGAGATCGCCAAGACGTTGGAGTGGAGCGCGTTCGATGTCTTGCCGCGAGCGTTGCACAGGTCGTCCGACGGAGCGCCGGCCTATCCGCCGCCGACGATGTTC
>Ga0326728_10007810_pt1 | contig 27075 bp, 27 predicted proteins | sample MB3enrmetagenome_FD_207602 | JGI IMG/M metagenome (GOLD analysis project Ga0326728, IMG submission 207602) | Lab enriched peat soil microbial communities from McLean, Ithaca, NY, United States - MB31MN | ecosystem: Environmental > Terrestrial > Soil > Wetlands > Peat | place: USA: New York...
TGTGGGAGCGACTCGGAGACTGGCTGACCCAACCGTTTGTCCTTGGGCTGCCATCCACACCGTGTGGCGACTGCGATCAGCGGTTCACGCCATCTCCAAAATCAGTGAGTTCTTTAACGGGCTGCTAAGCAGCCGGGGCTTAATAGCGGCAATGTTTTCGTGGTTTGTGATCTGTTGGTCGATTCCGTCAATCATCGTCACCAAGCTCATGCTGTGTCTCCTCCTGTTGGTGGGGTTTGTGGTTCGAGTGGCATCGACCCGAATCCTGCCACGGGAGGGACATCTACGGAAGGGGAAAAGTCCTAATGAATCAGGGCTACGACTTCTTCCAAGCTCCAAACGTGATCGGCAATGCCCACCTCCATTGCCGGTGTCACGCGCAAGCTCTGGTGTATTCGGCGGAAGTTGTAGTGCATGAAGTACAGGGCGACGTTGTGCTCAAGGTTCTCGATCTTCTTACTGAAGGCATTCGTCAGGCGAGTGAATCGGCGCATCCCCATTCTCATGCTCAGGTTTTGGCGTTCGGCGTAACTTGTCGAGACGTGTGCGGGGTTGGGGTCACCGGAAACGCGCAAGGTAACGCAGCCCGTGCAGTGAGCCGGGCTGGAATGGTGCTCAACGCCTGTGGGTCTGCCGAACATCTTTACCGATTGGTCGAAGCAAAGTTTAGAAGCGAGTCAGCGCCGGGAGTTGGACGAAAAACCGTGCTTCTCATAATGGACAATCAGGGTGTTTGGGATTACTTGCCATACGAGGCGACTGATGCACTCAAGAAAATGTGGGAACCTATTGCCTTTCCGCCGGTGCCTACGGATGCCGTGAGCTTAATACAAACATCCATGCAGAAAACTCAGATCCCATCAACCAAGAAGGAGTAGAAAAACCTGATACCGTGCGCCTATTTTCGTTTCCAGCGGGCTGCTGCCGCCTTCTTGGCTATGGCAGATCGGGCAAATGCAGACAAACTGGCAGCACGGGCTTTACCACCTTTGCTGGCTCCGGAGCTTACCGAGAGCCACGGCGGCGGGGTTCTTCTCGCCCGTGGTTTGGGCAACGATTCGATGGGCGAGTTTGTTGGTGGATTCAATTTCGGCCAATTTCTGTTTGCTTGGGCGCGTAGGCATGAGGCAAAGTTGAACCATTCAGAGCGCAAATGCGAGAGGAATTTCAAAATGATACACTACCGAGCCGCCTCAAGACTAGACCTGAGCGGCACGATTGTGCTAGTCTGCGCGTTCAAGGTAAGCCATGAAGCAACCTAATCCGGATCAACAAGCCAAGAGAATCCTCTCTCAGCTGGCGAAACAAACCAAATTGCAGGTTGCGGGTGGCGAGGTTCGCCGCACGTCGTCCAGGTTCTGCCTTGGCGTCGAGCACGGCGACTACAATGGCACCGAACTGTTCGGCGTCGGCACCGACCGGTTCATCTGGCTCGCGTACAAACCGAATGGCACCAACCGCGTCCGCCTGTTCAGCGCCAACTTCCCCGACGACGGCATCATCGATTTCCAACTCGGCGTCGTGCCCGGCCCGAAGTCCGCCTCCATCGCCGACACGTGGGCGCGGTTCCCGTACGGTGTGAATTTCATCCTGCACCGGGAAGGATTCCAACCCGCGAAGGGTTTCGACGCCGTGCTGTACGGCAACATCCCCGGCGGCGGGATGTCGCGTTCGGCGTCGCTGTGCATCAACCTGATGCTGACCTTCTTCGAAGTGAACGGGATCCGGGTCAAGGACGAGATGAAGATTATCGACATGGCGCAGGCGGTGGAAAACGATTACGTCGGGTCACCATGCGGCAAACTCGACCAGATCATGATTTATTTCGCCCGGGCCGGCATGGGAACTCACTACATCCCGAGCACCCGTTCGGTGCGCTACGTGCCGCTCGGCAAAGGCGCGCCCGATTTCCGCATCGTCAGCCTCGACACCGGCACCGTTCGACCCGGCTTGGAGAAATCCACCTACAAGGTGCGCCGGGCCGAGTGCGAGGAACTGGTCGCACTGGCCGGAAAAGAATCCGGTTTCTCCTGCTTGGCCGACATCTGCGAGCAAGTGTTGTACGATCGCGTGATGGCGAAACACGGCCAGTCGCATCCGCACCTTTGCGACCGCTTGAAGTATATCTTCCACGCCCAACAACGTTTCTACCAGATGATGAAGGCATGGAAGGCCGGCGACGTAGAGACCGTCGGCGCGATCTTCCGTCAGGACGGCATCGGGTTGCGCGACGACTACAAGATTTCCGGTCACGAACTGGAAACGATGTGCGACATCGCGCGCACCGTCCCCGGCGTGCTCGGCGAACGCATGCTCGGCGGCGGCGACAAAGGCGCGTCCGGCGCGCTCGTTCGGGCCAGAAGTATCGAGGCGTTGAAGACAGCAGTGGACACAGGCTACCCGCGCAGCCATCCCGCGTTCGCCGACAAGTTCGCCGTCCACATCTGCAAAGTCGTGGATGGAGTCGCTGTACTCCCCGGTCTGTAACGCGCAACCATTTCGACGAAAAGGATTCGACGCCTATGAGCATCCAGAAAAAGTCATTTGGGAAACTGGCTGATGGATCGCCGGTCACCCTCTTTACCCTGAGGAACGCTGGCAGATTGAAAGCGGCAGTCATGAACTTTGGAGCGACGCTCGTTTCCCTAGAGACGCCCGACCGAAAGGGACAGTTGGCCGATGTGATTCTCGGGTTCGACACTCTGGAGGACTACGTCACGCGCAATGGGCCGTATTTCGGCAACATTGTCGGACGTTTCGCCAACCGCATTGCGAAAGGACGGTTCACGCTGGACGGCGTTGAATACCGATTGGCCACCAACAATGGCCCGAATCACCTGCATGGCGGACTCAAAGGCTTCGACAAGGTTTACTGGCAGGCCGAAGCGAGCGACGGGCGCGAGCCGGCGGTGAAATTCACTTATCTCAGCCGCGATGGCGAGGAAGGTTATCCGGGGAACCTCTCCGTCACGGTTGTGTACACGCTGACCGACAAAAACGAGCTGCGGATCAAATACACAGCCAAAACCGACATAGCCACACCGCTCAACTTGACCAGCCACGCGTATTTCAACCTCGCTGGGTCGGGCGACGTGCTGGCGCACGAACTGATGATTGCGGCCGAACAATACCTTCCCGTGGACGACACGCTGATCCCCACCGGCGAGATCAAGTCTGTCAAAGGTACGCCGATGGATTTCACCAGACCGATGGCCATCGGCTCGCGCTTCGCCCAACTCGGCGGCGATCCGGGCGGTTACGATCACTGCTATGTGTTGAAAAGCGATGGACGAAAACCAGCGTTGGCCGCGCGCGTTCTTGAACCGGAATCTGGGCGCGTCATGGAGGTCTCCACGACGGAGCCGGGGATGCAGCTTTACACCGGCAATTTTCTCGACGACACCATCAACGGCAAATGCGCCCGAGCGTATCGGAGGCACGCCGGGTTCTGCCTAGAAACGCAACACTTCCCCGACTCGGTCAATCAACCGCAGTTCCCGTCGGTCATCTTGCGACCCGGTCCACCCTACTCTCAGAAAACCCTGTTCCGGTTTCGGGTCTAGCAGCCCGCTTGGGCCGCAGCGAACGTGCACTCTCTTGGTGTCGGTACCGGTGCTGACTCACTCTTCGGCCCCCACATCAAGTGTCATCCTTCCCCAAGCGTTGGTGATCGAACGGATCGGAATGGGCAAGAACTGCTGTCAGCTTGTCAATGAGACGGCGCTGGCGTTCCAGACGGGTGCTTCGGCCGCTTCAAGATGGGACGATTGTCAAGCGATTGCCGTGGCAGCCGCTCGTTAGAAATGTTCATCCAGTGTGATGTTGTGTCTTTGCAGGGTGGTGCCTTCTGCCTGGCCGGTGCCACCAGTGATTCGCTGTAATTCGCGCGCACACACCCGCCGTTTGCCCACCAGTTTCATCAAGGGGACAGAAGAGGCTGTGGAACGGGTTCTCGGAATTGCGGCACAGATTGTCGATCAGCGTCGCCAGAAAGGATTCTTCGAGGCGGTGGCCGCCAAGCACCTTGGCGGCTTTCTTGTTTCCGATGGCGCGGCGCGCGGTCCACTCGCCCTGAAGATGTCGGTCCGCGTGAAGCTTCAGATGAAGTCGCTGGCCAAGGAGTCGCCGCAGTGGGTCACGGCGTCTGCCTCTGTAGAGCATCGGGCTGGTTGCCGGGCAAGCAGCGGTGGCAAAAGTGAAGCGGCGCGGGGCAACACGGACGATCGAGGGTGACGGGAGATGGCGGGCGGCGAAGAGTTTTTCGTGCATCAGCACCCCCTGCGCTTGCTCGTAGTAAGGCCGCCTTCAAGCAATTGGAGCAGAGTTGATCGGTGGGCCGGCAAGATCGCTTTCAGCACCGCCACGATGGCGCCGTCACAGACCGGTTCCGGTCCGGGGTGTCGGTGGCGGCTGCGCAGAGGCCGGCGCGGTAAGCGCAGGGCGCGCTTACTCCGAAAGCTTTCGGAGCAGACGGCGAGAATTCATCGAGGACCTTGGGTCTGAAGCGCCGCCCCACGCGCCGATAGTAGGTACAAATCTCATGGAGGTATTCGCGCTTGGAATCAGTCCCCATAATGCTGTTTCTTCTCCGTAAGGCGCATTATCAATCAACAACCCCCTTACCGGCCCCGGTAACGTTTAATTTGAGTCAATTCGTGCAGTGCGAGGGGCCAAAAAAAGTCCTTGCGGTGCTCGCGGAAGTGTGTATGCTAACAATGTGGTGTGTTAATGTCAGCAGAGGGTAGTTGATGCCCCACTCCCCCGGAGAGGGGGTGTGGTGTTGGACACATGCAAAGTTGATCGTAAGAATCCATGCGACATAAGATGGAGGCACAGATAAAAATGCGATACAAATACAGAAACAACAAATCTTTCACGTTGATCGAACTATTGGTCGTGATCGCAATTGTCATGATCCTGGCGGCGATGCTATTGCCTGCACTGGCTAGAGGGAAGACGATAGCCCGGCGAATCGCCTGCATCGGTAACCTGAGGCAATGGGGACATGCCATCCAAATGTACGCTTCGGACTTCCAGGATTATTTTTATAACGGGTCAAATGGTTTCGCCTCTGGGGTCGGACCTACCATATACTTTGGGACGGATGGAAATAGTCTTCTCAGGAACAGGCATTTGCGCTGTTGCCCGGCTGTTGCGGCTACGATTGATCCAGCTACCTACGATGCCGGGGTCCTCTGCTACCGGTTCGTTGCACCGCAAATAAACGAAAACGGGGGGATGACCTGGGCGTGTAGCGACACCTTTACCTTTAGACAGATTCCGAAACCGGCCCAGTTCATGGTGATGATCGATAGCGACGCTGGGTATCGCTGCAGCGCCTCTGGCGACTGTGACAGTGATTTGAATGATTCTGTGCAGAATATTTGGGTAGACCGGCACGGGGGCGGAGTGAATGTGCTTTTTGGCGATATGCATGCTCAATTTGAACATCTCCAGGACATCCAAGCGCAGATCAACTACGGAACCTTGAGTGCGTGGTTTGCTTCCCAAGCGCCTAATGATCAAAGCATCATTATTAACTATCAGTAATCTTGCTGCTCCGTCATCGACCTTCACCAACGCTTAACGCATCAGTCGAGTAAGGACTCGAAGCGGTCAGGGTTATGGGATGCGATTCAGTCGCCTGCGTTCGGTAGTGCGCTTGCCGACCTTTTCCTTGCGCAGCAGAATGCTGAACGGCGACTGGAAGACTTGGTCCACCTCGGTTCGGGTGCAACTGATCAGCGAGTCGGGTGAGACCCACGTGCTGGCACAGAGGCTGACGTGGGCGCAGAAAGAAGCGGCGACTCGCACCCGTGTCGTGTGCGGGGTTCTCCACACTACAGACTGAAAACCGACCTCCCAATCGCAAAGGGAAGCCTGTTCGTGAAAAAAGGGCCGAATTTCAACAGCCTGTTAGGGGTGACGACGTGCTCGCTAAGGGCAGTTCATGCGCAAAGCGCACGATGCGGACCCAGATGGCACCGGCCAAGGAACGGCATCCGGAGATTCGGCATGCGTTCTTGGCCTTGGAGAACGCCTCGTATCATTTGCGACATGCAGCCCACGATTTCGGTGGGCACCCCCGTCGAAGCCTTGGCAGCCTGAGACAAAGACACCGAGCAGTTGCGGCTCGCGCTGCTGTACGACAAGGATTAACTCGCAGAGCGGGGTGCAGCGAATAGGGCGGCCCACGCGATGTGAAGAAGCCACCTTCCTTATTGCTCACACCCGGTTCACTAACGGTTCTAGGCCGATAATGTCGTGGCTGTGGTCTTGGATGGAGGCAAGTAGCCTGTCGTCAGCTGGTCTCGTTGACAGGTGGAAATGGCAGCTGGCGACGACAGGGCGGGCTTGCATTGGGGGACGGTTTCGTTACAATGTGCGCTTCAAAGGAAATGAACTTGCATGTCTACTGAAAAGCGCCTGCGCGTCATGGTCGTGGATGACCAAGAAGCGGCGTGTGATGTCGTTTCAGAGACAATTCGGTTTACAGGTCATGAAGTTGTGGGCACAGAGCGAGATGGGGTGGAAGCCGCGGCACGCGCCGGGGAATTGCGGCCCGACTTGGTGGTGATGGATGTATTGATGCCGCAAATGAACGGCGTGGAAGTCATGCGCGTTATGCTCAAAGCGGGAGCAGCGCAACGGGTGATATTGATGTCGGGTGAGTTCCGTTCGATCGGGATGACGCTGCATGACCTATATCGGAGCGGAGCAGCAGCGTTTCTGGAGAAGCCTTTTGACGTGAACAATCTCTTCAATTTGCTCAATCAATTGAGCGGTGGATACGGCCTCGAGGCGCAGACAAGCTGAAGTTTTTATGACAATGATGACCACCGAGAAAAAATTCCAGACCATCGTGCCATACGGCGGAATCCTCTTGGCGATTTGTGTCATTGGCAACCTGTATCTGGTCTTGCGGTTTCGCGAGGTCTACCGCGACAGGGTAGCAGCGGAGCGGCAGGTGCAGAAGTTGGCACTGGAACAGCAGGTGTACGAGAATGTTCTGCGCGGGTTCATTCAGCGGGCGGCCAACGATCCCAAGGTCGCTGAAATCCTGCAGCGTCATCAGGCCGTCAGCGGTGCGCGTCCCGCCACGGCGGCCCCAGGACAGGAGCTTAAGCCATGAACGTGCCAGAAGACGCCACTCACCTCGATCAACCGTCGATGCCACTCGACCATGGCACAACCGCCACGGAGCCACAGTTGGATGTGGCAAGAGCATTGTGGCAATTGCGGATGCTGACCTGTTGCTTAGGACTCGGTCTGCTGGTGATGAGCTTGTCGTTCAACGCGTTTGTCTGGAAGCAAAATCGAAATCTTGTCGCTGAAACAAACATCCGAATTCAGCAGGTGGCGCAGATTCAAAATAACCTACAGCGGGAGCGTCCGATCATCGAAGAATTGGCGCAATACAGCCGCGGCAATCCCGAGTTGACAGCGATCTTCAAACAATCTGGCATTGAGCTCGCGCCTCAGCCTGCTGCTGGTGCGTCGCCCTCTTCTGTTCCCACGCCGTAAACCATGGCGTGCTGACGCGGTCGCGGCGCTAACCTTGAGGCAGCTCTGCCTGCTCCAACCCATGCAGCGCGTCCTCAGCCGCAGCCGCTTCGGCTTGCTTCTTGCTGCAACCGCGTCCGCGTCCGATCGCGCGTCCTTCCCATTCGACTACCGCCTCGAAGAACTTATTGTGGTCGGGGCCGGACTCGTCCACGACGCGATACACGGGATTGGTGGTTGAACGCGCCTGAAGGATCTCTTGAAGCAGACCCTTGGGATTTTGACGCGGGGTGGACTGTTTGATCTGCTTGAACTCCCCGGCGAACTGCCTTGCGATGAATCTCCGCGCTGCGCGGACTCCGCCATCCAGATAAATCGCGCCGAGCAACGCTTCGTAGGCGTCGGCAAGATTCGAAAGACGTTGGCGGCCTCCACTTGCTTCTTCACCCTTTCCAAGCAACAGGTGTTTGCCCAGTTCAATGGCCTGCGCGCGCCGATACAGCGCGTGGCGATTGGCCAAGTGAGCGCGGATTTGCGTGAGCTTCCCTTCGGGCAGATCGGGATAAAGCTTGAAGACTTGATCCGTGAGCATCAATTGCAGCACGGAGTCGCCGAGGAATTCGAGCCGCTGGTTGTGGTGGCCGCTCGCCGTGCCCCTTTCGTGGGCCAGCGATGGGTGCGTAAGCGCCTCGAGGAGCAAATCTGAATTCTTGAACTCGTAAACGATGATCTTCTGCAGTTTTTGTCCGTGCATGCTCAACCTGTTGGCTTCGTTGCGGCGGGATTTGGGCCCCGAAACGCTTCGGAGCGGAAATCCAACTGCAATGCCAGCATCCTAGCCGCCGGCTCCCAAAAGTCGAGCCTGAAATTCAGCGCCGGCCCGAGCGGGGATGAAACCGGTAATGAATATCTTTGAGCCGTCGCCGGTCAACGTCGGTGTAAATCTGCGTCGTGGCGATGTCGGCGTGGCCGAGCATTTCCTGGATGACGCGAAGATCGGCGCCGTTATCCAAGAGGTGAGTGGCAAAACTGTGTCGCAGCGTGTGGGGCGTGATGTTTTTGCCGATGCCAGCTTGGCGCGCATATTTCTTGATGAGATGCCAAATCGTTTTGCGACTGAGCGGGCTGCCGCGCGTGGACAGGAATATCTCGGCGCGATTCCGGCCATTCTTGCCGATTGTGGGGCGCGCTTCTTGGAGGTATTGCCGCAGCCAATCAGTCGCCTGCCTGCCCACGGGGACGATGCGTTCCTTGCTGCCTTTGCCAAAGGTTCTCAGGAATCCGGCTTCAAGATTGATTTCGCTCAGCGTCAGTTTTGCAATCTCGCTGACCCGCAATCCCGTGGCGTACATCAATTCAAGCATGGCTTTGTCGCGCAAGCCGAGTCTTCTGTGGGGTGGGGGAGCGGCTAGGAGACGTTCGACTTCCTGGTAATCGAGTGTTTGTGGAAGCGTACGGCAGAGCTTGGGGGAATCGATCGTCTGCGTGATGTCAGCGGCCAGCATTTTTTCGCGAAACAAAAACCGGCAGAACATGCGAATCGCGGCCAAATGCCGGGACACGCTCCGTGCCGTCAGACCGCGTTTGCGTTGCTCGACCAAATAGTTCGTGATGTCCTGGCGCTGAACGGAATTGATCTCATCGATCCGATGACGGCGCAGAAAGCTGACAAACTGGGTCAGATCCGCGCCGTACGCGGTACGGGTATTGGCTGCCAAGCCCCTTTCGACCGCAAGATGATCCAAAAACGCGTCCACCAGATGGTTCACGCGGTAACGTCCTCCTTGTGGGCAAACCATACTGTCATCCTACACAAAATAAAAGGGGAAACCGATAGACACGATTCTGTTTGACATATCAATCGTGCGAATTATTATTCAAATCACAATGGAAACATGGAAGGAATTCGAAGCGAATGTGTTGACTCACAGCGGCGCGCACCACCTGTTGGCCGTCCACGAGGTTGGCTCGGAATATGGCGGCTGGGCCCGCGTGTCGGACATCGCCCGCGAGTTGGGCATCACGCGCGGCAGTGTGTCGATCAATCTTCGCGTGCTGAAGAAACGCGGTTGGATCGAGACCGATAAGCATCGAATGGTCAAGCTCTCGCCAAAAGGCTTGAAAGCCGCGCAAGCCGTCATGGCCAAGAAGGCGGTGGTCAAGGCGTTCCTCTGCAGCGTGCTCGGCGTGGCGGAACTGCAGGCTGAGATTGATAGCTGCAAGATCGAACATCTGATCAGCCATCCGACCAGCCAGCGGCTGGTGCATTTCATGCGTTTCGTGACCTCGGACGACCCGTTGGTGGAAAAGATGCTCAAGCGGTTCCGCCGGTTTCCCGAGGAATGCCCGGAAAACAAAACTTGCGATGTCTGCAAAGGGCACTGCCTCATCGAGGAACTGCAACGGGCATCGTGATGGCGGAAGAAGCGAAAGCGATTGCGAGGCAGATCCGTTCGCTTTGTCGCATCCGGAAATTGAACATCAATCTTTCCCTGCCATGACAACTGCTCTGCCGATCACGGAACCGTTCGTTCGTATGGGCGAACTTCAGACGAAGATCTGCGCTATTGTCCGAAGAATCGAAACGGAAGACGACAGCATGGAGCGGCTCAAGGCGCTCGGCATCTGCATCGGGCGGCAGGTGGAGTTGGTCAAACGCGGCGATCCGCTGATCGTCCGTGTGTATGGTTCACGCCTTGGGATTTCCGCGCGTCTCGCCAATCGCGTGCTCGTGGAACCATGCATGGGCGGTTGTGCGACTCCAACCCCCGCGAAAACCTGACCATGGCCACGGTTCCTCCAATCGCAGGTCTGGACGAGTACGGCGCAACAGTATCGCGCTCGCATCGCTTCACGCTCGCCCTAGCGGGAAATCCGAACGCGGGCAAGACGATGCTCTTCAACGCGCTGACCGGCCTGCGCGCCAAAACGTCGAATTTTCCCGGCACGACCGTCGAGCGCAAGGTCGGTCGCGTGCGCCTCAGCGACCGGCAAATCATCGTGGTCGATTTGCCCGGCCTGTACAGCCTCGAATCGACGTCGCCGGAGGAACAGATCGCCGCACAGGCATTGTCCGGCCGGTTGACGGAACACGGGAAAGCCGATGCCGTCGTGATCGTCGTCGATGCGACGAACCTCGAACGGAATCTCTTCCTTGTCAGCCAGGTGTTGGAATTGCAAATCCCCACCGTCGTGGCGCTGAATATGATCGACTTGGCGCAGCGGCAGGGCCTCAAAATCGATCCCGCCAAGCTGCGGCTCGAACTCGGCTGTCCGGTCGTGCCGATCTCGGCGCGCTACGGCACGGGAATCGATCTCTTGCAGCGCGAGATCGAACGCCTTGCCGCGTCCGGCCCCTCGCCGCTTGATTTTCTTCCGCCAATGCCGGCCTGCGCCAGTTGCTCGGGTTGCCAGTTCCAGGCGCGGTATGCCTGGACCGAAAACATTTCCTCGCGTTGCGTGACGCAGTCGCACGAGACGCGCGGCAGCCGCACGGAAAAAATCGACGAGATTCTGACGCGCCCGATCATCGGCGTCGCTGCATTCTTCGCCGTCATGTTCGGAGTCTTCTTCCTGATTTTTCAGGGCGCCAGAATTCCGATGGATCTAATCGACGGGTTTTTCGCGCACGTTGCCGGTTTTGCCGCGAGGCATCTGCCCGAAGGCTTGTGGAGCAGTCTGATCGTGAACGGCATCATCCACGGCGTCGGCGGAATCCTTGTGTTCCTGCCGCAAATCTGCATCCTTTTTTTCTTCCTCTCGCTCATGGAAGACACCGGCTACTTCGCCCGCGCGGCGTTCGTCATGGATAGGCTGATGCGACGGATCGGGTTGCCGGGCAAAGCGTTTGTCCCGTTGCTCTCCGCGCACGCCTGCGCGCTGCCGGCGATCATGTCCACGCGCGTCATCGAAGACCGCCGCGACCGGATCGTGACCATTCTCGTCGCGCCGCTGATGAGCTGCTCGGCAAGAATTCCGGTTTACACTATGCTGATCGCGCTGCTGTTTCCGCACTCGCCAATCAAGGCGGCGCTGACGTTCACCGGCGCGTACACGGTCGGCGTGACGACTGCGCTCGTCATGGCCTGGGTTTTCAAGCGCACCATCCTGCCGGGCCAAAGCAAGCCGCTCGTCCTGGAACTGCCGCCGTACCGGCTGCCGAGTCTGCGCAGCGCATTGCTGCAAATGTTCGATCGCGCCTTTGTTTTCATCCGCAAGGCCGGCACAACCATCCTTTGCATTTCCGTCGGGCTTTGGTTCCTCGCCAGTTTCCCGCGCGTCGCGCCGCCGTTCGCCGCCGCCGCGCTCAACGCCGAATCCACCTCGCTCGCGCAACAGGGCAAAACGGAAGACGCCACCACGAAAAAGAACGCCGCCGGAACTGTGACCGCGCGCAATCAGCTCGAGCGTTCCCTTGCCGGCCGCCTCGGGCACGCACTCGAACCAGTTTTGAAACCCCTCGGCTTCGACTGGCAGATCGGCATCGGAGTCATCACGTCGTTTGCCGCGCGCGAGGTGATCGTCTCCACGCTCGGCGTCGTTTACGGCGTTGGTTCCAACGCCGCCGAAGAACATCCTGAATCGCTGTACGACACGCTGCGTCAGGCGCGCCGCGCGGACGGCACCGCCGTCCTCAACACCGCCAATTGCTTCAGCCTGCTGATTTTTTACGTGCTCGCCGCGCAATGTCTGCCGACGCAAGCCGTCACCCGCCGCGAAACCGGGACGTGGAAATGGTCGCTCTTCCAGATTGCATACATGACCGGTCTCGCCTACATGGCCACGTTCGTCGTCTTCCAGGTCCTTCGCCATTTCGGCTTCGCGTAGACGACATTACGCATCGCTGTTCTTTGGGTGCCAGTTGGCCGGCGCTGCCCTTCTCTCGGTTGACGACACACACAACAGGTGTATTGTTTTTGTCAGTTGGCAAACCAAACCCACAGGAGGTCGTTATGAGGATGCTGTTGGATATTTCGATTCCACATGAACCATTCAACTCTCTCGTCCGTAAAGGTGTTGTCGGGAAGAAGCTCATGGATATATTGGAGGCGCTCAAACCCGAGGCGGTGTATTTCAGCGAGCACGATGGCAAGCGCGGCGCAATCGTGGTCGTGGACATGGCCGATCCCTCGAAGATTCCGTCTCTGGCCGAGCCATGGTTCTTGACCTTCAACGCCGACGTGAAGTTCCGCATTGCCATGACGACCGAAGACCTGAAGAAGGGCGGTCTGGACACGCTCGGCAAGAAGTGGGCATAGGGAAGGCGGTAAGTTGCTGCCTCTTTGCCATAGTAGGGCGTGGCCCGCTCTGAGTCAAGCTAGCAGGGGCCATGGCAATGAATCAACTTGAAGCGAACAAGAAGGCGGTCGCGCAGGACCGGGAGGCAGCATGCCCTGCTTAAGAATCCATACCAACAGAGCGATTGACGACAAGGCGAGTCAGGTGGTGCTGAAGAAGGCGTCGCGGTTGGTGGCGCAGGAACTCAGCAAGCCCGAGGAATACGTGATGGTCAGCCTTGAACCGCTGAGCTCGATGCTGTTTGCGGGCAGCGCGGAGCCAGCGGCGTTCATGGAGTTGCGGGCGATCGGATTGCCTGCAAAGAAGACCAGCGACCTGTCGCGGGTGCTGTGCGAACTGGTCGAGTCGGAACTCGGCATTCCCAAGGATCGGGTGTTTATAAACTTCTCGGATGTGCCGCCGGAACTTTGGGGTTGGAACGGCGAAACCTCCTAACGGAATCAATGTTCAACATCCAACGCGGAACGCGCGACATTCAATTGGCCGCAAGGCGGAAGATTACGCTCGTGCTTTCTGGAGTTGCCGGGTCCAGGTGACCAAGCTTTGGATGAGTTTGCGGATGTGTTCCCGCGTGTCTTCATCGGTGAGGTTGCCTTGTTCGTCAAAGCGTTTCGACGCGTTGGCAATCATCACTTCCGGCTTGTTGAGCGGGTACATGTTCAGGAACACGAAGGTCTGGCGCAAATGGTACTGGGCGCGGGCGGTGCCCAGCATTCCCGGGGAAGCACCCATGATCGCCACCGGTTTGCCGTCCCACGCGCTGTCGCCATAGGGACGCGAGGCCCAGTCGATCGCGTTCTTGAGGACGCCGGGAATTGAGTAGTTGTACTCGGGCGTGGCGAAGAGAATGGCATCTGCCGCGCGGATCCGGGCTTTGAATTGAACCACTTTGTCGGGGGCCGGGGACTCTTCGTCCTGGTTGAATGGGGGAATGCCATTCAAGTCGATTGTCTCGATGCGCGCGTCCGCAGGGGCCAGTTGTTGGGCGGCGGCCAATGCGCCACGGTTGTACGAAGCTTTGCGGAGACTGCCGGCAATTCCAAGAATCGTCAGTTGGGTGCTCATGCGTGAATCCTCAGGTTTCGAGTTTGGCGTCCATCGTGATCTTGGCGTTGAGTGCGCGGGAGACGGGGCAACCGGCTTTCGCGTTGTTGGCCGCCGTTGCGAATGCGGCGGCGTCCGCGCCGGGAACTTTGGCCGTCACGTCGAGGTGGACAGCGGTAATCGTCCAGCCCGCTTCGAGTTTGTCCATCGTCACGGTGGCCGTGGTGCGGATGGTTTCGGGAGTGAGTTTCGCGTTGCCAAGTTGCGCCGAGAGCGCCATGGAAAAACAGCCGGCATGCGCCGCTGCGATGAGTTCTTCGGGATTGGTGCCGATGCCGTTCTCGAATCGTGTGGTGAACGAGTATTGCGTGTTGGCCAATACGCCGCTGTCGGTTGAGATTGTGCCTGTGCCGTCCTTGAGTCCACCGCGCCAGACGGCGGATGCTTTTCGGTTCACAGTTTCCTCCTGATGGTGGACACTCGGTGACTTCTGCGGTGTTGTCAAATTACTGAACGGTCAGATAGAATTCCAAGCCTGCCGCTTGGCAGGCACATCGATTCACAGCTTCTTTACGCGAATACCTCCGCCGCTGCTTTCCAGACGGAGAGTCGGCCCTCCGCCGTTGACCGTGCCTTTTAGCCGGTCGCGCTCCATGTTTCCCTGCACCGTCACGGGCAGTTCACAACGGATTCCTCCGCCTGACGCCTCGGCATCCAGTTTGAAAGCGGCATTCTCAGGAATAGTCACCGTCACGCCGCCACCCGACGTCGAAAGCTTCACGTCGTCCGGCACCGGCGATGGGATCATGGCCTTGATGGGACCCCCTGAGGTCTCGCCGACCACTTTGCCGTTGACGTTCTCGATGGTGATTCCGCCGCCGCTTGTCTCGACGGAGACCGGGCCGTGGAATGTCTCGACAGCAATCGCTCCGCCCGAACTTTCACCCTTGAACGAGCCCGAACCACCGGCCAACTTGACGGCTCCGCCGCTGGTGTCCACCCGGATCTCTCCGACGCAGTCCGAGACGTGGATCCCGCCCCCGGAGGTCTCACCGTGCAGAGGACCGTGGATGCGCGCGAACCATAGGGCGCCGCCACCCGTGTTCGCGCTCACATCGCCGGTGAGATCGCCGACCACGATCGCTCCCCACGACGTATTCAGCCGGCCATTGAATTGCGCCGGGACACGAATCGTGTATTTCGCTTCGCTTCGATTTCTCCAGCCGCCGAAAAAGCCACTGAACCAAGCCGAGCCTTTCTTCGCGATGCTTGGACCGGACAGTCACTGTGTTTCCTTCCTGAACGATAGTGACGGGGTTCTCAGCCAGGAACCGTTTTTCCCTGGCCTTGTCCTGGCGGGCAATTCTTCACCACGCATCCACGGCCACTTCCAGGTTGGCATTGGTGGTCACTTCGATTGAGCCGAGGTCAACGTCCACAACAAGCGTGCTGCCGGCGGTACCGCTGATGTTGGTCTTGATTTGTTCTTCTGTCGCAGCGAATGCCGCACAAGAAGTCAGTAACAACAGGATAGATGTCAGTTTTATGGTTTCCTCCATGAGGTATTCATCAAGCGATACGTGCTCACTTCTCCATCCAGCCCGGACCGATCCAGATTTCCCGCCGAAACCTGGGAGACGAACGTTTACTCCCCGGATGAAGCGACGGTCTTCGTCTCCTTGGGGCCGAGATAGCTCGGACGGATGCCGCCGGCATCCAGCACAATCTTGTCGAGCACCACGCCGGGATCAACCATGTAGATTTTCAGAACGTGAAGACCGGCGGTGGCGATCCCCTGCGTCGCGGAACCGGTGGTCGTCGCGTTCAATACGTTCTGCGACCAGTCCCTGGACTGAACCTCGGTTTTCACAGTCACCACCTGCGGCGTCTCCTGATCAAAGCCGACGGCATAACGCAGCCCCTGTCCATACTTCAACGGATGCGTCGGCACGAGATAACACGTCACCGCCACCTTGCCGGTTGTGAACAAATAGGCCGGATATTCGAGCACCGGGGCTTGTTCCAAGATTCTGGCCGCATCCAAGCTGGGCGCAGTCGTCGGGAAGACCGCCACCGCATCCCCCGTTCGGCCCAGCCCGGGAATCACCTGCCAACCCGCACCTCCACGGTCAGTCTTGCTCGCGTAATGCTCCGCTTCGATCGCCACGACGCCGCCCGACTCGACAAACCATGGCACGTTCGGAGGCCGCGGCGACGCGGGGTTGAACACGGGCACGTTGACGATGCGCATCGCGCCAGCGCCGGTGATCTCCACAGCGCCTGCGACGCGCTCCCCTCGCGGAGCTTTGTCCCAATCAATGGAGACCCGGATGCGTGTATCATCGCTCAGATCGCCGGTTGTCCGGCTAAGTTTGATCCAGTCGTGGCTCGCCTTGGCCGACCATTCGGAGGGCGACCGACCAGTATTGAAAATATCAATGAAGCGAGCGCCGCCGGTGAATATATCGAGCGCAGGAAGCGCAGCATCTTTCTCGCCTTCGCGGAGCGGCTCGCGTCGCCCTTCGATGGCCACACCCAGCCCGGCGGCCGCGGGCGCTTCCGAAACAGTTGGCGGGCTCCACGGCGCGGGGCGCAGGCTGCGCCATTGGTTGCTGGACGGTTCGATGGACATGATCCCCCGCCATTTGCCGCCGGCGAGCTGCTCGTTGAAGAAGGCTGTCTCCGTTTTCATCTGGGCGTCGGCGTCGATGGCCCGGCGGGCCCAGTCGCCCGCGCTCGCCCGGCCCTGTGCGGCGTAAAGCACGGCTTTCTCGGTGGAGAAAATGCGCCGGTTCGCAAGCGCAGCACCGCGCACGGGATAAGCCACGAGCTCATAAAAAGCGCCTTTGTGATTTTCCGGCACCGCCGCGTACAAGCGGTTGGCACGGGCAAGAATGTCGTCGTAAGCGTCCAGCCGCGTTTGCATCTCGTCGCCGTAGTCCGTCGCGGTCAGCGCGCTCGGCCGCGGTTTCTCGTTGGGCAAATACCATTGCAACTGGTCAGGTTTGCGCGCGTAGCCGAGACGATAATACTGATCCATGACGGCGGCGATTTGGCCGGCGTGTTCCGCACCGAATTCACGCCGGGCCCATTCGACGAGGAAATCAGGCTGGTTGTCCCGGTGCCATTTCGTGATGTCCCACCCCATTTGCAAAAAGAATTCCATGCCGATCTCGCCCGGCTTGAGGCCACCGACGTTGACGATCCAGAGCTTGCGCATCCCGTGGTCGTACGCCTTCGACATTTCCTCCCAGATCAGCGCGGGCGGCGTGGTTTTGATCCAGAGATAAGAGAGCGGACTGCCGAGATAGGAGATGTGGTAGTAAACACCGAAGCCGCCGAGGCGCCGCTGCTGTTCCTCTTTCGAAGGGAAGTAACGGATGTAACCGAAATTGTCGTCGGGAAAAACGAGGGTGACGTCGGGCGGGACTTTCAAGCCGTTCAGGTAATACGCCAGCACTTCCTTGTACGGGCAGAAGATCTGCGGAATCTTCGTCACGTCGGGTGCGACGTACCTGGCGAGGAGATCGCGTTGGAAGCCGAAGATTTTTTCGAGCGTCTGCACGTTTTCCTGCTCGCCGTGCGGACCCTGCATCGGGCCGTCGTGGATGCCACGCATGCCAAGCGTGTAGATGTTCTCGAACCGGCCGTTCCCGGCGACCCGCTGCTCCCAGTATTTGGTGACGCCCTCGGGGTTCTTGATGAAATTGAAATCTTCCGGCGGCGCCGTCCATTCTCCGACATTGTTGCGCAGCAGCGGTTCGCAGTGCGAACTGCCCATGACGATGGCATGGTCGTCGGCGACGAGCTTGTTTTCAGGATAATGGTTGAACGCCTTCGTGCAGGCGTGCATAGCCGGCCAGAGCGTGTTGGCTTTGAGGCGCAGCAACAACTCACAGATCCGCGCGTAGGTCTTGGGACCAATGTCGCCGCGCTCCGGCTCGAAAGTTTTTGCCGCCCACGGCTGCAATCCCCAATCTTCGTCGTTGAGGAAGATGCCGCGATACTGCACGGACGGCGGCCCTTCCCGACGGGCACCGGCGGCGACAACGAGATTGTCCCGGTGATCCGGCTTCGCATCGGCCCACCAATACCACGGCGATACACCGATCGCCTGTGACACTTCGTAAACGCCGTAAGCCGTCCCCCGCCGGTCGCTCCCCACAACCGCCAATCCCACACTTACACCGGGGAGCGGATCGGCCACCGTGACGACAATGAAACTTTCCCACTGCCCCCGAATCGCACTCACATCGAGCTTCCCCACGCGTGCGAGGGAGTCGATGACCGGACTTTTGCCCAGCGTGCCCACCAGCACCGCCTGCGAGGAAAGTCGCGCGGCCTCGGTGCGAACGACCGGCGTCACTCCCGCCACCCGCTCGATATCCGACGCCAGATCATTGGCGGCAATCTGGACAACTCTGAAGTCATCCGTCGAAACGAGGATGTCCGCAGCCTGGCCGGCGTACACGAGCTTGAAATCACCCGGACGGTAATCCTCTCGGATCCACGATGCGTTGGGTGCGGCTGACAAGGGCGCGCTCAGGAAGTTCCCCGCGATCAGCAGGACAAAGACAATCGTGGTTCGTGTCTTCACATCAGACATGACAACAAAAATTCGTCGCTCGATTTTGTTCGATACGTCAGGACTTCGGGGCCGCGCCGAAGGACAGGTTCATGATACCATTTTGGTTTGATCTGGCTTGATTGGGATTGATTCGGGTGAAATGTCATGCCACCCCGGCCATGCGATGTGGTTCACAGCACGGTATTTCCGTAGCCGGGCAAATGGGTTCGTTTCGCAAAAACCGCCTTTTGCGCGGTGCAACATCAATGCGACATCTCCATGGTGATCGGTGGCGGGACGACTTCCCCGTTGCGCCACTGTTGCAGTCGTCCCAGCTCATCCACGGTTTCATTTGGTTTAATTTACCTTGATTTACCTTGATTTGGTTTGATTCGGTCGGAGCGGCTCATGTGAGGCCGGCCTCCTTTATCGCTTCAGCCAAGGCGTCGACTGCGGCCTTGAACCTCGGGTGCGTCCCCGCCTTGACCTCACGCTCGGCTTCGGCGAACGGATTCGCTTGGGGCGCCACTTCTAGACGTTCCGTGCCGTTCAGCAGGCCTTCGACCGTGAGAATCTGAATCTTCGGGTACTCCTTCTGATAAAGCTTCATGTCTCCTAATACTCTGCGAGAAGGATTGGTTCGACGAGGCGGTCGTATTCCCCGATCTGTTTACCTCGCAACGGGCGCAGGTCAACTACTGCGCCATAGCTGATGAATACCTCGAAAAAGCGCTCGTAGTTCAGCCCCCAGTAAACCATCGCGCAAGACATCGGTGCACCTTTGCCTTCGTCCTTGCCTTCGACGAGGAAACGCAACCTCGTGTCGTAGAGAAAACACACGGCGGTCGCACGACCAAAGACATAGTTTTTCCAGTGTCCGGTATTCGTGGCCACCGGGACCAGCGCGATGACCTCTGAACCATAATTCCTGTGAGCCGAAGCACACCGGTACAGCCAGTGTTTTATTGACGTTTGCCTTTCCTTGGCGATGCCATATGGCGGATTGACGTAGACGCGTTTGAAGTTCCACGGCTCGTTCAGTCCATCGTGTTCGGGAAGTTGGTACTCAACACGGGCATCGACGATGGAGAACTCGTTGGAACATGGGTCCAGGTCAATCTCTCCATCGAAAACCCGCTTGACTGCTGCGACATATTTCTTGGGCGTTCCCCAATTCTGACCCACGGAATTGATCTTTCTTCCTGCCGTCATAGACAAAAGATTTCCTTCCAATTCTTGTTCCTTAGCGCCGTGAGTCCGTCACGAAGCACGGCTAAGGAACTGTTCTTGGGCGTAACCTGCGCAACTTTGCTGCGGTGAGCGGCAGGTCGATCCCGGAAAGACGGTGACCCGTTTTGGAGAGGATTGGATGCAGGGAATACTCGACGTTATGCGTAATGTCGGGGTTGGCAAATTCCGGCAGCCGTCTCTCAATCACGATGGAATCTCGAAAACCCCAAGACTTCAAAGTGTAGAACGTGATGATCTCGACGAGTGTCCCTAACGCGCGGCCCGCTGCTTTCTTCTTGTCCGTAGTGTAATGAAAAAGAGAATCCGCCAGAGTTCGCTGGAGTGCGTCAACCGATGGATAACTCATATCGGCGAAGTGTAGCCGCATTGAAACCCTTCGACAAGCTCTGTCGAGATCGACTCAGTTCGATTCCTATAACGAAGCTGGCGCCATCATGGCGAGGCGGGCCATCATCGGCGAGGTCTTGAGGAACTTCTTCAGCGCCCCGACCAGTTCGACGATGCTGGTGTTGGGGCAGTTGTCCACGAACTCGGCGTAGGTGGCGTCCACGTCCGCCGTCCATTCCCACGTGTCGGTGAAGGCGTGGAACTGGGCTTGGCTGGCCTCGCCCGACGCTTCTTTGAACAGGACGTTGTAGTTGGCGTTGGAGTTGAACGGCGGGTCGAGATAGACGAGGTCAACACTGGCGTCTGGGAAGATGTTTCTGTCCCGCAGCCACTTCAGGTTATCGCCAAAGAGCAGGCGGTTCATGTCCTCGCAGTGTAGCAAGCCCGGCTCAGCCGGGCAAGCCTGCCCCAGAGTTGTTGGCAGGCAAGCCCGACTACGGGCCCAACCGGATTCGATAATACCGGGAGGGGATATTCGTCGCTCCGCCGACATCCGTATAGCTGTTCGTGACATCTCCGCTGCCGGAGAGAATGATCAACCCGCTGATGTCACTGAAGTTGTTGGTGTAGCCGCCGTTCGCGTCGCCGCCTGTCGCTTGCACCACATTGGTCCGCCCCGCTCCCGCAGCCCACGTGATCACGACGTTGGTCGTCTGCTGTACCGCCGAGAGAATTCGGAACACAGACGCCGGGTTGGTCGGGTTCAGACCAAGCAGGAACTGATTGGTGTTGCTGATCCCTTTCCCCAACGGATCGGCATCGGGCGCCGCTTGCGCACAGTTGGTGCAGCCGAAGTAGTTCATCTGCCATTGCTGAAACGCGCTCAGGGGAACCGTCACCACCAAGCTGACCTGCCCCGACGTGTTCGTGTTGATCGCATAATTGTACCCGACGGGCGCGCTCCCAAGGCTAACCCCGTTGTACGTCAGTATCTTGCCATAGCCAAACAACTCGTACGTGCCCGCCCCAAATCCGCCGGCATTGCTCACGTTCAGCGTCCCGCCCAACGTCAGGTTGCTGCTGACCACCGTCAGAGCGCTGTTCGTGCCCAGCTCATACGCCAGCACCGCGCCGCTGTTGACCGACAGGTTATTGCTGATGGTCAACGTCCCCAGCGGATTGCCGGGCGATAACGCGCCCCCGGAGTTGACCGTGACCGAACCGGCGATAACGCCCGTGCCGCTGAGCGTGCCACCATTGACCGTGACCGAGCCGGAACCGGTGCCGCTGCCGCTGGTGTTGTTGACCAGCAAGGTGCCTGCGCTGACCGTCGTGCCCCCCGTATACGTGCTGCTGCGAGTCAACGACAACGTGCCACCGCCCACTTGAAGCAAATTGCCGCTGCCGCTGATCAGATTGCTGCACGTGATGGCATCTGAACGGTTGAACGCCAGCGTTGCGCTGGACTGAACGTTGTTGCTCCCGATCGTGCCCGTCGTGCCGCCATTGCCGACTTGCAATGTCCCGTTGCTGATCGTCGTCAGCCCGGCATAGGTGTTGGTACCCGTCAAGATCAGCGTCCCTGTGCCCAGTTGGAACAAGGTCCCGCTGCCGCTGATCCCAACGCCATTGGTGATTGTGTTCGAACGATTGAACGACAGCGTCGCAAGGTTTACCACGTTACTGGTCGCCCCCAACGCGCCGGATGTGCTGCCACTACCGATTTGCAGGGTGCCGTTGCTAATGGTCGTGGTGCCGGTGAAGCTGTTGGTGCCAGTCAGAATCAGGGTGCCTGAGCCGACCTTGGTGATGCTCGTCGGGGTCGGCCCGGATGAGGATGTGCCATTGGTAATTGTACCCGAATACGTCGTGCTGGCATTGTTGCCTCCAATGAAGTAGGTGGTTGGATTCGCCGACGAACCAGCACCTCGGACAATCGTACCACCTCCTCCGATCAACGCTCCCAGATTCATCGACCCGCCGTCCCGGGTCTGCACCACCGCGTTACTGGTCCCGAGATTAAACGTTGCCGCGCCGCTCCCGGTGCTGGTGTTATAGAACCGGAAGGTGCCCCCGCCGGTCAGGAGGATCGTCCCGCTAAACCCGCTCATGTTCCCCTGCACCGAAGTCGTGCCGCCGCTGATCGTGTTGTTGCTCAGCGTGCCGCTGCCAGACCACGCCCCGCTCAACGCCTGGTTGTTGTTGCCCGAAGGCGTGTAAAGGGTACCCGTCACAGCAACATTGACCGCGTTGGCGTAAACAGCCGGGCCGCCGACCCCGTTCAACACCACTGCCCCGCCGTTAAACGTCAACGTCCCCGTTCCGGCCGCGTTAAGTGACGCCAGGGTCACTGTGCCCGCGTTCACCGTCAGTCCGCCACCAAACGCGTTGGACGCGGACAGCGTCAGGCCACCACTGCCTATCTTGCTCAGCGCGCCACTGCCCACCCACGTCGTGCTCTGCGTCAAGATCGTGCTGGACGTGGCAATGGCCAGCGTGCCGCCTCCAGGGTTCACCGTCGCGCCGCGATCCGTCGCGACACTGGGACCGGTGTACAACAACGTGCCGCCATCCAACACCAGGTTGTTGGTGGCGCTGCTGGAGGCGCCGATCGCGCTTGCCACCCCGCCCGTAGCCAGCATTGCCACGCTCAAGGTGCCGCCCTCGATGACGGTCGCCCCGGTATAAACGTTGGTCGTCAGGATTGTCAGGGAGCCGGAATTGGTCTTCGTCAACCCTGTGCTGCCGCTCAGAGTTCCGCCGCCCACAAAATTGTAGTTGACCGTCGCGTTCACCAAGACCGCGGCAGGCTGCAGAGATCCCACAAAAACCACGTTGGTCGCAGTAGTGTTGGTGAACGTCACGCTGTCACCCGTAAAGAAAAGATCGGGCGCGCCCGCGTTCAGCCAGTTGGTGCTGACGCCCGTGTCCCAATTGGTACCCGCCGCGCCACCGCCATTCCAGTCAAGGTTAGCAGGCGGACGACCGTTCGAAGACAGCGCAATCTGGCCAGGCGGGTTTGTCAGTATGCCATAGCCTCCGCTCAACGTCAGATTGCCAGGACCGCCGATCAACACGCCCGTGTAATTGATCAACGGATACACCCCCGCCCCGAGCATCCCGTTCAACAACGTCATCTGAATCGTGTTGGTGCCGCTGAGATTCAGATTACCGACAACATTAATCACATCATTGGAACCGTTTGGATTGCTGGACAGACCAAAGTAGTTCACCACCCCGCCAGCTTCGGACATGCCGTTGGAGACGGTCAGTGTCCCGACCACGTTGGAGCCGTTGCCGACAATCACGCTGCTGCCGGCTTGCGCGGTGAGACCCCCTCCCAACAACCCGTTGCCGCCAATCGTAGCACCGCCGGCAACGGTTACCGGGCTCTGATTCAAGCTCCCGTTGACCAGCAACGTGCCGCCCAAGACGGTGGTCGCCCCGGTGTAACCGTTGGTCGTCAGTATCACCAATGTCCCGGAACCGGTCATGGTCAGACCGCCGCTGCCGCCAATGGAGCCGCTGCCCCCAAAACTGTAGTTGACCGTCGCATTCACGACCACTGCGCCCGGCGTCAACACCCCCACCAGATTCACGTTGGTCGCGGTGGTGTTGGTAAACGTCACGCTGTCACCCGCAAAGAAGTAATCCAAAAAACCGCCGTTCCACCAGTCGGTGGTGCCACCTGTGTCCCAATTGTAACTCGCGTCGTCGCCATACCACACGAGGCTGGCCGGCGGCCGGGTGCTGCCGACCAGCAGTGCGATCACACCGGACGCATTGGTCAGGCTGCCATACCGCAAAGGACTGCTGGGGCTCCCGCTCAGCGTCAAATTGGAAAGACCTCCGCCCAAATTGCCGCTGTACGAAATCAACGAGTACGCGCCCAACGCCAGGGAACCGTTCAACGGATTGATCTGAATCGTGTTGGTGCCACTGAGATTCAGATTGTCCACATTAATCAAATCATTGGCACCGTTGGGATTGTTGGAAAGATCAAAAAAGTTGATCACTCCACCCGCTTCAATCAACCCATTGGAAACGGTCAGTGTCCCGGCCACGTTATTTCCGTTTCCGGGCATCACGCTGCTGCCGGCTTGCACAGTAAGACCACCTCCCAACAGCCCGTTGCCAGCAATCACAGCATTGCTCCACACGGTCACGGGACTCTGACCGATACTGCCGTTGACCAAGAGCGTGCCGCCGCCGACGATTGTGCTGCCACTGTAGGAGTTGGTCGTGTTGATGGTCAGCATGCCTGTCCCCGCCTTGCCCACCGTCCCCGTCCCCGCCAACGAACCGCTGCCGCCAAACGTGTAGCTATTGCTGGCATTGACTATGACCGAAGCGGGGGAAAGCGTTCCGATGAGATTAATCGGTGGCGTGTTGGAGCCGGTGTCGTCAAAGGCGACGTTATCACCATCCTGATAGGGCACGGTCGTCACACCGTTGAACCAGTTGCTGCTGGTGGAATCCCAGTTATTGGCAACTCCATCGCCTTGCCACAGCAACCCCAGGGCGGATATCTGCCCGATGCCCACGCGGTCGAGGAAGACGGTGTTGTCGCCACCATTCAAATCGGTTCCCACAAACCCCAGGTTAAGATTTGGGCCGCTGGCGATGAAATTGGCCGTGTAGTGGATGTAATTGGTGGCCGATGGCGGCGGCGCATAGCTGGCGATCACCGTGTTGCCAACCGTGAGATTCCAGGTTTCCCCCACTTGGCCCACGCCGTTCCGTTGCGCAGCGGAATACGTGACCGTGTAGGCCGCGCCGGGGGTGAACCCGGACACGGTTTGAACGATCGTGCCCGTGCTTTCCAGAAACGCCACCCGCACGCCTTCGGGCGCGTTTGTGTTGGCGCTGGTAAGCGTGTCGCCGTTGACGCTGATGCCCGAACCGCTGCCGGGGCCGCCGCTGAACGTCCAAAAGCCGCCGCTTGGATTGTAGACGTTCGTCGAGATCAGGGGCACTTCGAAGCCGTAGTTCGGGACCTCGACGAGACCGTATTCAAAACGGCCCAAATCCGGCGCGGCGCCATTGTAGGGATAGTCTGTGCCGAACGGCAACGTCAGGGGCGGAGTAATGTTCACGGTCGCGGGAATAACTGTGCCTGCGTCAATCAGATGACTGCCGCTGGCCAGATGCAAAAATGTCATAATCGGCACCTCGCCATTGGCTTGGCGAGGCCCGATCATTTGGGATTCATCAAGGCTGACGAAATCATTGCTCGTCACTGTCACAGGCAACGTGAAGTAATTGTAACTGACATCACTATTGGTGTAGTCGAGATTCTCCACTTCCGTGTGGCCCATAAAACCAAGGTTGTTCTTCATGTCATTCCCATAACCGGGAACATCCGTGACATTGTTGGTCTCGGTGCCGAGCATGTTGTAATTAACGGTGTTCCTGTAAGCGGTGTTATTAAACCAGTTTTCTCCCCCAATACCATGATTTGCATAGAAGCCAGCGGCGTTGTTGCCAACAGCCACACAGTATTGGATCAAATGACGGGGAAGGGGATTGGGAATAGCAGTGCCATTGGCTCCATAGCCACCGCCCTTAAAACCGTTCGCGTCTCCCCCCGTAGCTGTAAAATTGGTGTAGAGGCCGTTGTAAGCGGACCAACAATGATCCCAGGTCACCGATGCGTAGGCATTGATACAATCGTATCCGTCATCACTGTTGAACCAGGCGCGGCATCCCCGGAAAACATTGCCTGTGCCGCTATAGTCTGAGGGATGACAACCAAACCCGTCTGTGTTGCCGATTGAGCCGCCATCCAGTCCGGCATTGTTATAAGCATCACAATTCAACACCAGATTGCTTGAGCCTCCGGTCAAATACCAGCCATTGGCCATACCATCGTGCATGCTGAGCTGTTCGAATGTGTTGTGATTGCCGCCTATAATCCTAAAACATTCGGACTGCGTATGAACCAGTGGGATCGTGACCTGGACACCCACTACTTCAAACCCCTTGAAATAACACTCGCTTGCATTCACCAGGAAAGCGGTCACCCGGTAGCCGGAAGGCTTCACATTCGTGAAATTGAAAATCGGGTCCTCGCCGGGATACGCCAGATAGCTAATCCCGTTCTTGGTAATATTGTTGACAATAACCCACGGGCTGTTGGTTGCGGTGAGATTGGAGTTGTTCAAGAAGTACGTCCCACCGCGCAGATAGACCGTGTCACCTGAAGAAGCAGACGATTGCGCTTTCATGATCGTCAGAAATGGCGCGGCCTGACTGCCGGCGTTGGAATCACTGCCCGTGGGAGCCACATACCAAGTCGCGGCTAACACGGATGAAACTGGCAGCAGCAAGAGCAGTGATGCCGCAGTCAGCGTGCTACCCAATCGGCTGAGCTTGAGAGGGATGGATTTGTTAGTTTGCATGGGTTATTGACCCCTGTTGGTGCTCACTACAGTTGTTACCGCACCCTGTCCTGAACGTTCGCCTGCGCCACACCAAGGCAACCGGCCGCGACCAGAAACAAAAACTTGATCACGGAAACTCGCCTCACCCGATTCTTCGTTTTGCGCTCCAACGAATTAGGGAGCGCAGCCGCTTGGTCGGTTCATCTAGTTGTGAACACGGGATTGTTGTTCACTTCCCAACCTTTGTTTCGCGGCTGCGCTCCATATCCTGCCATTCCCGTCACGGCACAAGGTGGATGCGGTAGTAGCGGGACGGGGTGTTCGTCGCTCCGCCGACATCCGTATAGCTGTTCGTGACATCTCCGCCGCCGGGGAGAATAATCAACCCGCTGATGTCACTGAAGTTGGTGGTGTAACCGCCGTTCGCGTCGCCGGCTGTCGCCTGCACCGCGTTGGTCCTCCCCGCTCCCGAAGCCCAGGTGATCACCACATCGGTCGTCTGCTGTACCACCGAGAGTATTCGGAACACAGACGCCGGGTTGGTCGGATTCAGACCCGCCAGAAACTGGTTGGTATTGCTCATCCCCTTGCCCAACGGATCCGCATCCGGCGCCGCCTGCGCACAGTCGGTGCAGCCGAAATATTGCACCTGCCACGCCGCAAACGGTGTCACCACCGTGACGACGTTCACTTGCACATTCG
>Ga0326728_10007811_pt1 | contig 27072 bp, 25 predicted proteins | sample MB3enrmetagenome_FD_207602 | JGI IMG/M metagenome (GOLD analysis project Ga0326728, IMG submission 207602) | Lab enriched peat soil microbial communities from McLean, Ithaca, NY, United States - MB31MN | ecosystem: Environmental > Terrestrial > Soil > Wetlands > Peat | place: USA: New York...
GGCCATGTTCCAATGGCGCCGGTCGGCTTCGTTGTAGAAGTCCAGTCTCCCGGTCCAGTTGCGGTCCTGGCCGGGGTTCTTGCGGCGTTCCAGGATGTCCTTGGACTTGTCCGCGGCCCGCGGCACCCACAGCTCGTTGAGGGCGAAAATGGCCATGCCGCCAACAACACCCACGCCCAAATAGGGCAGTGACAAACGCCAGAGACTGACGCCCGCCGCGCGCATGGCGGTTAATTCGTTGTGACGGCTGTGATTGGTCAGCGCGTAAAGACAGGCCAGCAGCAGCGAAACGGGAATGACCTGGTCCGACAGAATTTCCGGCAACGTGACAATGTAATACTCGACCACGTCGAGGAAAAGCAGATGTCCTTCCTGGAAACGGTTGATCTCGAAGATCAAATCGAAAGCGACGTAGAAGATCAGGAAACCGCCCAGACAAAATGCCAATGGCACAAGCAACTCGCGGAGTAAATAGCGATCCAGCAAACGCACAAAACATCTGGTTATTTCGGCGGCACAGCCGAACGGATGAACGCGGCCAGATCGTGTTTCAACGCCGCCAGCGAAGGTTGATTGACGTACATCATGTGGCCCGCCTCGTAATAGCCCATGCTGACGTTGGTCTGGAGGTTGGGCGGCAGGCCCATGTGATCAAAGGTGTAGCGGGTGGCCAGATAGGGAGTGGCCATGTCATAATAGCCGTTGGCCACAAAAACCTTCAGGTAGGGATTGTGCGTCATGGACCGGCGCAACGTCTCGGCCACGTCGAGGTAGTGGTTCCTGGCGTCATTGAAATCCCAGGGTTGCACTTTTCCTGTCAACACTTCGTACGGCAGATCGCTTTCGAATTTGAGTTCGCGCCGGACATAATCATTCAGGGTGGCCGTGAAAGGCCCCAGCACGGAGGTGAAACTGGGATCATACTCCGCGGACTCGCCGACGGCGTCGAGGTCCGTTCCCGTCCGGCGCGCGTCGTAACGTCCGATGATGAGACGTTCCTGGCGCAGCAATTCCTTGAAATAGCGGGAGGCATGGACGCGCAGATTGGCCCGGTCCACGTAGTCCCCGGACAATCCGGTCAGGCGCGCGACCTCCTTGATGACGCGCTGCCGGTCAGGCGCGGAAAGGGCGGAGCCTTGCATGAGGGCGCGGCTGTAATCGCCCAGGGCATACTGTTCCGATTCCATCAGCGCTTTCTTCCTGTCCGCCTGCAAATCCGGCGGAAGCTTCTTATGGAACCAGGCCACGGCGGTTTCCGTAGGCAGGTACAAAACGAAAGGAAGATCGTTGCCCGCGTTAAAACTGATGGTGGAAAAGTCCAGGACCGAGGAAACGAGCGCAATGCCGTTGAGGTACATGCCAAAACGGTTTTCCAAATAGCCCGACAACCCCGCCGCGCGCGTTGTGCCGTAACTTTCGCCGATCAGGAATTTGGGCGAGTCCCAGCGTTTGTAGCGCGTGGTGTAAAGGCGGATGAAATCGCCGACCGATTGCAGGTCCTGGTCCACCCCGTGATATTTGCGCGCGTCTTCGCCCGGCACCGCCCGCGTGTAGCCGGTGCTGACCGGATCGATGAAGACCAGGTCGGATTCATCCAGAAGGGAATACGGGTTGTCAATCAAATGAAACGGAGGCGGCGGCAGGCTGCCGTCCTCCTTTAGAAAAACCCGGCGCGGGCCGAGAAGACCCAGGTGCAGCCAGACCGAGGAGGAACCGGGGCCGCCGTTGAAGGAGAACGTGACCGGCCGTTCCCCGGCATTGGTGGCATCCAGCCGGGTATAAGCCACGAAAAAGAACGAAACATGCGCCTTGCCCTCCTCGTCCTTGATGACCAGGGTGCCCGCCGTTGAATTATACTTGACTGGAACGCCGTTGATCGTGACCGAGTTGGTGGTTTCGGAAAGCTCGTCCTTGGGTTCCTTTTTGTCCGATGCGGCCTCTTTGGCCTCTTCCTTTTTATTCGGCGCGGCGTTTGTGGCCTCGTCCTTTTTTGGCGCGTCAGACTTTTGGGACCCGGTTGTTGGGGCCGGTTCCTTGTCGTCAGCGGCGCGCGGGGCGGAGGAGGCGCAGCAGAGCGCGGCGATGGCCAGGAGCGGCAGCGAGGCGGCGAAGAGCGGTCTATATTTCATGGAATTATACGGGCGTTCGAAGTGGTGGCAGGACCCGGAATTGAACCGGGGACACAAGGATTTTCAGTCCTCTGCTCTACCAACTGAGCTATCCTGCCACAACCAGGCATTTACCGGGGGAATGGTGCGCCACATCCCGGCAACTTAAACTTTTTCCCCGACCTGCTGTTATTCTTTTCAATCAACAAAAGCATCCAGTGCATGGTGCGACAACAGTGCCCCAGGCTGTTTCGAAAAGGCAAGCACTAAAATATCTCCAAGGGTGAAGCTCCTCCCGCCCGGCCTGATGGTGCTCACGGGGGCGCCCGGGGTCGCACCGGCCGCGGAAAAAGAGGAACAAAAGAAGATGGCCTTGGTGGGAACCACCGGCTCCTATTGCGAATTTGCCGGCCTGGGCGCGGACCCGGAACCGTTACAAGCGACCCAGGCACTGTGAGTCAGCAATCTCCGGCAAGATGGTCTAACAACCCGTTAAAAAGCATCTCGTTGCAGCGGGAGCCGGAGTTACGAGTCCCAATTTTCTTTGTAAGTGGAAGGTTGTTTGGAGACTCCTCACGTCGTCTCCTACTTATGTTACAAACAGCCAATGCAGACTCCAAGTGTCATACAGTAACTGCTCTGGAAGTCTCTACTGCCCCGCAACAAAGTTTCTGATTTCCATTGCGTTGGCCACGGAATTCCTCTAACTTGCGTTTCAGACAGGGGAATTGAAGTGCGAACGAGAAATTACAGGGCGGCGGGTTTGACTTCTCCGCGTTCGACCGGATCCGTGGATTCGAACGTGTCAGGGCGGCGTTTGTTTCACATCCCAGTGATTCACAGCCAGGCGGAGATGGGCAGTCTCAGTCCAACCATCCAAGCGATGACGGTGCAGAAGCTGGGCGCCAAAGGGTGGGAGCGCAACGTAAGCTTGATTGATGGCATCTGGACGCAAATTGAGCAAGCGATTGACCGCTGGTCGCTGCCCTACGAGAAGGTGCGCCTCTACCAGGATGGCTTGCCGGTGTGCGGGCGGGAACTGGAGATTGTCTCGGAACTGGCCAAGGCGGGCAGCCGCAACCACCAACTGCTGCTGCGGTTGAAGGAACGCGGCGCCACCTTGATGGGAACCGAATCGGCCGACCTGCTGGTGCAGGAATATAATCTGATCAAACAAACGCTGGCGCTCAACGACTCGGCGACGGCTGCCCGCTGGCAGGCCCGCCATCAAGAGAGCAGCCGTTCCCTGCTCAGACGCCGCGACCGAGCCATCGCGGAACGGATCAACCAGACGCTGTGCCGGGGTGAAATCGGCCTGTTGTTTTTGGGAATGTTGCACTCCTTGAAACGCTGGCTGGATCCGGATATTCAAGTCACACATCCGCTTTATCCGCCATCTCCAGGGAGAGACCCATGCCCATGACCGAGAGGAAAAGCCAGGTTCTGATTGTGGACGACGAGGAGGCGATCTGCAAGTTGATCTCCCACTTGTTGGAGCAGGAGGGCTTTGTCCCACTGGTGGCGCAGGACGGCAAGACGGCCCTGCAACAACTTCGCACCGCGTCGCCGGACACGATGATTGTGGATCTGAGGTTGCCGGATTTAGACGGGCTGGAAATCCTGCGGCAGGCGAAAGCGCTGGATGAGGATCTGCCGGTGGTGATTCTGACCGCCCACGCGGAAGTCCACGGGGCAGTGGAGGCAATGCGGGCGGCCGCTTTCGATTATCTGGCCAAACCTTACGACCATCAGGAGTTGGTGCGGGTCGTCCGGCGCGCATTGGCCCAACGGCAACTGAGCCTGAAGATCAAACGATTCGCCCTCCCGCCCGGCGCCAGCCATAATCTCACCGAGATCATGGGTCCCAGCGAGGCCATCGGGCGGCTGATTGAGGACCTGAACCGCGTCGCCCAATCCAACTTCAGCGTTGTCATCATTGGGGAAACCGGCTCCGGCAAAGAAGTCGTGGCGCAAGCGATTCACAGGAGCGGCCCGCGCGCCAAAGGCCCCTTTGTGCCGGTGGATTCAGGCGCGATTCCAGAGACGCTTTTTGAGGCGGAATTGTTCGGGCACGAAAAGGGGGCCTTTACTGGCGCGGCCGGCCGCAAGCCGGGCCGGTTCGAGCAGGCCAACGGGGGCACGCTCTTCCTGGACGAGATTTTGAACATGCCGCTCGCCGCCCAGGCCAAAGTGCTGCGGGCGCTGCAAGAAAAGTCCTTTTGCCGGGTCGGCGGCACACAGCCGATCAAAATTGACGTGCGGGTGCTGGCGGCGGGCAACGAGGATTTGGACGCGGCCGTCGCGGCGGGGCGGTTCCGGGCGGACTTGTTCTATCGGTTGAACGAGTTCACGCTCCGGATTCCGCCGCTGCGCCAGCGCAAGGAGGACTTGCTCTACCTGGCGAAGCGGTTCCTGGATTTGACCAACCAGGAATTGAAAAAGGCGGTGCTCGGATTTTCCCAGCCGGCCATCCAGGCGCTGCTGAATTACCCGTGGCCGGGGAATGTCCGGCAACTGCGCTCGACCATCCGGCGGGCCGTGCTCCTGGCTGGCGAGGTGGTGACCGAACGCCATCTGGATATTCTTCAAGAGAACAGTGAGGCTTGGCGGCATGCGGCGTCACCCGTCAAGGCGCAAGCCATGTCTGCCACCGAGCTTTCGCTCAAGGAAATCGTGGCGCAAAGCAGGACGGTCGTGGAGCGCGAGGTCTTGTTGCAGACATTGCGTCAAACCGGCGGCAACAAAGCCAAGGCCGCCCGCCTGCTCCAAGTGGACTACAAAACGATTCAGTCGAAGATCAAACACTACGGGATCAGCCCCAATAAGGAAACATTATGAAGGAAAAGACCCCGAATAAAAATGAACACCGAGGCGAAGCCGCCGGCAGTGTGGGAGGCATCCTTTCGGGATTAACCGGCTTGGTGGAAAAGCTCAATGAACTGGCGGAAACGGGCGCCGAACTGCGGCGCACCGGCGAGATTCACGGCGCCGGCAAGGAACTTAAAGGCATCTACGGATTTACGGTCAAGGTCGGCTTGGGCGACCAGGCGGCCCGTGTCGAGCCGTTCGGCAACATCCGCACCGACAAAACAACCGGCCAGGCAGTGGTGGAGGAAATCCGGGAACCGGTGGTGGACTTGTTTGAGGAGAAAGACCACCTCTTGATTGTGGCCGAGATGCCGGGGATCAGCGCCGCGGACGTGAAACTCGAGGCCAAGGATGACGTGCTGACGATTACGGCGGCCAAAGGCGATAAAAAATACCGCAAAGAGGTGCTGCTGCCCGGCAGTTATCCCAAGGGAAAAATGCGCCTCTCCTGCAACAATGGCGTGGTGGAAATCAGGTGCGTCAAATGACGGGAGTCTGACCCATGGACAAAACCGAATCCGCGCAACTTAAACTCAAAGTGACGGAGGCCATCGGCAAAGACGTGGGCCGGGCTTTGGCGCGCATCGGGCCGGAAGACTTGGAGCGGCTCCATGTAACCATTGGGGACACCGTCGAAGTGGCCGGCAAACGCGCCACGGTCTGCAAAGTGATGCCGGCCTACAAGGAACTTCGGGGCCAATCGCGCGTGCAACTGGACGGCCTGACCCGCGAGAACGCCGGGGCCGCGCTCGACGAGTTTGTCCAGGTGCGGAAAATAGCCGTGCGCCCGGCCCAGCGCATCAGGTTGGCGCCGCTGACCATTGCGCCCGACAGCCGCGACCTCCAATACATCGGCAGCCTGTTGGATGGCTTGCCGGTCCAGGCAGGGGACCGGATTCGGGCGGCGTTGTTTGGCAGCCGGTGCGCCGATTTCAAGGTGGAAAACACGCTGCCCCACGGGCCGGTGCTGATTAATCCGACGAGCGAACTGGTGATCGGCAAAGCGGAGGTCAAGGAGCGCGCCCGGATGGCTGTGCCTTATGAAGACATCGGCGGTCTCAAGCCCCAAATGCACCGCATCCGGGAAATGATTGAACTGCCGCTGCGTTATCCGGAAGTATTCGAGCGGCTGGGCATAGACGCGCCCAAAGGCGTGCTCCTGCACGGCCCGCCCGGTTGCGGCAAGACGCTCATCGCTCGGGCCATCGCCCATGAAACCGAAGCCCAATTCTTTGCCGTCAGCGGGCCGGAGATCATCCACAAATTCTACGGCGAGAGCGAGGCGCATTTGCGCAAGGTCTTCGACGAGGCGACGCGCCAGGGACCGAGCATCATTTTCCTGGATGAGATAGACGCCATTGCGCCGCGGCGCGAGCAGGTGGCGGGCGAGGTGGAAAAACGGGTGGTCGCCCAACTTCTGGCGCTGATGGACGGGCTGAACAGGCGGCACAATGTCATTGTGATCGGCGCCACGAACATTCCCAACGCGTTGGATCCGGCGTTGCGGCGTCCCGGCCGATTTGATCGGGAAATCGCGATTCCGATTCCGGATCGCAACGGGCGGCTGGACATCCTGGAGATCCACAGCCGCGGCATGCCGTTGAAGCCGGATGTGGATATGAGCCGCCTGGCGGAGATCACGCATGGCTTTGTCGGGGCGGACTTGGAGGCGCTCTGCCGGGAGGCGGCCATGATCTGCCTGCGGGACATTCTGGCCGACCTGGATTTTTCCCTGGCCAAAATTCCATACGAGCGTCTGGCCAGGCTGGAAGTGCGCATGGACCACTTCCTGACCGCCTTGCGGGAGGTCGAACCGTCGGCCATCCGGGAGGTGTTTGTTGAAGTGCCCAATGTGCGGTGGAGCGACGTCGGCGGGCTGGCCCGGTTGAAACAACGGCTTGTGGAAGCCGTCGAGTGGCCCTTGCGTTACGCGCCGCTGTTTGAACAAGCGGGAGTCCGCCCTCCCAAGGGCATCCTGCTGTCCGGCCCGCCCGGCTGCGGCAAGACGCTTTTGGCCAAAGCCATTGCCAACGAAAGCCAGGTGAATTTTATTTCGGTCAAAGGCCCGGCGCTGCTCTCCAAATATGTCGGCGAATCGGAGCGGCAAGTGCGCGAGGTGTTTCGCAAAGCCCGGCAGGCGGCGCCGTGCATCATCTTCTTTGACGAACTGGACGCTTTGATGCCGTCGCGTGGCGGCGCGGCTTCGGACACGCCGGTCACCGACCGGGTGTTGAGCCAATTCCTGGCGGAGTTGGACGGCATCGAAGAACTCAAAGGCGTCTTGGTGCTGGGGGCCACCAACCGGCTGGATCGGCTGGATCCGGCGGTGCTCCGGCCCGGTCGTTTTGACGAAGTGGTGGAAATCCCGCTGCCGGAGGAACCGGAGCGCCGCGAGATATTTGAAGTCCATCTGCGCGGCAAGCCGGTGGCGCCAAATGTCAAAATCAGCGATCTGGCGGCGAAGAGCAAGGGCTTCAGCGGGGCGCAAATCGCGTCGGTCTGCAACCTCGCCGCGCTCCGGGCGGTGCGCCGCGCGGTGGCGCTGGCCGGCGATTCGGACACCGGCAAACCGCCCCTGGCAACCCAGGCCAAAGCGCAGATCGAGCCGGATGACTTGGCGGCCGCGCTGGCGGAAGTTTCTCCCAAGCGATGAGCGAAGATTCCAACAACGCATGGTACGTTTACGGCTTCACGCAGGCCGGCGTCGTGCCGGAAGTCGCGGGTGCGGTGATGACTGAAGCCGGGGTTTCCGCAAGCCTTCCCGGCGGCGGGATTGATGAACCGCACCCTTCATTTTTCCGGCGCAGCGGGAGAGTGGCAGCGGTCTTGAGCCGGGTTTCGCGGTCTGAATTCTGCGGACCAACGGGTGATAAAAATCTGCAAGACCTGGCTTGGCTGGCCCCGCGCGCCTGCCGGCACGAGGCCGTGCTGGAGCAGGTGATGCGCTTGGGACCAGTGTTGCCGGCGCGGTTCGGGACGCTCTTTTCCTCGACGGCAAGCGTGGAAAGTTTTATGCAGAAACACGAAGCCGCCATTGCCCGGTTTCTGGAGCGCGTGGGCGGCCAGGAAGAATGGGCGGTAAAGGGTTTCCTGGACCAGGCGCGCGCGGAGGCGGAGTGGCTGGCTCGCCGGCGGTCAGAGCAACCATGCCCGTCAGGTTCCTCGCCCGGTGTGACCTACCTTCAGGAACAAAGCCTGCGGATTCAGGCCAGGGAAGCGTTGGACGCCCGGCTCGCGGAGGCGTGCGACGACCTCTTGAACCTGTTGAATCCCCTGGCTTCTGAAATTGTCCCGCGCGGCGTTTTGGCGCGCGAAACCCCGGAGGCGGCGCGGGAGTTGGTGCTCAATTGGGCGTTGCTGTTGCCCTCGGCGGCGGTGGCGGATTTTCGCGGCCGGATCAAGCGCGCGAACGCGGAACAGAATCCTGGCGGCCTGGCCTTCGAAGTGTCCGGTCCCTGGCCCCCCTACAGTTTCTGTCCGGTCCTGGAAGCGGACGCGGCGTCGGAAGGGGCCATAGTGAAGGAGTAGAACCATGAGCGGAGACCATGCGGAAGCCAGGGGAAATGACAGCCTTTACGAGATGCTGTTGAATGCGATTCCTTCGTCGGTGTTGCTGGTCGGGCGGGATTTGCGGATCACGTTGGCGAACCGCAATTTCCTGGAAAGGAGCCGGCGCACCAGGGAAGAGACGCTGGACCGGCGGTTGCCGGAAGTCTTTCCGCCCGCGATTTTGGATCACACGGAGATTGTTCGGCGCATTCAAAGCGTTTTTGACACCCACAAGCCAACCACCGGCGAGAGAATCACCTACCGCGCGCCGGGCGGACTGATGCGGATTTACTACTACCGGGTCCTCCCCTTGCCGGACCGGGACAATGTGGAGTTTGCCATTCTGGTGATGGAGGACGTGACGGAACGGGAGCGTTTGAGCGAGGACGTCCGGCGGATGGAGCGCCACCTGAGGACCGTGGTGGAGAGCGCCAGCGAAATCATTCTTTCGACCGATACCGAGGGCCGGATTCTCAGTTGGAACCAATCCGCCGAGCAGATTTCGGGCTATACCCCGCAGGAAGTGGAAGGGAAGTGCTTTTGGGAGTTTTGCGCCCCGGAGCATCAGGCTGGCGTGCGCCGGTCGTTTTCCGAACCGAAAGCGGAGAAAACCCCGCAACGGCCGGAATGGAATTTGGTCACGAAAAGCGCCAAAGAGGTTCCCGTTTCCTGGTTTTGTTCGCCAATGATGGACGATCAGGGCGAAATCATCGGCATTGTGGCCGTCGGGCGGAACCTGAGCGAAGGCTTCAAACTCGAAGCGCAATTGCTGCAGGCCCAAAAGCTGGCCGCCCTGGGGGTGATGGCCGGCGGCATTGCCCATGAGTTGCGCAATCCTCTGGCGATCTGTTCCTCGGCCGCCCAGTTTCTGATGCAGGAGGAAATCACGCCGGAATTTCGCCGCGAGTGCGCCCAAAAGATGCAACAGGGAATGCAACGGGCCTCCGGCATCATTGATCACCTCTTGAAATTCACGCGGCCTTCCGAGCGCGGTGATCAGGTCCAGTTGGACCTGCTGACCGTCCTGAAAGAAACGCTGGCATTGGTGGCCGACCAGGCCAAGATTCAAAATGTCAACGTAACGGCGCAACTACCCGATACGCCCGCGTTCGTGCATGGGGACGCTCACCTGCTCCAACAGGTGTTCATGAACCTGTTCTTGAACGCCATCCACGCCATGCCCGACGGAGGCCAGCTCAGCGTGGTCGTCGAGACGGCCCTCCACCAGGTCAGCGTCCGGGTGGCTGACACCGGGCACGGCATCGCTGCGGCGGACTTGGGCAACATCTTCGACCCGTTCTACTCGAAGTCCAACGACAGAAAGGGCACCGGCTTGGGCCTGCCGCTTTGCTATGCCATTGTCAAACAGCACGCCGGCACCATTGAGGTGGACAGCGCGCCGGGACACGGCAGCGTCTTCACGGTGCGATTGGGCCTGAGTCCGGGATTGATCCCTGAGCCGGAGCCATGAACCGTGAGTACCTTATTGTGGATGACGAGCCGGGCGTCTGCTGGGCCTTGGAGTACCTTTTGACCTCCAAAGGGCTGCCTTGTCAAAAAGCCCAGACCGCCCAGGCGGCCCTGGACTTAATGAAAACTCACCGGTTCCAACTCGTGTTCCTGGATGTCACCCTGCCGGATATGAACGGACTGGAATTGGCCAGGCGTTTGCACGACTTGGACCCTCTCCTGCGCTTCGTGATCGTCTCCGGCTTCCTTTCCAGGGAAGCGGCGGCGGCGGCCCAAGTCGAAGGACTGATTTGCGCCTGTATCAACAAACCTTTCCTGCATGAAGAAATCCTCCGCGTCATCGAGCAGTCCGCGGCGCGCAGTCAGGAAGTTTTGCCCCGCCAGTAGGGAGCGCGGGCCAGGGAACAAATTCCCCAAAAGCCGCCGGCGGGTCGTTGCTGAATCCAAAAACCGGCGGAATGCCCGGTGAATGGGACGGCAAACCTCCGGCGGCAACTCCTCCCGCCGCCATGGCATCACTTCTGCTTTGCTTGTCGGCGGGAACGCTTCCAGATGTTCTGAAAGGTTCATGAGTGAGCAAAACATTAAAAACAAAAACGAATATGGCAAAAGTTACAAAAGCAACAGACTCTTCGAGTCTCGCGGAAGTGGTGGATCGAATTCTTGACAAGGGCATCGTCATTGATGTTTGGGCCAAGGTTTCACTGGTCGGCATCGAGCTGGTTTCCATTGAAGCCCGCGTTGTCATCGCCTCCGTTGAGACCTACTTGAAGTATGCCGAGGCAATCGGCCTGACGGCGACCGCGGCAGCCCCGGCCTAAACAGGGCGGAGGCGGAAAGTGTCGGGCGGGGAATTGATTCCGTTCTCCGCCCGGCCCGGCGCTGCAACCAGGAATCCTCGAAACAGGAAAGGTTTGTCTATGACAAATAATCTAATCAATGACATGGAGCGGTTGTGCGGCGAGATCGCCGCGATGCGGGACAGCCGCGCGGATTTGCTGAGCAACCTCGCGGAAACCCGCGCGGAAACCCAAGCCGCGGTCACCCAGATGCTCGAAGGCTTCGGTGAGGCCCGATCCGAGATGGCCAAACAAACCAAAGCTGAACTGGGCGGATTTGTCGTCCGCATCAAGGAAGCGGTGACTGATCTGCGGCAAAACGTCGCCAACTTGCAGGATGAATTCCGGGATGACCTCGCGGGTGCCCATCGGGCGTGGCATGGCGCCAGCGCCGGCCCACGGCCGGCGCCAACGGCCGCAAAGCCGTCTTTTCGGGCTGAGGAACCGTCCGAGGAGTCGGCGCACAAAGCGAGAAAGAAGAAACGGTAGGACCAGCGGGCCGCCACCGTTTATCAGGACAGTTTGGCCTTAATGATCGGGTTATCGGGGTGTGTGGGTTTTGTGTGTTGGCACCGCACGAGAGTGGGTGGGGACTCCCGGTCATTGAGGCCGTTCTGAGCAGCGGGGCCTGGCCTTGGACAACGATGAAAACACTCGCGTTTCCGCATGAATGTTCATAACTATAAAGCCCCCGGAAGACAAAGGGTGGAAACCGCCCCCGACACCTTTTTGCCCGAACCCAGCAACGGATTTGTGACGACGCCCTTTGTGGAGCAGATCACACGGCGGGCGCTGACCTATTTGCAGGCGGGCTATCCCATCCATTTCGCCGGCGCCGCCGGCACCGGCAAGACCACGGTGGCGTTTCATGTCGCCGCGCAACTGGGCCGGCCCGTGTCGCTGATCCACGGGGACGATGACTTCGGCAGTTCTGACCTCGTCGGCCAGGACAGCGGCTACCGCAGGCACAAAGTTATTGACAACTATATCCATTCGGTTGTCAAAACCGAGGAGGAGATGAAGTCCCTCTGGCTGGAAAACCGGCTCACCACCGCCTGCCAGGACGGGGACACGCTGATCTACGACGAATTCAACCGCTCGCGGCCTGAAGCCAACAATCCCTTTCTGAGCATCTTTTCCGAACGCATCCTGAACCTGCCCAAGCTGCGCCGCTCCGGCGGCGGCTACTTGCGGGTGCATCCGGAATTCCGCGCCATTTTCACCTCCAATCCCGAAGAGTACGCGGGGGTCCATAAAACCCAGGACGCTTTGATGGACCGCTTGATTACCATTCAACTGGAACACTATGACCGGGAGACGGAGATTCAGATCACCGTCGCCCGCTCCGGCATCGGCCTGGCCGATGCCGAAATCATTGTGGATCTGGTGCGCAAGCTCCGGCATGTCGGCGTGAGCAACAGCCGGCCGACCATCCGCGCCTGTATCGCCATCGCCCGCGTGCTGACTTTGCGCGGCCTGCATGTCCAACCGGAGGATTCCATCTTCCAATGGGTCTGCCGCGATATCCTGAGTTCGGAAACGGCCAAGGTCACTCGCGACGGCCGCTCCATCATGCCCCAGAAGGTCGAGGAAGCCTTGCTCGGCGGGCTGCGCCCCACGACGGCTTCCGTCCCGCCCATTTCCCCCGTCCCGCCCCCGCGCCATGCCACTAAGAAAGGAAACGGCCTATGCCTCCTCCAAAACGAATGATTCGCGGCGTCAAAGACATCCGCACCCGTTCCGGCACCCCGGACCAGGTGATCGTCCCTTACAAGGCCTACATGGCCATCACCGCCTTGGAGATGGAAAAATTCCGGCGCGAAACGGAACGCAAAAACCTGACGCTCCGGTTGAACAACATCAACGCCCGCCTGCAAACGGTGGAATCGGAAAAAGCGGCCCTGTTGCAGCGCCTGGGCAGGGAAGCGGCCGGACGGCCCGTCCGGCGGCCGATCAAATCCTCCCGGCCCATCCGGGATTGCCCCGCCGCGGGCACTGCCGGCGGATTCAAATTCCAGTATTGACAGTATCGCCACGGAGTCAGAGCCATGAACACGATTTCCGAATCCGGCCCGCTCAAGGGCGGTGAATACCTCTATGCCATCGCGGCCCTGGAGAAGGACCGCACCTTTAATGTCGCGGGCATTGACGGCGGCGCCGTCTATACTGTCCCCAATGGCCGCGTGGCGGCGGTGGTCAGTGATTGCGCCCGCCAAAAACTCCGCCCGGAACGCGCCCATCTGGCGGCCCACAAACAGGTCCTCGATCGGCTGATGCTGGAGAGCACCGTCTTGCCGATGGCCTTCGGCACCATTGCCGGCGATGTTAAAGCGGTGCGGCGGTTGCTTTCGCTCAACCAGAAACTCTTTTTGGAACAACTGGAGCGCGTGGCCGGCAAGGTCGAGATGGGCGTGCGCGTGAAGTGGGACGTGCCCAATGTCTTCGAGTATTTCATTGATATTCACCCCGAATTGCGCGCCGCCCGCGATCGTTTGCTGGGCAACCAGCGCGAACCCCGCCAGGAGGACAGGATCGAACTGGGACAACTGTTCGACCGCATCCTCAACGATGACCGCGAAGCCCATTCGGAAAAGCTGGAGGAGGCGCTCGCGCCCTGCTGCGCCGAAATCAAGCGGTCGCCGCTCCGCAATGTCAACGAGGTGGCCAATCTCAATTGTCTGGTCGCACGCAACGGCCAAAAGCAACTCGAAGAGGCGGTTTTCCAGGCCGCCAGGCTTTTTGACAACAACTATGCCTTTGATCTGAGCGGCCCGTGGGCGCCACACAATTTCGTGGAGATGGATCTCAAACTCAACGGCCGAACGTGAAGCGGATGCCCCATGCTGCTCCTGGATAAACTCCTGCTCTCTCCCCTCCACGCCACCCTCTGGGCGGCCCGCCAGGTCCATCACGCCATCCAGCAAGAACAAGCGGCGGAACCGGAGCGCATCACCGCCGACTTGAGCGAGCTTTACATGATGCTGGACACAGGCCGGCTCACCGAGGCGGAATTTGGCGCCCGCGAGAAGGTGTTGCTCGACCGGTTGGACCGGATTCAATCCAGATGAGCGCGCCGACACCATCTTTCCTGGCAGACCAAAATCTCGGACTCCTGCTCTTTGGCGGCAAGGGGGGAGTCGGAAAAACCTCTTGCGCCACAGCGACTGCGCTGCAACTGGCCAGAGACTCTCCCGGAACCGCTTTTCTTCTGGTATCAACGGATCCGGCCCACTCGGTGATGGATAGCCTGGCCGGGTCCATGCCGCCGCCCAACTTGCAGGTCACCGAACTGGACGCCCAGGCATGCCTGGCCGCCTTCAAAGGCCGGCACGGTCCCAAGCTCCACGCGATTGCCTCCCGGGGCACCTTTCTCGACCACGACGACATCAGCCGCTTTTTGGACCTTTCCCTGCCGGGGTTGGACGAACTGATGGCTTCGCTGGAAATCGCCGGCTGGGTCGCCGCCCGGCGTTTCCAAACCATCGTGGTGGATACCGCGCCCACCGGCCACACGCTCCGATTGCTGGCCATGCCCGCGTTGCTCCACAATTGGCTCGGAGCTTTGGACGCCTTGCTGGCCAAACACCGGTATATGAAAAAGCTGTTCAGCAGCGCGGTTAATCACGACGAGATTGATGTTTTTCTGGAGGGTCTGGCCGGCTCTGTCAAACAGATGGAAGCCTTGCTCCGGGATTCCGGGCGCAGCCGGTTTGTGCCCGTGATGCTGGCCGAAGAGATGAGCCTCAGCGAAACCCGTTCCCTGTTGGCTGAATTGAAACGCGCGCAGGTGCCGGTGAACGACATTGTGGTCAACCGGCTGTTTCCAGAAAATGAATGTCCGGTCTGCGCTGACGCGCGCGTCCAGCAAAGCCGCATCCTGAGTGAGATATTCAGCAGCCCCGATTTATCTCCCTACGCATGGTGGGGTGTGCCCCAATATCCGAAAGAAGTTTGTGGAGCCGAGGGACTCAAGGCGTTTTGGGAAGGCTTGACGCGCCTGGCCAAGCCGTTGGTTTCTCCCAAAACGCCGATTCCCCCGCACCGTCCGCGGGTGGCAGCGGCGGCCCGCCCGCCCGGCGGGAAATCGCTCTTGCTCTTCGCTGGCAAAGGCGGCGTGGGCAAGACCACCCTGGCCTGCGCCACCAGTGTGCGTTTGGCCCAAGACTCGCCTTCGCGCAAGGTGCTGCTTTTTTCCACCGACCCCGCCCACTCGCTGGCCGGCTGTCTGGGAGTGCCGGTCGGCCCTGCGCCCCGGCCGATTTGTCCGGGCTTGACCGCGCTGGAGATTGACGCCCAAGCCGAATTCTGCGCCCTGAAGCAACTTTACAGCGAGGAGTTGCGCTCTTTCCTCCGCTCGCTTTTGCCCCAAATGGACCTTGCCTTTGACCAGGAAGCAATGGAACGAATCGTGGACCTTTCACCGCCGGGGCTGGACGAAGTCATGGCCCTGACCCGGGTGATGGACCTGTGCGATCAAAACCATTACCGCACCCTGGTGCTCGACTCCGCGCCGACCGGGCATCTGATCCGGCTTCTGGAAATGCCGGAGTTGGTTGACTGCTGGTTGAAGGTCTTTTTTGGCCTGTTCCTCAAATACAAACAGATTTTTCGCCTGCCCAAGGTGTCGCAACGCTTGGTGGAAATGTCCAAAGCCCTCAAACGCCTGCGCGCGCTGCTGGCCGATCCGGCCCAATGCGCCCTCTGCAGCGTGGCCATCCTCACGGACATGGCCTTTGAAGAAACCAAAGACCTGTTGGCAGCCTGCCAGCGGATGCAGGTCAATGCCCCGTTGCTTTTCCTCAATCTGGCCACCCCGCCCGGCGACTGCCGCCTGTGCTCCGCCCTGCGGCGCCGGGAGTCCGTCATCGAACAAAAATTCCGGCGGGCGTTCCCCGCCGTGGCGCAAGTCGTGGTTTATCGGCACGGGGAGCCTCGCGGTTTGGCGCGTTTGGGCCAACTCGGCCAATCGCTCTATGCCGCCCCAGCAACAAAAGACGTGATTTATGCGTGAATTCTGCCCCCAGCGGATCCGGCACATTTCCTTGTGCGAAGCCTTGGATCGCGTCCTGAACACCGGCGTGGTGGCGCTCGGCGAAGTGACGTTGTCGGTGGCCGACGTGGACTTGATTTACCTGGGGCTGCAACTGGTCGTCACTTCCATCGAAAGCGGCCGGGAACTCGCTCCGGCAAACGCCGGCCCGCAACTTGGCCCGGATTCGTACGGCGGCCCACGGCCCACGCCAACAGAGAAAATCCCAGCCAGCCACGCAGCCACGCGGCCCCCCACCGCCGCTTTGCCGTTGCCGTTGGCGGGCCGGACAGGCTCGCCTCCTTCCGGCGCCACTGGCGAAAAAGCCGGGCTTATTGCCAACGCTATCGCCGGCGCCGATTCCAACCGGGAAAAGAATGGGCTGGGGCAATTGGTTTTGACCTTGATGAAAGTCCTGCACGAACTTCTCAAACGCCAAGCCCTCCGGCGCATCCAGGGCGGCGCCCTCACCCCGGCCCAGATTGAGCGGCTCGGGGTCACGCTCATGAACCAAGCCCGGGAGATTGAGCGGCTGCGGAATGATTTCGGCCTGCCGGAAGAAGACCTGAACCTCGACCTCGGCCCGCTGGGCAAACTGCTCTGAATTTCATGACCTCGCAACGGCACATCGAACATTCCACCAGTGGCGCCACGTTGGCCGACCTGCTCGAACGGATACTGGATAAAGGCATTGTCATCGCTGGCGACATCAAGGTCAAGATCGTGGACATCGAGTTGCTGACCATTCAGATTCGGTTGCTGGTCTGTTCTGTGGACAAGGCAAAAGAGATCGGCGTGGATTGGTGGGTCAATCACCCCGCTTTCAGCCCTCATCAGCAAGAGCCCCTCTCGGACTCCTTCCTCAAGATCGAAGAACGACTGGCCAGGATCGAGACGCGGATGCCCGCCGCCGCGGATTCAGGTTGAACCGTTTTCCCTCGTACCGACAACCGCCAAGCTGAAGGCGAAACAAGGCCAAACGCAATTTAACAACGGAACAAACATGGAGCAAACAGCCATTCTCGACGGCGATCCCGCCGCGGCGGAAATCGTCACCGAAGTCCGGCGCGAAGAGGCGCTGCTCAGGGCGGAGGCTTTGCAGAACGCGATTTTCAACAGCGCCTTCTTTTCGTGCATCGCCACCGACGCGAAGGGCGTCATTCAGATCTTCAACGTCGGCGCGGAACGGATGCTGGGCTACGCGGCCGCCGACGTGATGAACAAGATCACCCCGGCCGACATTTCCGACCCGCAGGAAGTGATCGCGCGCGCCAAGGCGTTGAGCGTCGAACTTTCCACGCCAATTACGCCGGGCTTCGAGGCCCTGGTGTTCAAGGCCTCGCGCGGCATCGAGGACATTTACGAGCTGACCTACATCCGCAAGGATGACAGCCGCTTCCCGGCGGTCGTGTCGGTCACGGCATTGCGCGACGCTCAAAACGCCATTATCGGCTACCTGCTGATCGGCACTGACAATACCGCGCGCAAACAGGCCGCAGAGGAGGCTGTGGCGCATCTGGCCGCCATCGTGGAATGCTCGGACGACGCCATCATCGGGAAGGATTTGCGGGGCGTCGTCACATGTTGGAATCTGGGCGCGGAAAAGGCTTTCGGCTATTCGGCCCGCGAGATGGTGGGACAGCCAATTACGAGGCTGATTCCGCCGGAGCGCCAGCAGCAGGAGGCGGAAATTCTTGCGCGAATTCAGCGCGGTGAAAACGTGCCGCATTTGGAGACGGTGCGGGTGCGCAAGGACGGAAGCAGGGTCGAGGTCTCGATCACCGTCTCTCCCATCAAAGATTCGGCGGGAAAGGTGGTCGGGGCTTCGAAAGTGGCGCGGGACATCACCGAGCGCAAGCAGGCGGCGGAGGCCCTGCGCATGATCAACGCGGAACTGGAGCAGCATATCGTCGAGCGCACCGCGCAACTGCAAGCCGCCAACGAGGAACTGGAAGCATTCAGCTATTCCGTTTCCCACGATTTGCGCGCGCCGCTGCGCCATGTCATGGGCTACGTGGATTTATTGCGAAACGAGGCCGGGGCATCACTTTCCGGCAAAGGCCTCTCTCATCTGACGACGATTTCCGAAGCGGCGAAACGGATGGGGGAATTGATTGATGACCTGCTGGCGTTCTCGCGCGCCGGGCGTGTGGGATTGCGAAAGAGGGACATCAATCTCGATGAGTTGGTGCGGGAGATGTTGAGGGAATTTCAGGCGGACACAAAGGAACGAAACATCGTCTGGCAAATCCACCCGCTGCCGGCGGTGTGGGCCGACCATAACCTGCTGCGCCAGGCCCTGGCCAATCTGATCTCCAATGCGGTGAAGTTCACGGGCGCTCGCGCGCAGGCTGAAATCGAGATCGGTTGTGGTCCCGACGCAAACGGCGAAACCGTGATTTTCATTCGGGACAACGGGGCCGGTTTTGATCCGTGCTACGCCCACAAGCTCTTTGGCGTATTTCAACGCCTGCACAGCGCCGCGGAGTTCGAGGGCACCGGCATCGGCCTGGCGAATGTCCAGCGCATCATTGGCAGGCACGGCGGCCGGGCCTGGGCGGAAGGCGTGGTGGACGGCGGCGCGACATTTTACTTTTCAATTCCAAAACAAAAGGGGGCATAAATGAACATCAAAAACATCCTGCTTGTGGAAGACGATCCGCGCGACGTGGACCTGACACTGGCCGCGTTGGAAGAGCATAATCTGGCCAACAAGGTCGTGGTCGTCCACGACGGCGCGGAGGCGCTGGATTATCTCTACTGCCGTGGAAAATTCAAAACGCGCGCGATCGGCTATCCTGTCGTCGTGATGCTGGACCTCAAGATGCCGAAGGTCAACGGACTGGAAGTGTTGAAGACCATCAAGGCCGACGAGTGTTTGAAGTGCATACCCGTGGTCGTGCTTTCGTCCTCGCGGGAAACGCCGGACTTGGTTGAGTGTTACAAACACGGAGTCAACGCCTACGTCGTGAAGCCCGTGGACTTCGTCGAGTTCATGAAGGCGGTCAAGCACCTCGGCGTTTTTTGGGCGGCCATCAACGAACCGCCGCCGCTGATCGGAAGGGAAGAAACTTCGACGCCCAGCGATGAAGTCATTTCGCCCGGAAAAGAAGCGGCTTGCCGATGAAATCCCCGCTCCACATCCTGCACCTGGAGGATGACCCGGACGATGCCGCGCTCGTTCAATCCACCCTGGAAATCGGGGGCATCGCTTGTGCGATCACCCGCGTGCAAAACCGCGATGATTTTGTGGCGGCGCTCGAACGCGGCGGCGTTGACCTGATCCTTTCGGATTTTACCCTGCCCGGGTTTGACGGGTTGTCTGCATTGAAAATCGCGCGCGCCAAATGGCCGGACATCCCTTCCATCTTTGTGTCCGGTACGCTGGGCGAGGAACGGGCCATTGATGCGCTCAAGAGCGGCGCCACGGACTATGTGCTCAAAGACCGGCTCGCCCGCCTCGTTCTGGCAGCGCGCCGCGCCATGAAGGAAGTGGAAGAACGGGCCGAATGCCGGCGGCTGGAGGCGCAGTTTATCGAAGCGCAAAAAATGGAAGTCATCGGCCAGCTCGCCGGCGGCGTGGCCCATGACTTTAATAACATCCTCGCGGTCATCATGGGCTACAGCGAGTTGACCATGGAGAGCCTCGGGTCTGACCATGCGCTCAGGAGCAATCTTGAGACGATTCGGTCCGCGGCCGAGCACGCCACCGGGTTGACGCGGCAACTGCTCGTCTTCAGCCGCAAACAAACGGTCCAACCCGTCGTGCTCGACCTCAATGACGTGGTGAAGGACCTGGACAAAATGCTGCGGCGGCTCATTGACGAGAACATCGAAATGACGATTGTTCCCGGAAAACAAATCGGACACATCAAGGCCGACTCCGGCTACGTTGGACAAGTGCTGATGAATCTGGTCGTCAATGCCCGCGATGCCATGCCCAACGGCGGCAAGCTCACCATCGCAACATGCGATGTCACGCTCGATGAAAACTACGCGCGGACACACCCCGGCGCCATTCCCGGCGACTACGTCATGCTCAGTGTCAGTGACACGGGAACGGGCATGACCGACGAAGTGAAAGCGCGATTGTTTGAGGCGTTTTTCACGACGAAGCCCAAGGGCAAAGGCACTGGATTGGGAATGGCGACCTGCCAGAGCATTGTCCAACAATCCGGCGGTCACATCGGCGTTTACAGTGAGGTTGGCAAAGGCACGAGCTTCAAAGTCTGTTTTCCGCGTGTCGAGCAGCCGCTGGATGTCGCGGCCAGACCAATCCAGACCGGGCCGTTGCCGCGCGGGACGGAAACCTTGCTGGTCGTGGAAGATGAGCCGGACGTGAGGCGTCTCGCTCGCGATGTATTGGAAGCCCAGGGTTATGAAGTGCTGAGGGCCTCCAACGGCCAGCACGCCTTGCGCGTGGCGCGTGAGCATAAAGGTTCCCCGATTCGTTTGGTGATTACCGATGTCATCATGCCGCTCATGGGCGGCAAAATGATGGCCGAGTGGCTGAAAATGTCGCATCCCGATCTCAAAATCCTCTTCACCTCGGGTTACATGGATGGCGCCATCGCGCACCTCGGAGTACTTGAGACAGGAGTCCAATTCCTGCCCAAACCTTACACGCCGGCAACGCTGACCCGTAAAGTGCGCGAAATGCTGGATGCTTCAAAATGAAAAGGCGAGAAATGCTCGATGCTTCAAAATGAAAAGATTTGGATGAAAAAATTTCTCTTTGCATTTGCGCCGCCCGGTGTAAAATCCCGTCATGAGCGTGCGAACAAAAATGCTTTTCGCCGCGGCGTTGCTGGCCGGTTGCATCACGGCCTGCAATGCGGAAAACCCCCCAACCAACGGAGCCACCATGAAACTTCACCTCACCACCACCGCCTTTGCCGACGGCCAGCCGATTCCCCGGCGGCACGCGTTCGATGACCAGGACCTTTCACCCGCGTTGCAATGGTCGGGTGTTCCGCCCGCCACGAAAAGCCTCGCGTTGATTTGCGACGATCCCGACGCGCCGGTGGGCACATGGGTGCATTGGGTGATTTACGACTTGCCGCCGACCACCGCCGAGCTTGACGAAGGCGTGTCGAAATCGCCGGAGCTGGCCAACGGCGCCAAGCAGGGTTTGAATGATTACAAACGCATCGGCTACGGCGGGCCGTGTCCGCCCCCCGGCAAGCCGCACCGCTACTTTTTCAAACTTTACGCGCTCGACATGAAGCCGGATCTCAAGCCCGGCCTCACGAAAAAGGATTTGCTCAAGGCGATGGATGGCCACGTCCTCGCCGAAGGACAATTGATGGGAACATATCAAAGGAATTAAAAACATCTTATCCAGGCCGGTCGCCGGGAAGGCAGCGGGGCCGTCGCGGGAAAACCAGACGGCAGCGGTGGTGTGCGCCGTGTTGATGCCACACGCGCCCATCCTCGTGCCTGAAGTCGGCGGCGAAAGAGGCGGCGCGGCGCAGGCGAGTTGCCAGGCGATGCGCGAGGCGGCGGCGTGTGTGATGAGTTTTCGGCCGGAGACTCTGGTGTTGATTTCGCCGCACTCACCGCGCCAACCGCGGGCCTTCGGCGTCTGGGCTGGGGAACGTCTTCAAGGCTCGTTTGCCCAGTTTAAGGCTTCTCGCGCACAGGTGAGCCTTCCCAACGACACGCAGTTGGCCCACGCCATCGTCACCGAGGCCAGGAACCGCAATCTGGCAACCTGGATGATTCACGACCGAACGCTCGATCACGGCGCGCTGGTGCCGCTTTGGTTTCTTGCCGAGGCTGGTTGGGCTGGACCCACCATCGTTCTCAGTCTGAATTATCCGGAGGGCGGCGGGCTGGGTGAACTGGGCGAAGCCATCGCGGCTGCCGCCCGCGTCTCACATCGCCGCATGGCCATCGTCGCGAGTGGTGACATGAGTCATCGTCTGACGCCGGGCGCTCCGTGTGGTTTTCATCCTCAGGCTCATCAATTCGATGAATCCTTCATTCATCTCATCCGCGACGGCGATTACCATGAGATTCGGAATATCGATCCTGAACTGCGGGAACTGGCGGCGGAAGACGCGGTGGACTCCACTTTGGTCGCGGCCGGGGCCGTGGATTGGAAGTCCACCGGCCACAAGGTTCTCAATTACGAAGGACCGTTCGGCGTTGGCTATGGCGTGGCGATCCTGTTCGCAGAAAAATCAAATCCGGCCGATCTGCGTCCGGCTCCTGCTCACACCGCCAACCGCGAGGGCGTGATCCTGCCCGGTCTGGCTCGCCAATCAGTAACGGCGGCGCTGCGCGGCACTTCCGAGCTTCCGCCAGCGGCCAGCGGCCAATATCTCAGCCTGCAACGCGGGGTTTTTGTGACCCTGCACGAGCGGAGCGGAATGTTGCGCGGTTGCGCCGGGACGATCCTTCCTGCCTGCGCCAGCGTCGTTGCCGAAACCTGGCGCAGCGCGCGCCTGGCTGCGCTTCAGGACTCGCGCTTTCCTCCGGTGGAAGCCGATGAGCTTCCCAACCTGCGCTTTGACGTGAGCGTGCTTCATTCGATGGAAAAAATCTCTTCGGCCGACGAACTTGATCCCGAGCGCTACGGCGTGGTGGTTTCCACTGAGGACGGTCGCCGCGGCCTGCTGTTGCCAGGCATCGCAGAGATCAAGACCGGCGGGCAGCAGTTGGGTCTGGCCCGGAAGAAGGGATGGATCGGGCCGGGTGAACCCGTGATGTTGCAGCGCTTTCAAGTGGATCGCTTTGAAGAGCAGATTGACCCTGGCCACGTCATTGGCCGCCGTTCCACGCCATAACACATTGCCGTACAAGTAGTTGTGTGCAAAAGTCGGGGTCTTCGCTGTTTTCGGTGGAATAGAGTTTCATTAAAAGCCTTCTTTGGCGCCAAATTGGAGCGGCCAGCCGGAGCGAAGGAGCGCAGCGCACGGCTGAAGTGCCTGGGATTCTGTACCCCCCCACCCCCCCGCTACAGTGCTACAAACGTTGATTATCAATGACTTAGGGTGCTACAAGGGTGCTACAAATTGGCTTATTTGTAGCACCTGTAGCACCCTGGCATCACACCCACCGCGTCCGCTTATGGCAACAGCGGCGTGGAGGCCAGAATCCAGGCGACACTTGCCGCATTTCTATCCCACTGAAACAGCGAGGAACCCCTGATATTTATGTAATATATTGCAAATCAACATGTTACAAACATGTACCTTATCCAAGCGCCATTCGGGAATCGCCACAATTTTGTCCCGCGCCCAAAATCAAAATAAATCAATTTTTTTCTGGACAAGCCCGGGGAAATAACATAATATCATCACGTTACACGTGAGCAGAAAATGTGGAAATAGATTTGGAGATTCGTAATATGCGAATACATGCAAAACCAATCATGGCTCTGGCGTCTGGAGCAATTTTACTGTTGGCCGTTCTTTGTCAACCGGCCCACGCTCAAGGCGTTGTTGACACCGGCGTGTCGTTGTCGGCGGCTCCTGCCATCACTGACATACCTGAACCTTCCACAGTCATCCTGTTCCTGGCCGGTTCATTGTCCATGCTCCGATTCGGTTGGCGCAAGCGCTCAAGTTAAGCCCTTAATACCGGGCGGTTAGCAACGCGGAGAGCGATCTGGTTTGTGCCAGGACTGCCAGCGTTTCCAGTCTTTGCGCAGCGCGCTCACCATGTCCGTGGCGCATTGATTGAGGGAGGCTGCCCGGATTTTCCCCAGGAGTTTCAGGATGGCGGAAGAATTGCCGCTGGCGAGGTGGATGTTGGCGGTTTCCCAGCCCATGGCCAGCAGGAGGGCTTCCTCGTTCCAGCGCTCCGGCAAATCCGCCAGTTCGAGACGGCAACAGTCCGGCGACAGCCGCCGCACCACCCATTCATCCGTCAACGTCAGGAACGGGTCAGGGCAACGCACGGCCTTTTCGTTCAAGCGCCGGTAGTAATCCTTTTTGCCGCGTTGACCGGTCCATACAGAGGCCGGGGGCGCGCGGGACTTGGCTTCGCGCGCGATTCGTCCGCCGCGGTGCAGCGCGATGGCAATGTATCGTTCGCGCCCCAGACTGCCGACGCCGGCCACCCGATGCGCAAACCGCACTTGCTCCCCGGACTCCGGCAGGGCGGAGAGCAATGCCTTGCGCGCGCTGCGCGGCACCGATTTGACTTTGCGCTGTTGTTCCAGACGCCGCCAAAATTTCTCCGGGTCGCGCAAACGGTCCCGCGCCATTTCGCGCAGCGGTGTTTGTTCCTCGGCGAGCACAAAGGGTTTGCCGCCCGCTTGCAGTGCCTTGCGGTAGCCTCCCAGGATAATCTCCGCCGCCGCTTTGGCTTCGATCTTGAGATGCCCCTCCGGGCAGGCGACCTGGACGCTGGCCAGCAGGCGTGTCAAGTCATTCGCGCAGGCCATGGGAAACGCTTCATCGAAATCGTTGATGCCCCAGACCAGGCGGCCCTCCGAGTCCCGCCAAGTGCCAAAATTCTCGACATGCAAATCTCCCACTGCCACAACTTTCGGGGCGTCGGCCAGGGGCGCGCACACCTCCGGCCACAACTGCGCCCAACGATAAAACGTTCCCCGGAAGAAGGCGAAAAACGAGTCCGCCATATAATTATGCTTCAGCGCCAGGTCCGCCGGAACCAGCCGCAGATGGCCGCCCAGCCATTTTTCATAATTGCGAGTGGCTTTGATGAAATTCATAATAACTGCGCGGCCACCCTTCGGCCCAAGGCCGGCGCTTCACCCAATGGCGCCCGTGCCACGGCCCGGCGGGGTTTGTCTTTCAGGAAGGACACCGCCCGCAGGCAAAGCTCTCCGCCTTCAACCGACGCGCAGGCGCCGATCGGTGTCTGGCAGCCGCCGCCCAGGGCGCGCAGCAAGGCCCGTTCGGCGGTGACGCATTGGAAGGTTTCGTAATCGTTCAACCGCCGGCAAATCCCGGCCATGCGTTGGTCCTTCTCCCGAATTTCCAGGCCGAGCGCGCCCTGGCCGACACAGGGCAGCATCTCCTCAATGTCAAGAATTGTGACGGCCAGGCCGGGGGGCGCGCCGCCGCCTTTCAAACGTCCGCCGGCGGTGATTTGGAGATGGAGCCGGCCCAAGCCGGCGGCGGCCAGGATGGTGGCGTCGAGGCCGGGCTGGCCGGCCAGTTTTTGCAGGCGAGTGTGGACATTGCCGCGAATTTCCACCACTTTGAAATCCGGCCGCCGCGCCAGAATTTGCGCTTTGCGCCGCGCGCTGCTGGTGGCAACGGTCAGGCCCGGCGGAAAATCGGCCAGTTTTGTTTTGGGCTTGAAAGCATCGCGATAGATCAGAACGTCGCGAACGTCCGCGCGTTTTCCCGCGACCGCTCCCAATTTCAAGCCGTCGGGCAGTTGCGTCGGAAGGTCTTTCAGGCTGTGGACGGCCATATCCGCCCGGCTTTTGAGCAGGGCGATCTCCAGTTCTTTGGTGAAAAGGCCGCGCGGCAGGCTGGCGTCCAGGCGCGACATGGGAATGGATTGCAATTTGTCGCCGGTGGATTTGATGATTTTGAGGGCAAAGGCGAGCCTGGGAAATTTTCCGCGGCATTCCGCAAGGACCATGTTCGCCTGGGCGAGGGCCAGCGCGCTGCCGCGCGTCGCGATAAGGATGGGGCCTTCGGTCATACGCTGGCTTGGTTCATTGCCGAAAGGGGGGCGGCGGCCATGAGGGATCCGGCCTTCTGGCGGATGAGGGCGGAGCAACGGGCGATTTCCTCCTGGCGCTGGCGAAGGGAATCGTCGGCAATGGCCTGCAAATCGTCGATGTTATAGAGGTAAACGTTCTCCAGGAAATTGACGGCCGGATCAATGTTGCGCGGCACGGCGATGTCAATGAGCAGCAGAGACCGGTTGCGGCGCAGTTTCATCAATGGCTCCAACCTGGCCCGGTCCAGAATATAATGCGGCGCGGCCGTGCTGCTGATGACGATGTCGGTGCCGGGAAATTCGGCGGCCCAATCCTCGAAATGAACGGCACGCCCATCCAATTCCCGGGCCAGGGCCACGGCCCGATCATGGGAGCGGTTGGAGACAATGATGCTGCGGGCGCCGCGGCTGAGCAGAGCGCGCGCGGTTTTCTCGCCGGTCTCCCCCGCGCCGAGGATCATGACTTGGTGCTGGTCCAGAGAACTGAAAATCTTTCGCGCCAACTCGACCGCGACGGAGCCGACAGACACACTGCCGCGCTGGATGTTGGTCTCCGTCCGAATCTGCTTGGCCACGTGGAACGCTTTTTGGAAGGCCCTGTTCAGTTGGCAGCCTGTCTGCTTGTGCTGCAAGGCTGTCTCGTAGGCCTTCTTTAATTGGCCGAAGATTTCAGTTTCGCCCACCACCATCGAATCCAGGCCGCAGGCGACTTTGAACAAATGTTCGAGGCTATCTGCCTCGCCATGAAAATAAATTTCGTCCTGGATCGGTTCCCGGTAGTTGTGATGGTCGAGGAGGAATTGCCGCAGTTCCACCCTGGCCTGGCGTTCGGCCAGGCCGGTCGCCGCGTAGATTTCCACCCTGTTGCAGGTGGAAAGAATGACGGCTTCTGTAACGATCCCGGTCTGGCGCAGCTTTTCCAGGGCCGCGGGAATCGTCGCGTCAGGAAAGGCGAAGCGCTCCCGCACCGCGATGGGCGAGGAGTGATGGCTCAATCCGATGACGATAAGAGGCATGGGTGGCGGCCGGGTTAAAAACGGTGCGAGGGTGACAACAGGTTGATGCCCCAAAAGGTCAACAGAACAAAGGCGAAAGTCCCGACGGCGCCCCAGGCAAAGCGGCGGCCGGATTGGTGGAATCGCCCATGCAGGATGAGCAAGGCCAGGTAGAGCGCCCAAACCAGCCCCGACCAGATGACTTTTGGATCCCCGGCCAAGCGCGCCTCGGGCCGTCCTTTGAGCAGCAGCGGAATAAAGGCCAGGCCGGTGGTGAGCAGGATAAAACCGGCCCAGAGCATTCGATTGATGATTTTTTCCAGGCGATCCATCGGCGGCATCAGGGAAAAAACGGCGCGCAGTTTATGGAACTTCAAATCGTGCTCCTGCGTCAAGTACATGACGGCGGCCACGGAACTGAGGCCAAAGGCGCCGTAAGAAAGCAAGGTCAACGCCGCGTGCAGGCTCACCAGGTCGAGGTTGAATTGCGGCTTTGCGCCGGGAGTGTCCAGGCCCGGCATGAGCGCGAAGACGCCGATGGCAAAAACAACGGGCGCGGC
>Ga0326728_10007812_pt1 | contig 27070 bp, 25 predicted proteins | sample MB3enrmetagenome_FD_207602 | JGI IMG/M metagenome (GOLD analysis project Ga0326728, IMG submission 207602) | Lab enriched peat soil microbial communities from McLean, Ithaca, NY, United States - MB31MN | ecosystem: Environmental > Terrestrial > Soil > Wetlands > Peat | place: USA: New York...
CCCCATCGGCTAAGGTATCCGGCGCCAAGTGGCCTTAGCCGCGTGAACTTATTCACACCCTCAAAAGGCCACGCTCAAAACCGGCAGATTCCGTCCGAGTTCTTATTGGGCCTTTTTGCCCTGGCCCGCAGAGCTTCAAAATACACCAACATTTACTCGGGGGAAGTTATGGGGAGAAAATTGGCAATTTTAACCGGGGCAGCTCTGGGCGTTGCTTTGTTTATACTTTTCCAGGGCAGCGCTCTTACGGCTGAACTTGGAGGGCAACCTGCAGCGTCGTCACAAAGCGATTCGGCGCAAACCGTTCCGGAACGCAATGCCGCAGAGGCTGCGCCGTCCGTGCGGATCAGTATAGACAAGGCCGCTCTCGATAATCATGGAACGGTCAATTTAAGCGGGACCGCCCCTGCTGGAAAACCGGTTTACGTGGAAGTATGGACTGACGAAAAAGTCCGTGCGTCCCGCTTCGATTCCGATCCGGACAAAAAAACCGGAAAAAGACCCTACATACTTTATATGACGGAACAGATGCCGGCCTACTACAAGATACTCACCCCGGTTGAAAAGAAGAGCGCGCTTGAGGAACTGAAAGCTCAGGGAAAGAATTGGAGTTGCTCTCTGGCGCTCAAAGATCTGGGAGCCGAATGCGCTTTTGCGGCGCCGGCGGCGTGCGGGATACGCAGGTACCAGGCAAGCCTGGTGGGCAGCGTGGTGGGGTCGCGCGGAGAGTTGCTTCCGGAAATGAGCCCGCAGGAGAATTCAGATCGCGCAAAGCAGCTTGCAAAAGCGAGGTTCCGCTCACCCGAGGCCCTTTTCGTGCCCGATATCGAAATAAAACCGGACGGGTCTTTCAGCACCAAAATATTTGTGCCCGCAGGCGCCCCCAAGGGGAAATATAATGTGCGGGCAGTGATTGACGGCGATATTGCAAGTCAGGTCGTATCCTTCGAAAACAGGATCGCTTATCCTTACGTCTATCTGCCTAATGCCGGCGCCACCATCAATCTTTTGTATCCCTTTTTTCTTTCCCTGGCAATTTCGATATTCGGGGTACTGATGGGAGCAGGCGGAGGGTTCATCCTTAACCCACTCCTGATTTCCCTGTGGCCCCTTCCGCATACGGTCGTGGCCGGCACCGTCATGCCGACGGTAGCCTTCTCCCAGGGCAGCGGCATAGTGAACTACTCCAGGATAAAATTCATAAACTGGAAGTTGGGGATTTCAATCGGCCTGGCAATGCTTGCGGGTGGCTTTATCGGCCCTAAACTCACCGAACTGGTCACGGTCGAACAATATAAGTTCGTCTTCGGTTGGATTCTGATAGTCCTTGCGGGCCTGATGCTATGGCAGACCACCCCTGGATACCTGGCCAAAAACAGCAGGGAACAGGCAATTTTGAAAGAGTACCGCAAGAAGGCCGAACAGGCCGCAGCAGCTCTTAAAACGGCATAATTCCGAAAAGCGCCTTTGATACGGAGAAAGATATGGAAGTTACATTCTGGGGTCAGAAATTCAAAGTGAATTTGATTTTCGGATGTATCGGCGGATTCGTGATAGCAGTAGTCGCCTCCATGTTCGGATTCGGCGGCGGGCCTTTCATGGTTCCGCTCATGACCGTCGGACTGAGGCTCCCGATGTTCGTGGTAGTCGGCAGCTCGCTTCTCGCCATCTTTTTCAACACCATCGTAGGAAGCCTTCGCCACTATCAGTTTGGAAATTTCGATTTGATATTCTTCCTGATAATGTTCCCGGGAGCAATTCTGGGCGGCTACATAGGCCCTCAGATCGCGAAAAGGATAAGCCCTCTCATGGTCAAAAGGTTAGCGGCCGCCGGTCTGCTTATCCTGGCGCTAAACCTTCTCGGGCTGTTCTAATTGCATGATTGACACAGGTTCCACGATACAGAGGTGTATAACTTCTATATCGGTGTTCTATAAAAGTCGAAAAACCCGGCTATCGGGTGGCTTCTTAGTTTCGCAAGACCGCTCCCGCCGATCCTGCCTTTACAGTTTCACCGCCCCGCCACGTCAGTTTTAAACCGGTCAAGCAGCAGACACGATTCAGCTTCGATCCCCAGAATCTCACGGACGGTTTTTATACTCCCGCCCCCGGATAGATGCCACCATCCGCCGATATATACCGGCCGCTCCGGACTGAATCGTTCAAGGGCCGATATTATCCGGCGGACCATCCGTTTTTCCCTCTCCAGCCAGCGCTCAGCATCGGAAGGTTGAGTTTCATAGCTCGAGGGCCCTCCATTGATTCTGCGCGCAGCCTGAGCGTAGAGCGAGGAAACACTCGGCCTGGCGCCATCGAGATGCAGAAGCCGCTCGATGTTTTCGGCCGAAATCATCTCAGGCCATGTTTCGACCCATTCCCTGCTGAACTCGGAAGAGTCAACCGCCACCGGATCGACGCCGGTCTTTTTTGTGTATGCAGCGGCAGCCCTGTATTCGAAAGGCAACCCCAACTGGCGTAAAATCGAGGCGATTTCTACATGTTTGAGGGCGGTCTTAAAGTCTGTTTTCATTTTATGAGAGACGAGACCTATTCGTTCTCGAAAAATCTTTCTCAGCTCCGTTGTGTGCCGGATTCGGAAATTAAGGGCGAAATGGCTGATTTCGACCAGGACCAGGTCCGGTTTGTAGAATTCAAGGAAGGCCCTTGTCCTGGAAAAACCTTCGGGATCGGAGTGTAAAGTCCCAAGGAGAATCAATCCGTCAACAGGTCTCGTTCGGGAAACAGGCAATTGAGATCCCTGAAATGGCTGATATGCAGCCCAGCCTTCAATGAAGGATTTTTGTAGCTCACGAAATGAACTCCGGTGGCCAACGCAAGCTCCTCGTCCACCTTAGAGTCGCCGATATATAGGACATGCTCCGGCAAGACCGCGAATTCGGTCAATATTCTTTCCATTATTTCCGGATGGGGCTTCGGGTTGCAAACGTCGGAAGCCGAGACCACCAGGTCGAAATAGTGTCTCAGATCGAATTGCTGCAGAAGTTCCACGGTGGAAACGCTACGATTTGTGGCAAGTGCGATACGGAAATGCTTCCCTGCAAGTTGCAGAAAAGCAACCAGTCCGGGTTCACAGCGCAGGCAGCCGTTAAACGGGCCGAAATCGACGGTCTTCAAATATTCCATAGCGCGGTCGAAATCATCGCCTTCCCCACCGGTCAAGTAGAGGAGAGACTCGCGGGCCGGGTGCATGTGTATGAACTCGACCTGGTCTTCTCTGACCGGGGGTCCTCCGACCTTTTCCATAACATGGCTGTAAAACTGAATGTTGGCCTCACGAGAATCAAAAAGAACCCCGTCACAATCCAGCGCGACTACCCTCAGACCGGGGATTCCAGCAGCAAATTCATCACAAGCTCTCTTATGGGCCTCTTTATCCATATTAAACCATCCCACCTAAATCATTTCTTGCCGCAGCGCGATTTTGGTACTAAAAATAATTCGCTAATGAAAGCCAATATGGGAAATTAACAATGAAAAATCAATTCGATTATCTCGTCATCGGTAGTGGCATCGCCGGTCTTACTTTCGCCCTGAAGGCCGCACAGAGCGGATCAGTAGCAATTGTAACAAAAAAAGACAAACTTGAAACCAATACAAACTACGCCCAGGGTGGAATAGCGTGCGTTCTCGGCCAGGATGACTCCTTCGATCTCCACGTCCAGGATACCCTGAAAGCGGGTGACGGCCTCTGTCATCCCGGGGTGGTGGATGTTGTCGTAAGGACGGGTCCTGAGCGAATTCGGGACCTTCTAGAACTGGGTGTCGCATTCAATCGCAGTCCCGACGGCGATTCCTTCGATCTGGGAAGGGAGGGCGGCCACAGCAGGAACCGCATTCTCCACTCACGGGACACGACGGGCAAGGCTGTTGAAAAAGTGCTGATCGCCGCCGCCGAATCCCACCCAAACATCGTTATATTTGAAAATCATATCGTTTTGGACCTGGTCATTCAGCAGCGTTCGATGAAAACCGGCTCTATCGATCTGCATCAGAGGGACACGTGCCGTGGCGCTTACGTCCTCGATGTCGCCGGAGAGCAGATACATACCTTTGTGGCCAATGCGGTTCTGCTGTGCACCGGCGGGGCCGGGAAAGTCTATCTTTATACCAGCAATCCGGACGTCGCTACCGGGGACGGACTCGCTATAGCCTATCGCGCAGGCGCAAAGCTCGCCAATCTGGAGTTCGTTCAGTTTCATCCTACGTGTCTCTACCACCCTGCGGCAAAGAACTTCCTGATTACTGAAGCGGTGCGAGGCGAGGGAGGCAGACTGATCGATCGGCGAGGGCGGGCTTTTATGGAGAACTATCACCCGCTCAAGGATCTTGCGTTTCGCGACATCGTGGCCCGCGCAATCGATACGGAAATGAAGACGAGCGGAGACGACTGCGTTTTTTTGGATATAAGCCACAGGGACGGAGGATTCCTGAAAGAGCGTTTTCCGAACATATACCAAAAATGCCTCTCACTGGGAATCGACCTCACCAAGGACCCTATCCCCGTTGTCCCCGCCGCCCATTACATGTGTGGAGGGATCGTCACAAACTTTTCGGGATGCACGACGATCCGCAACCTCTACGCGCTTGGCGAATGCGCCTGCACTGGACTGCACGGTGCAAACCGCCTCGCCAGCAATTCCTTGCTGGAAGCCATGGTCTACGCCCACGCGGCTTCCGAGGAATGTGCCGCGCAGATGCCATCGTGGCGAAACCGCCGGCTTCCGGACGTACCGGACGGTTCGTCAAAATCCGTCGGCAATAATTCACCAAACAATGAATCGGTCATGATAGCTCACAACTGGGATTTCATCAGGCGGCTTATGTGGAACTACGTAGGTATAGTCAGGACTGACAAACGGCTTGCCCTCGCTTTGACCCACATCGGTCAAATCAAGATGGAGCTAAGGGAACATATGCCGAATATCCCGCTCAACAGCGATCTCATAGAGCTTCAGGGGCTTGCCCTGGTCGCCGAACTTATCATCCGGTGCGCCATTCAAAGAAAAGAGAGCCGTGGACTTCACTTCAATGTCGACCATCCCGAAAGGGACGACAAAAATTGGCTTAAAGACACTATCGTCAGGAAAAACCCCGCTGAAGAATTCCTACCGATGGTGCGGTTTATGACAACTGGGAAGGCTTCCGACCAGGATCAGCCTCTCGCATTTCTGCATCGATAACCGGCTCGGAGGTCACTGCAAAAGGGGCATCGAGAAGCTTTGGAACGTTTGGATTCTGTTCGATCCTCATGGTGAGCACGCCGCCCATTATGCTGATTTCATAATTCCTGTCGGCTCTGCCAAAGGATTCTTTCAAGCTCCGCAGCTTTTTTACGGCTTTGCGGTACATATAAACCATGCCCGCCGCAAAAAGCGCGAACATGATCAGAAAAACCCACCCGGGCGTCGAGATAACCTTACCGATGAACATGATTATCCCCATGATCCCAAAGACTAACAAAACCTGAAGCCCTATGATCATGTAGAGATAGTATACGCCCTGATCTATCGATTGCCGGCCATCCGCGCTTCCTTTGGCCGTTTCGTTCTCTTCACTTTTTCTTCTGCTGCTGCGGTCGAACCACATATTATCACTGTTCCCTTGTCTCAAATTGCATTCGCGCTTTGTCCTGGCCGGCGGGGGCGGCAAGCAGGTGCGTAACGCCACTTTGTGCGAGCATCTGTTTCTCTATCCGGAATTTTTCAATTTCCATTTCATTCAAAAGCATCTGCTTTGAGAGTCTGTATCGCAGGTAGATTATCCAAACAAGCAACCCTCCGGCGAACATTGCAGCTCCCGTGAAGAAAAACGGATAATCTTTCACCGCACCAAAGAAAAAAGTGACCGCGTCGCCCAGAATCGACGGGATCAACCAGAAGATAAGCATAAAGATTACCACGAGAAACCCGGCGCCCAGAATGGAAAAGTTTTTGGACACGCTTAGAAAAGCTCCAAAACGGCTTTTGACCGGCCCGGTCCGCTCGGAACTTTCTTCTTCAGGGCTCCCTTTCAGAAGAATCAGCCATGCCTGCGCCATGAAAAAGAGCATCAGTATCAGGCCAATAGGTATGCCGACAGCCATCAAAATCCAGGCTCGATAATTGAAGGACACCATCTCGGATTCAAGCTGAGTAGTGTAATTTCGAAGAGAACCGAAGTTGTTCTCAAACATCATCTTTTCGTAGGAACTAAGAATGGGGCCGGGACTCTCGTAAATTTTTCCGCCCTCAGAGTCCAGAACGCTGACTCGAGTCTTAAGCCCCGACTGATTGCAGACGCCTATAAAAATTGCCAATTCGAGTAAAAGAAGTAAAACCGCCCCTAGCGCCAATACTCGCTTCGGGTACTTAGAGTCTTCGAAAAACTCGGAAAAGGACAAACTTCCGGCCATATCGTCTTCCAACAAGCCTTGTGCAATATTGCCAGCCGCCACCCTTCGCGCATAGTGCCGGCGGCCAGAGAAAACTAACACTGCGTGACGAAGGGAGTCAAACAAAAACCCCCTGCGGTCAGAGGTTTCCCTCGACCACTGGGGGTTGGCGGCCGATAACTAAAAACCGGAGACTGACAACTCATTTTCTAGGCCCTGTTCAGCTCCTTTTCTCGCGGGAAGAGGGGCAAATATCTATATGAGAGTGAAATTATCAGAGTGCAGTAAGCAAGCATCGCAAGGATCGGCGCTGTTTCATATACAGTCGGAATATAGACCTGCCATTTGTCGAAAGGCATTACTGGAGCTGCAATCGCGGGGATTGTCATTACGAAGCGGTTGAGCGATACGCCTGCAATGTCGAGCAAAAAGGCGCCAAAAAGCAGGAAATTGTTTTTTCTCGCCGAAGGCGATAGGAGAATAACAGCAGGAAGAACGCCGCAGATACCTATCTCGGCGATCAGGAGCCAGATCCCGTATGGCCCCCAATAAAAATCTCCCAGTTTCAAGCCCAGGCCCGGAGACTGGACGAAGCCCCAATACGCGGTGTCTGCAATCTTCAGTACGACGTAAATGCCCAGGAGCACACCTTCGATCTTGCCGATCAGCTCGTAGACGCTCCTGTCTACAAGTTTCTTTCTCGAAACTTTTTCGATCGTGCCGCAGATAAGGGCGGTGAAAGCCGGTCCGGAGGCTATTGCAGAGAGAATGAAAAGAAAGAAGGTCCACGGCCATATAAAAAGCCCTGCTCTGTAAGCATAGGGTCTGGCGAACAAAACACCGGCAACGCCGCCCAGCGAGCCTTGGTGGAAAAAGCTGAGGAATGTGCCGGTAAGGGCGAAAATTGCCATTATGTCATGCATGCTGTGCCCAAACACTTTGATGGGCTTCACTTCACTTAGTTTGCGGTTTTCGAAAATTATCGGAACATATTCGATGATCAGCACAATAGCATAACAACTAATGCAGAAAATAACTTCGGTCAGCATTGAGTGGACATTCGCATGCCAGTATCCGAACCAGCCTCGCAGCGGCTGGCCTATTTCGAGAACAAGGACCGCCAGCGCTCCCGTGTAGCATACGAACCCTACGACAACTGCAAGATTTATTAGCTTTCCAAGCTCCTTGAGCGAGGGAAAAAACCGGGACAATCCGTAGTAGAGAAAGCCGGAAAAAAACGCCCCGGCGCCCAGGGCTATGATGGCAAGGTCGGCCGTAATGTAGGCCCCGAAGCCGAAATAGTCGTTTAATCCGGTAACGTTCAAAGCCTTCAAAAGCACCACGCCGCCGGCAAACACCCCCCAGCCGATCACTCCGAGCAGAAGCAGCACCCAGAGTCCGAAAACCGGAAGCGAACATCGCTTCAATCCTGCTGGAATCAATGCTCTATCCATTCTCTACCCCTTTACCTGTAGTTTCTACGTAACAGCATTGTCGGATAGTTTCTTTATCCAGTCTTGAGTGCTGATATAGTAGACCTTTGGATCAGTATTTAATTTCTTCAGAATCTGAAATGCGTTGGGGTCCTTTGACAGTTTTCCCGCTTCCGCATGAGGATCCAGAAGGTTGCCGAAAGCTATGGCCTTCGCCGGACACGCGTCCGCGCAGGCCGTTGTATACGTCGCCTTGTCGGGATCGGTCCCATCCTTGTATGCTTTCGAGCGAGCCGCCAGAAGCCTGTGGTGGCAGAACGTGCATTTTTCGACCACACCCCGCATCCTGGTGCTTACCTCGGGACTGAGCATGCTTTCCATCGGTTCCGGCCATTTGGGGTCCCACCAGTTGAAATTCCTGGCGTGATACGGGCAAGCGACTATGCAATACCTGCACCCGATGCATCGCGGATAGATCATCGTCACGATGCCGTTATGCTCATCCCGTGTCGTCGCATTGACAGGACAGACAAAAGTGCAGGGAGAATGGTGCGGCGAGTCGCAATGCATGCATGGGCGGGGCAAAAACGAATATTTATAGTCAGGATAACTCCCGCCATTGTTCAACTGGTATAACGACATCCAGGTTATGGAACGCAGTTTATTCGACTCGTCAGGCTTGAAGGATATATTGTTTTCCGCCTGGCATGCAACGCTGCACGCACCGCAACCCGTACACCTGTCCAGGTCTATAACCATCCCGAAACGAACACCGCTTTGCGCATGTCCTTCTTCGCTCACTGATTCCCCCTTACACGCGACGCAGTTGAGCGCGGCAAGCCCATACGGTCCCCATGAGACTTACCGGGTCCAGTTGGACTTCCATCAAGCTGTTCGCATTTGTACCCTTGCCTTTAATATAGATGTCATAGGCGCCGTGCCCCAGTCCTTTGGGCATGTAGACGACCCCAGGGCGAGCCACAGCAGAAATATTTACCAGCACCGCCGCCTCGCCCTGCATCGTTTTCAGAAAAACCCGCTCACCTTGAGCAAACTCGAGTTGAGCCGCCGTTTGAGGATGTAATTCGACGAAAGCATCCTCACCCTGTAAAACGGTATTTGGAATCAACTTATTCATGAAGGAAGGAGTCGGAAGATATCCCACGCTAGTACACGACGGCTTGTAGGCAACCAGCAGCAGCGGGTATTCGCTCGCGCTCCCTGACGGCTCTGTAAGCGCAAAATGAGGCAAATAAAGCTTATCGTCATCAAAGGGGGCGCCGTTGATCCTGATTGACGGGCAGGCCAGCTCAAGTTTGCCGGAAGCCGTCTCAAAGCCTGCAATCTGCGAAGGCGCGTCATACCAGCATGAACCACCCTTGAGCTTTTTCCATAGGTCGGCGCCGCTGGAAAAATTCGGCTGGACGGACTGAGCTGCCGAAAGTTTTACGATCGAAACCACCGCCTTATCCGCGATCGCTCCTTTGCGGGACTGTGCAAGGCCATCGACCCTGAATTTGAGGTATTCTTCATAGCTCTTCCAGGGCATGGAGGCGTTCACAGGGGCCCCGATACTTTGCGCCAGAGCCAGCAGCACTTCCCCTGTATGCTTAGTGTCGAGCAGAGGCTTCACAACAGGCGCAGCGACGGCATAGTAGGAGAAAGGCGCCCAGGGAATCCCCGCCACGTCATCATAGCGTTCGAAAGCAGTGTGATCGGGCAGTATCAGATCGGCCTGAACCGCCGTCTCGTCCATGTATGACGAAAACGACACCAAGGTAGGCACCTTTCCGAGGGCCTGCTGGAAAAGCTTGTTTTCAGGAATTGAGTAAAGCGGATTGGCCTCATGAACAAAAAGCATCTCGACCGGGTATTTCGATCCCGAACGAACGGTGTCGAGGAATTCATAAAGACCATACTGCCGGAACGGCGCCGGCCCCGATTGCGCCACATCGAGCCTTGGCTGTTCGAGACTCTTCTCCGCCAACGCATCCTTCTGCACGGGCGGGAGGCCCGCAAGCGGAATAGTGGGGGTAAGGCCCACCAGTCCGTTGGACTTCAGATTACCTTTCAAAACGTTGAGGGCTGCGAACGCAAGATGGTTGTAAGCGCTGTTGGCGTTGTCAACCTGACCGACCGCCCAGATTGCGACTGCATTTTGCCGTGCGGCAAATTCGTTGGCGATCGACTCGATTTGAGATGCGGCCAGACCGGTTGTTTTCGCGACCTCTTCAGGAGAGTAAGCAGGCGAATTCAACAGGCTTTTGAATCCCTGGCGTTTCTTCCCCGTGCTGTCGCTCCAGTCTTCGAAACCGAAGACCTTGTTCTTGACAAAATCTACATCATATTGCCCGCTTCGCACCATTACGTGAGCTATTCCCATGGCGAGGGCAGCCTCGGTCCCGGGCGCAACCGCAAGGAACTGGTCGGCTTTGGAGGCCGTCATCGAGCACCTGGACTCAACCTGAACGAGCTTTACAGATCTTTGCCCTCCCTTGGTCCACTCTCGCAGGGCAGGAAACACCACGCCGGCTACGCCATTGCCCTCGAATAAGTTAGACCCGAAGCTCAATATATATTCGGCGTTCCCCAGCCCGAAAGCAAACGGCGACGCCTTGCCCGTCATGAGCTGAGCGGCAAGCTTGAGGCCATCGGCCGCTGACGGCGTTTTGAACAGATTGGGAGATCCGTAAGCGGTAAAGAATTGAAGCCACAGATCGGCCATACTGCCCGCTCTGTTGGAAATGATGCCGGCGACTTGATAAGATTTGCCGTCAGCCCGTATCTTGCCAAGCTTCTTCCCAAGCTCGCCCAGCGCCTCTTCCCATGAGATAGGCTGCAAACCGGAAGCATCCCCTCGGCTCCTCGTCTGCTTCATAGGCTGGGAGACGCGGTAAGGCGCGTACAGGAACTGCAACCCTGACGCCCCGAGAGGACAGATGCCGCCTTCACTCAACGGATTCGCCGGATTCCCCTCTATCGAGATGGCCCTGTTTCCATTGACCAGACGCACCCGGATGGCACAACCGCCTTCGCACATCGTGCATATGCCTGCTGTCCTGGTGATCTCACCGCGTTCGGGGGAAGGACGCCACGCCCAGTTCTGTGACCACCTCGCAGAGTCGGCGGCCAATTGCCATGGCAAGGGTGAGAGCAACGTGCCGCCGACTGCACCGGCAGCGACCTGTAAGAAAGCTCTCCGGCCGGAATTCATTACTTTTCCCCTCTCGTAAACTTTATTTGTGGCAGATCTCGCAGTTGTTGGAGGCCCCCTTCTCGGCATGACACTTCTCGCATTCCACCATTTTCATAGTGGATATGCTGTATCCTGTAAGCAAATTCTCTCTGAAAGGGGGGAGTTTCTTCTCATTTGTAACGTCCCTGTGACAGCGTGTACACTCCACACCCTGTCCATTGTGCGACGCATGAGAAAAAAAGACGTTGTCGGGCTGCCAGGTGTAAACCTTCCATGGCACCTCACGGTCTTTCTTAACATAGTCGCTTATAAGCTTTGCCTCGGCCTCGCTTTTTCCCTGAGGCGACTCATGGCAATCCTTGCATCTGTTTATTCCGGGAATTCCGCTATAAGTGCCGTCGTCCCTAAAGCTGTGGCACGACTCACAGTCCTCGCTCTGGTGAGCAACGTGACTGAAGTTGACCGGCTGGACCTTTTTGGAATAGAGCAGGTTTGGAAAAACGATCCATCCGACGACCAGGGCGCCGACAAAACCCAACAGGAAGAAGATCACCCCGATCGACTTGCTTGCCGAAGAGCTACTTTTGTTTTCGTTCATAGGGCAGCCTCGATATTTCCCTTAATAAATGATACATTCGGGATAATGTATACAATTAGAGAGCAGTACAGGCAAGTGATAAATTTAACATGCTCGGCAAAACCAAAATGACGTTGCCGGAACACGCAATCTCCTAAGCCGCCATTCGGCCTCTTGTCAAGCGAAAAAATTCGAACAGCGGCCGTTACTATCGCGTTTGACGCTTCCCCAGCATGACCGCAATAGCGCACATATTCACAAAATGGGGGGCCTGAGCCATTGTATCCAATTTAGCGAAGCGCGAAATAAAAGGTCAAAAGCCGCTTAATGACGGCAAACACATCGCCTTCGTGGAAGAACAGGCCGCTGTGCCTCAAAGCTACGGGAAAACTTCCCCTTGCAAGAGGATTTTTTCCGCCCACTCGTTATTGCGCAAGGGAATGGACCAGGTTAATTCCTTTCGGACTGCCCCATCCGGTCACCAGATCGTATCCTTTTACAGCTGAGTACCCACCGTTTTTGCCGCTGGTGATGTCGTGGAAGTCGGCGCCATAAGCTGACTTTGAACCAATCGAATAGATAGTCGGGTTTATGAAGCCCGACGGACCGGAATGCTCGTTCACCAAAGCCAGGTAGCCGGCCCATATAGGCGCAGCGAAACTTGTCCCACCCCATCCTCCCTCGCAGATGCCGTCGTAGCAAATGTAATTGTCCAGGCTGGCTTCCGCTGCAACATCAGGGCAATTGCGATAGGCAGTAGATCCTTTGTTGGCCGAGGTGATGACGCCCACCGTTTTTTGGTAGCCGGGAATCGCAATCCTGTTTGGAGAAACACCGCCCCCACTATAGGACCACGCAGTTTCCGATTTCCATGGGCCTCCAGGGCTGGACGTAATCAGGCATGTGCCACCCACCGAGGTGACATATGCATCGTCTGCAGGAAAAACATATTGCGGTTGCTTATTATATGACCCGCTGTCGCCTGAGGCCACGAAAAGAGTCTGACCCTGCGCTCCGAACTCCTTGAAAATAGGGTCGTCACTGCCGGGATCGACCGGCTCCCATCCCCACGAACAGCTTAGTGACTTGGCGAAATTGTCAGTGGCCATCTTGTTGAAGATGCTGACGTCGCTGACATCGGATATATATACCCGGACTTCTTTCATGCCCGGCGCCATAGATATCGCCTCTTCGATATCCAACACTTGTTCGGTGTCGTCACATTTGCCCACGCACTTCAAGCCGGACCCATCCGTCGACACTCCAACGACTATTACAGTGCGTTTTTGACCGATTTTCGCGAAATAGTTGTTGACGTCTGCTATGTTGTAACCCGCAAATTCCGCCAACCCCACCGACTGGCCTTTACCGGTGAGGGTTCCGCCGAAGTAGGCCGCCCGCATATCGCTGCCGATAAAATATCCGTCCGGTCCCGAGCCCATAGCGCCGCCCTTCGCTTCAAAAGCCCTCATGAGGCTGGCAGGACGCGGCTTCGAATAGTTTTCGAGGCCGGTAATATGCCACAAGGCAAAGGGCAGATCCACCGTTGGCTCACGGTCCGGAGCATAGAACGTGCGATCTTCCGTCGGGTGCTGATACACGCTCATTTTTAGGTGGAACGCCTTCTCGATATTCGCCGCGCTCCCCGTCACATTCACAATGTGTCGATTTGGAGCAGTGTCCGTCACGGTTAAGCCGTTTTTTTTCGCAAACTCGATAACCGCGTCGTAATCTTCCTGAGACGGTCCGAAGCGTTCGGTGAACTCTTCAACGCTTATGAACTGGTGGTAAGAGGGGCTTTGCGGATCGTACATCTGCTTCAAGACCTCGTCGAGATCCCATTCATTGCGCAACGGCAAAGCAATGTTCAGCCTCAGAGACTGCGTTGCCGGAAGCCGGTCCATCCGCTTAGCCTGTCCGCTTGAAACCGCCTCGCGCATATGCCGCGTAAGCGTCGGTTGCACTTGCCCATGAACCGGCGCCGGCAAAAAGCAAAAAAGGACCATGGCTGCGAACAGACCCCGTAAGGCGGCAACCGGGGAGTTTGCTCCGAATGGCTTCATTATTGCCCTCCGTTTGCTTGTGTTGAAGCAAAATCTTGTTCTTAGGGCTTTATTTATAGAATATATCTTCTCTCTTTGCAAATTGACTTTTAACCGATCAATCCCCAACAGAAGTCATATGTCAATAGACTATTTACTTAGTTCCAATAGATCTTTGCTCCCCGCCGGCATCTTATGCAATCAACCCCCTTTCGGCGAGCCCGTGAAGCAGAAGATGAAAATATACAAAACCTCCATAACCACGCCATCTTGAAATAATATTTTCGAGTTCCAAATTCGACAGCCTTCCTTCAAAATTCAACCAGCGATCCAGCCTTGTTCGGGCGCCGATATCTCCTCTCGGGAACACGTCGTACCTGCCCAGCCCCCTCAAAAGGATATAATCCGCACTCCACCCGCCAATACCGCGCAACTTCACAAGTTCGCCGAAGGCCATCTCATTATCCATCTTCACAAAATCATCAATAGACAGATTTTGCTCAATGATTCTTCCTGCGCATTCGCTAAGCGCTCTGGCTTTATTGGCCGTAAGGCCGACCCGCCTTATTTCGTCGGCTCCAACCCCGGCGAGGCGCTGCGCCTCGGGGAAAAGATAACATTTCCCACCGGCGCAATCGCAGGGCACACCGTAACTTTCGGCGAACCTGTTGAGAATGCTTATACCTGCGTCCAGTGAGATTTGCTGAAACACTATGGCGTTTGCGATAGACTCGAAAAGCGTAGGGTAAAGAGGGGGTTTCACTCCTCTGAATTTTTCCACGAGAGAGGCCAGTTGCACGTCGACGGTTGCGGCAGCGTAAAACCCACTCATGTCGACATTCAAACCAAGCAGGCGGATAAGCGCCGATTCGGCGGCCTGCTTTATGCGCGGTGAAGGATTTTCACAGGCAATATTCACCTCCAATTCGGGCTGCTCCGCAGCCCCTATTTGTTCGAGACTCACAACCACAACTTGCGAGTCCAGAATCATAGCCCGCCGATAGGTCCTGCCGTCCCAGGAATCGATCCTGTTCGCTTCACGGCGGCGCAGGACCCAGGCCGTAAGGTCCAGCCGAAAAGGGGGTGAGGCATACAGACTAAATCGAATATATCGCATGGCTTCGGAACAAATGGAGATCCTTCAGGCTCAAGGATTCTCGGCTTCAGAGCCGAAAAATACGGACCGCGTTACCTCCGGATATCAAGTCTATATCGACATCCGGAAGGCCCGATTTTCTGATCTCCGTAAAATAGCGTTTGGGAGAAATAAGGGGATAGTCGCTGCCGAAAAGAATCCTGTCGACTCCTGCCAACTCCGCTGCGACTCTGTAGATATCAGTCTTGTACACGAAAGGGGAAGCGGCAGTATCGTAGTAAATATTTGCAAAATGTCCGGGAGGTTCTTTCTTTAGGACTTCAAAAAAAAACAGACCGCCTCCCCAATGCGCAAAAATCAGTGTGGCCCCTGCTCCCGCTTTTGCCATATTATAGTAGAGATCGAGACCGAACGGAGCTTTTCCGGGATATTGATGCCCGATGGGTTCATTAGCGTGAACGAGTAAAACCAGGTCTTCCCTGCGACATATGGCGGCAATATGCTTGAAATTATCGAGCATCAGGTCCATATTCCCGCCGGCAGAGTAGATGGCCAGTTCTCCGAACCCACGAGCGCCGTCCGCGAAGAGCTTTTCACCTTCTTTGCCGCACAGAGACGAGAAAAGGTCGAGGCAGGCCAGTGGCAACAGGCGATCCGGGAACTTTGCGGCGGCATCGAGCACATAGCCGTTGTGCCGAGCGAGCAGTTCAGCGGATCTCCACGGGAAGCCAAACACAACCGAGCGGTCAACCCCATTTTCATCCATCGATCTTATCAGGGTCTCCGCAGATGCCATTTTGGAGTCGGGGGATCCATAGAGAAGCTGGAATTCAGGTTCGTTCCTGAAGAATAATTCTCGCCGGCTGATGACATCGGCCGGGAAAATATGCGTATGAACGTCTACGATCAAGTTAAGAAGCCTCTTAAGTTTAGAATTACTGATCGTGAATATCTATTATCAAAGGGAAAATAATGCCAGATAAAATAGAAGCTGTTGCGAAAAAAACCATCTTCGAGGCAGGAGAACTCATCCGGCAGCATATCGGCCGGACAGCCGGTCTATCGGTCCACACCAAGGGGCCGGCAGACTATGTGACCGAGGTGGACGAGAGGTGTGAAGCGCTTATAACCGAAGCAATACGGAGCAATTTCCCCGACCACCACATAATGGCCGAAGAAACTGCAAATGAAGGGTTACAGCCGGGGTACACATGGGTAATCGACCCCGTCGACGGGACCACCAATTTTATACACGGTTTTCCGTTCGTTGCCGTTTCCATAGCGGTATGCCTCGAGAAAAGGCCCGTGTTGGGATTAGTGCTGGACCCTGTTCGAAACGAACTCTTCTCAGCAAAAAGCGGAGAGGGGGCATGGCTCAACGGGTCAAGACTACCGATGCGCACAAAAGTGGACCTTGATCGGGCGCTGATCGCCACCGGTTTCCCGTTCAGAAGCAAGGAATATATCCATGACTATCTAAGGGCATTCAAGTCCGTTTTCATGCGCGTTAGCGGAATCAGGCGGGCTGGGGCCGCAGCGCTTGACCTGGCGTATCTCGCCGCCGGCCGGGTGGATGGCTTCTGGGAAATCGGTCTTAAAGCCTGGGACATAGCGGCGGGTGCGCTGCTTATAACCGAGGCGGGCGGCACGATAAGCGATTTCCTGGGAAACGAGAATCACCTGGTCAACGGAAATGTAGTGGCAGGCGTACCTGTCGTCTACCCGTTTCTCATCGAGCAGGTGCAGAAACATCTGGTCCCCGCATTGGAGGCGAAAAATTGATTGGTCAGGCCGCATGGTTTGGAACAGCAATGTTCATGGCCATCAGTTTCTTGCTGCTTTCGAATATAACTTCCATCTTACGGGATGAGATAAGCTTGGTCACCACGCCGACGCCAAAGACGGGGTGCAGGAGCAGTGCCCCTTCCCTGTAGCTGTCCGAGATCTTGTATTCAGGGACTCCTTCCCTGCTGGCGTCGAGTAGAAGCTGTCTCCAGTCATCATCGGTCTTTGGCCTGGTTATCCCTTTGTAGAGAACAGACGGAAGCAGGTCTTCGTCCTCTTCGCCTTCTTCGAGCAGCAAATCGTCATCGCCCGCAAAATCAAGCTCGTCAGTCTGTTCGAACTCAAGACCGGAATCGTCTTCAAAATCATCCATCATCTGATCGCCATCCATGTCCTTGTTAGTCATAATTCAATTCCTCAAGTCGCGCTATTTTGGGGATGAAGCCCCATTTATTGAAACTCGTGCCAAAGGTCAAGACTTTTCGCCAGGTCGGTCCAACCCGAACCTATATTCGGGTTTTCGAGCCTTTTGATTATAATGCGTCGAATTTTTCGGGGAATAGCCCTGAGGGATTTTTTTTCATGAAGCAACAACCAAAAACAGAGTACGGATACGCTGTCCTTCATCCGTCTTCCGTCTTCAGTCCTCCACGCCCCCGTCTTCTTCCGTCCGTTTTCCGTCCGCCAGTTCGTCTTCGGTCGCCAGTCCATATTTCAGGAGCCTGTACCGGAAGGAGCGGAAGGTGATCCCCAGCAGTTGAGAGGCCTTGAGCTTTGCGCCACCCGTTTGAAGCAGAGCCCGCTGAAGCAGCAGCTTCTCTATCTCGGCCATATGCTGGTCCAGGTTAAACCCTTCTAAAGGAATCTCCGAAGCGATCGGGGAAAAAGCCTGTTCCTGTTCTTTGCGCCTGTACATGGAAAGTGTAAGAGAATCCGGCAGAATTATCCTCGAAGATTCCATGGCCACGCCGCGTTCGATTATGTGCTCCAACTCCCGCACGTTGCCCGGGAACTCATAGTTGCAAAGAATATCCATGGCATAAGAAGAGATTTTGTGGATCTCCTTCCCGCAATTCCTTGTAAACTTCGCAAGAAAGTACTGGGCGAGCAGTGGGATGTCCTCGCGTCGCTCTCTTAAAGGAGGCATGCGGATGGGCAGCACGTTGAGCCGATAGTAGAGATCCTCGCGGAAAGTCTTTTCCATAACCATGGATTCGAGATCACGGTTTGTAGCTGAAACGATCCGGACATCAACAGAAATGTCTTCGGTCCCGCCTATCATTTTGATCGTCTTTTCCTGCACCAGCCTGAGGAGCTTGACCTGAAGCAGGGGGGAAAGCTCCCCTATCTCATCAAGAAAAAGGGTGCCGCCCTGGGCCGCTTCAACCAGCCCTTTTCTGTTGGCGGCCGCGCCAGTGAAAGCGCCTTTCCTGTAGCCGAAAAGCTCGCTTTCCACAAGGTTTTCCGGGACGCCTCCGCAGTTCACTACCACTAAAGGCTGGTCCCGCCTCGAACTCCGCGCATGGATCGCTTTGGCTACCAGCTCTTTGCCCGTGCCGCTTTCCCCGGTAATAAGGACGTTGCTGCTCGTTTTGGCGATGCGCTCTATACCCTCATAGACCTTGCGCATCGGAGGGCTCTCCCCGATGATGCAACCGAAATAGAGGGGGCCTTCACTGGATTTTGTCGATACCTCTTCATCTCCCCTGTTGCTCAGAGCACCCGAAATTACAGCAAGGATTTGTTCATTGTTGAAAGGCTTGGGAAAAAAATCATAGGCGCCTTCGTTCATGGCCTCCACGGCCAGTTCCGTGCTGGCGTAGGCGGAGATCATTATCACAATGGTTCGAGGGGCAATCTCCTTGCACCGTTTCAGAACCTCCAGTCCGTTCACCGGTTTCATTCGAATATCGGTGATAACGAGATCGAACGGTCTGCTCCGCACCATGGCAAGCGCGTCTGGTCCATTTTCAGCGCACTCGACGCTATAGCCGTGCTTGAGCAGCAGGATTTCGAGAAGCTCCCGCATGCTCCTTTCGTCATCGACCACAAGAATTCTTGAAGGGCCCGGGTCCTGAGGCATTGTGATTATCCTGAATGAACCACCCTGCCTCCCACAAGGGTCATAACCGCTTTGCCCTGCACTTCCATGCCGGCAAAAGGGCAGTTCCTGCTCTTCGATTTGAAGCCGCTGACGTCAATCATGTATCTTACTTCCGGATCGATCAGGGTCAAATCGGCAGCCATTCCCTTGCTGAGTGTACCAAACGGGATCGAGAGGATTCGGGCGGGATTGTACGTCACTTTGGCGATTGCTTCCAAAGGAGTTAAAATACCTTCGCTGACAAGGCCCAAGATCATGGGCAGGGATGTTTCCAAGCCTATCATGCCGTTCGCTGCATATTCAAATTCGAGGTCCTTCTCAACCGAACTGTGCGGCGCATGATCCGAAGCGATAACGTCGAGCGTCCCATCGTGCAGCCCGGCCTTTACAGCTTCGACATCCTCCTGTCTTCTGAGCGGCGGATTGACCTTGTAGACCGGATTGAAGGTGGAAACCAGTTGCTCGTTCAGAGTGAAGTAATGAGGCGCAGTTTCTGCGGTTACGCGAACGCCGCGCTTTTTTGCCTCCCGAATAAGCGCCACAGATCCGGCAGTGCTGATGTGAGCCAGATGGACCCTGTTTCCGGTAAGCTCCGCAAGAAGGATATCGCGGGCCGCCATAATCTCTTCTGCGGCATGTGGTATACCTCTAAGGCCAAGCCTCGTGGACACGGCCCCCTCGTTCATCACGCCGTCCCCGGAAAGCTCCAGGTCTTCACAATGGCTTATTACAAGCATGTCGAATGTCCCGGCGTACTCAAGCGCACGGCGCATAAGGAGGCTGTTCATCACGGGCTTCCCGTCATCCGACACCGCTACGGCGCCTGCGGCCCTTAGATCCCCGTATTCAGAAATATTTTTCCCTTCGAGCCCCTGGCTTATGGCCCCAACAGGGAATACTCGACAAGATCCTTCATCTCTGGCTTTTTCAATAATGAACTGGGTTACAGCCGCGCTGTCGTTTACCGGGCGAGTATTGGGCATACACGCCACCGAAGTGAATCCCCCGGCTGCGGCCGCAAGAGTTCCCGAGGCTATGGTCTCCTTGTATTCCTCCCCCGGCTCACGCAGATGAACGTGCATATCGATGAGACCCGGAACAATCCATTTGCCGCGGGCGTCGATTTGTTCCAACTGCAAATGGGGACTGGTGAAGCCGTGTGCCAGGTTCCTGCCGATTTCCGCAATAATCCCCTCTACTATCGCAACGTCCATTACAGCGTCTAATCCCTGTGTCGGATCTATAACCCTGCCGTTGACAAGGATAAGATTTACCGGATCTTTGCGCGATTCCATCATCACCCCACTCTAATCAGTGAGAAGCGTGAAACATGCAGCGGTAAGGAAAACCCTCCCGCTTTTCAGACTCATTCTCCCATCGGAAAGCCGGATGGGCGCCTTCCTGGTCTCGGCGCCTCCACATCTCCATCGCTACGTTCCAGCAGCCTTTAAGGCTCCCCGCTTCCCGTTTCCGGATTTCTTTGCGCGAGCAGATAGAGCAGCGCCATTCTTACGGCAACACCGTTGGTTACCTGGTCCAGGATCACCGAATATGGGCCGTCTGCTACTTCGGGACTGATTTCCACTCCCCGGTTTATCGGCCCCGGATGCATGATCAAAACGTCTCTTTTCGCCTTCTTCAGCCTGTCGGCGTTTATGCAGTACCAAGTGGAATATTCACGCAATGAAGGGAGCAACATTTGCTGCTGCCTCTCCTTCTGAAGGCGCAGGACCATGATCACGTCCGCATCCGGAATGCAGCTTTCCGGACGGTTCGACACTGCCGCGCCCATCGATTCGATTTCAGGGGGAATGAGGGTGGCAGGCCCGCACACAGTCACTCTCGATCCCATCTTTGTGAGGCCCCAGATATTGGAACGCGCCACCCGGCTATGATATATGTCCCCGACGATTACGACGTTCAGTCCGTCCAGTCTTTTTTTGTTATCGAGAATGGTGAGCATGTCGAGCAGCGCCTGGGACGGATGCTCGTGCATCCCGTCGCCGGCATTGATGACAGAGGCAGTTGTGCGGTTTGCGAGCATCTGGGGAGCGCCGGAGGCGGAGTGGCGAATTATGAAAACGTCAGGTTTCATGGCCTCGAGGTTCTTGAGTGTATCGAGCGACGTCTCACCCTTTACCATCGAACTGGTTGAAGCCGTAATCGAGTAGGTGTCTGCGCTAAGCCGCTTTGCCGCTATGTCGAAGGAAGTCCGTGTTCTGGTGCTCGGTTCATAAAAAAGATGAACGATAGTTTTGCCTCTGAGGGTCGGGACCTTCTTGATCGACCTCTCGTTTATCTCCTTGAAGGATCTGGATGAGTCGAGGATATATTCAATTTCATCGACTTCAAGGTCGCGAATTCCGAGAAGGTCTTTTCGGTTAAAGCCCATAAGAGTCCCTCAGGAGGTCCACGAAGACCCTTTCTAATTGTTGCGTTGAAGCGCCTTAAGCTGCCGTTAGGGGGATGTACCGCGCCATTCGCCGGTCTCTGACTTATTAACCTGTTAGACTAGCACGATAGGGGCGCCTTTGACTAATTTAAAATAAAGCAAAGCGAAAAACGACGCTAATTTCTTTGGCGCACCCTCATCTTTTTGATGAAGTTTTTGAAATTTTGGTATTAAAATAGTGTCAAGCAGCTTCTAACGTCCCTTCTGGGATACGCTGAAACACCAAAGGGACCGTAGACCGCAGTTTGCGTATGGCTTCCCCGGACAATCTTTCGAGGCAGGACGCGAGGAGCAGCCGGCGGGGAGGTATATTGTTCGAAAGGAGTGGGAATGCTCAGAGTCCCCATCACCAGAAACGGATATGAGAAGCTTCGAAATGAATTGAAGCGTTTGCAGAAGAAAGAACGCCCCTCTGTCATCAAGGCCATAGAGGAAGCTCGAGGCCACGGCGATATTTCAGAAAACGCTGAATACGAGGCTGCCAAAGAAAAACAGGCAATTGTTGAAGGAAAGATTCAGGAACTGACCGATAAGGTGGCGCACTCCCAGATAGTCGATCTCCCTCAAGACGTTGACGGGAAAGTGATTTTTGGCTGTGTGGTGATGGTGGAAGACCTCGAGACAGGCGAGGTGAGCTCATATCGACTGGTCGGCCCTTATGAAGCCGATGTCCAGGAAGGAACCATATCCGTTACTTCTCCCATAGGTAAGGCTCTCATCGGCCGGGAAGAAGGGGATGAAGTCAAGGTGCAAACTCCCAAAGGCGTTCGCAACATCGAAGTCCTCGAAATCCTGCCATGATAGACGCTGATTTCTGCCGTCGAACTTTGAAAATCAGTGAGATGCCGATGAAACGCTTCCGACCTTTATTGGTTTTTCTTGTTCTCTGCTCGCCGTTTTGCTCGCTTACGGCGGCGCTCGCAGCCGACGCCGCGTCTCCCGGACCTCACGCCGGCATGGACATGTTTTGGGCCATTTTTTCAGTCTTCCTGGGCGGCATGGCCCTCAATCTCACCCCGTGCGTTTATCCACTGATGCCCGTTACGATATCCTACTTCAGCGCTAAATCATTGGCGCTTAAGGCGAGGCGAGGCGCTGTTGCGATCCACGCCGTCTTCTACGTCTTGGGAATTGCGGTAATGAACTCGCTGCTGGGCGTTTTCGCGGCGCTTTCCGGACGCCTTTTGGGAACGCTCCTCGAAGACCCGGCGACACTGGTGCTGGTCGCCTTTATTATGGTTGCCTTTGCCCTCAGCATGTTCGGCGTCTGGGAACTCAGGCTGCCTTCGCGGATAACCGGGGCTGCCGCTCGAAACTATGCCGGTTACTTCGGCAGCCTTTTCATGGGGCTGACTATCGGTATAGTGGCGGCGCCGTGCATAGGACCTTTCGTCGCCGGGATCCTGATATTGGTTGCGAAAAGCGGAGACCCCGCTTTCGGTTTTTGGACTTTCTTCAGCCTTAGTCTGGGAATGGGATTTCCCCTCTTCATCCTGGCCCTTCTTTCCGGCAGATTGGCGATGCTTCCCAAATCAGGCGAATGGATGCAGTGGGTCAGAAAATTGATGGGATGGGTAATGATTGGTACGGCAGCATATTTTGTTGCTCCCATAATGCCCGATGTGCCGGGAACCGCTTTGTTTTCGGCAACTGCTCTGGGGGCAGGCATTCACTTGGGGTGGATTGATCAAACCCGGGTCCAATTTGCTGCCTTCGGATGGATTAAAAAGAGCGTGGGTATCGTTTGCGTGGGACTCGCATGTGCGATCATCTTGCATGCAATTCCCGGTGAAGGCGTAAAGTGGATGCCTTATTCGGCAAGCGCGCTGGCCAAAGCCAAAGAATCAGGCAGGCCGGTCATCCTCGATTTCTATGCCGATTGGTGCCCTTCCTGCCGGCACATGGATCGGACAACCTTTCATGAACACTCTATTATCGAATCCGCTGCTCATAATTTTATCATGATAAGAGTGGATCTGACCCACAGAGACGACAACGCAAATGAAAGACTCGCGTACAGCTACGGCGTTCGGGGAATTCCTGCCGTCATATTTCTCCAGCCGGGGGGAGATGAGAGGATGGATTTGCGGGTCATGGACGCCATCCCTCCCAACGAGTTCCTGGCTCGGATGAATTCCTTGAAAAACGGCCAGTCCGGGGAATGAGTGGATAAACCGAGTTACGGGTTGCAGGCTACAGGTTGCGCCAAGAGCCCACACGCAACTCGCCGGCCATTGATAACCCGCGATCCACTTTTTTACGGTATTTCAGAATTATTATGAAATGTGGACAGGAGTCTAACGATGCCGCCTGAGAGAAAATCCAAGATCGGGGTCCTGATTCTGGTTTCGATCTTGTTGCCGGGGTTCTATGGGACGGGGGGATGGGGTGGAATCGATACCAAACCGCCCGTATCGACTTGGGTTGTGCCTTATTTCGAGCTTCCCGAGAAAGCGGATCTATGCGGTGAGGCAGTACCGATGGGGTCGGCCGATGTTCGGGAAAGATTCGACAGGGAGTTCACAATAGTCACGCAAAGTCATGCTCAGGTCTACCTCTGGCTTAAAAGATCACAGCGGTATTTCCCATGGATCGAGGAGCAGTTGGCGGCCAGAAACCTGCCGGACGATCTGAAATATGTAACCGTTGCCGAAAGTGATCTGGTCACCTCCGCCGTCTCACATGCCGGCGCGGCCGGCCCATGGCAGTTTATGGCAAACACGGCGGGTTGCTATGGAATAACGCAGTCATCCATGATGGACGAGCGCTACGACTTTGAAAAATCGGCCGGAGCGGCATTTTCCTATTTGAAGGACTTGCATGGTTTGCTTCAAAACTGGACCTTGGCCGTCGCCGCGTACAATTGCGGGGAAAAGCGCATCCAGGCTGAAATCGGCAAACAGAAAGTCAACAGTTACTATCTGCTCAAACTGCCCCTGGAAACGGAGCGATACGTATTCAGGATCCTGGCCATAAAGGAGGTTTTGAAAAACCCTGAGAAGTACTGCTATCACCTTCCTAAAGGGGCCGGCTATCAGCCGATCATTTTCGAAAAGGTAAACATCAGCCTCCCCGGTCCGATGCCGATTGCGGCGGCATCGGAGGCTGCCGGAATAACCTATAGGGAACTGAAGGTGCTTAATCCCAGCCTTATTTCGGACGTCATTCCGACAGGGAATCTTACGGTACGAGTTCCGGAGGGCAGCGCCAAGAGTTTTGAGAAGGCGGTGGATCTCTGGAGATCTACATTCAAACCAGCCATTTTGCTTCACAAGGTTGCGCGGGGTGAGACGCTAAGCTCAATAGCAGTCAAGTATGATTTGACAAAAGAGCAGATCAGAGGCTGGAACAACCTCGCCGGCGATAAGATCCAGATCGGACAAAAGCTCAAGATTTACAGATGAAGTTTGTAGGCGAAAAAATTGCCACGCTTCTTGACAAGCTTTTGCTGGAGAACTACGATAACTCGCCGTTCAAAAAATTTAATTATTCTGGTGAAATATGGAGAAATACCTGGAATTTTCCAAGCTTCTCATCCAAAGTCGGTATGCCGTAGCTCTTACGGGAGCAGGGATATCGGTCGAGAGCGGAATACCCGATTTCAGGAGCAAGGAAGGTCTATGGACCAAATACGATCCGTTTGAATACGGACACATAGACGCTTTCCGAGCAAATCCCGCAAAGGTATGGAAATTGCTCCTGGAGATGCAGGCTCTCGCGGAAAACGCCAGGCCCAATGAAGCGCACCTTGCGCTGGGCGAGCTTGAAAGGATGGGTATTATAAAGGTGGTCATCACTCAGAATGTTGACAGCCTCCACCAAAGGGGAGGCAGTTGCAACGTAGTGGAATTTCATGGAAATTTCCGTGAAATGCATTGCGACAACTGCAATAGGCCCTTTGTTCCGGATGATATTTCAGTGAGGACAATTCCACCTTTATGCTCCTGTGGCGGACCGATCCGCCCTGACGTTGTCCTGTTCGGAGAACCGATACCAAGGCATGCGTATGCACGGGCTTTCGACGCTGCCGGGATGTGCGATCTGATGCTTGTAGTCGGAACTTCGGCAACCGTTGCCCCGGCCTCCGAGCTTCCACTGGTCGCCAGCAGGAATGGAGCACGTATACTGGAGATAAATCCACAATCTTCCGAGATGTCCGTTTTTCTCACGGAGTTGCATATCATGGAACCCGCTACGGCGGCCCTGCGAAATATTATGGAAATGGTCAAGTCGATGCGAGCAAAGGATACGAATTGATGTTGTTTCAGTTTTTATTGGCAAGAGCAGCAGAGGCTTCCGGTTTCGGCGCTCCCTACCAGCGGTCGGGAGACACCGTCATGGACATGATGTTTAATGCCGGGCCTATGGTTAAAGTGGTGTTGTTGATCCTCCTGACGCTTTCGGTTGCGTGCTGGTGCGTAATAGTGCTCAAATACCGAATGATCCGCCGCGCGCGCCGGGAATCGGAGGAATTCATATCTCTTTTCAGACAGCGCAAAAACTATTCCGCTCTCTACCGAGACAGCGAAAAGCTGGCAGACAGCCATCTCGCGGAGATTTTCCGCGTGGGTTACGCGGAACTCAGCAGAGTCGGCAAATCGTTGGAAACGAGGAACCTGCTGGAGCTGTCGGCAAACCCAGAAGTCCTATTAGAGAATGTGGAGAGGGCGATTCAGGGCGGGATGACTTCCGAGCGGCATCGCTTGGAGCGCTTCCTGCCTCTGCTTGCCACAACGGGAAGCACCGCGCCTTTCATCGGCCTGTTCGGGACTGTTTGGGGCATCATGACGAGTTTTCAGGAAATAGGTGTAAGAGGGGCGGCGAACCTGGCCGTTGTCGCCCCCGGGATATCGGAGGCGCTGGTTGCCACCGCCATCGGTCTGGGGGCGGCGATTCCTGCGGTCGTAGCTTACAACCACTTCTCCACTAAGATAAGAGGGATCGACAGCGAAATGAGCCATTTTTCCGCGGATTACCTCAATATGCTCAAGCGCGACCTGATGCGCAAGAGCAGACAGGAGGAACCGGCGCCGAGCCAAACTTCAGAGCAAAGGTTTGCTTTGCAGGACTAAGCTTGGAGGACAAAAGCCGATGCAAGCCGACGGAACATCCAAAGGTATGGTCTCTGAGATAAACGTTACGCCGCTTGTCGACGTAATGCTCGTTTTGCTCATCATTTTCATGGTCACGGCGCCAATGATGACCCAGGGAGTCGATGTCAAGCTGCCGGAGAGTTCTGCGCCGGCGATTCCTTCCGATGACGAACGCCTTGTCGTGACTGTTACCCAGGACCGCAAGATCTATATCAACGACAATTTGATAGAGGCGGGTGAACTGGAATCCAAGCTGGCTGCCATCACCGAGAACAGGCTCGATCGCAGGGGAGTTTTTCTGCGAGCCGATGAGCAAATCCCTTATGGGTACGTGATGCAGGTCATGGGGATGATCAGACAAGCCGGCATCGATCAGATAGGAATGGTTACCGAACCCGCTAAAAATCCTGCTGCCAATGACCGTCAGAAGGCTAAAGGCAGGTGAAGCATGGAACCCCTTGTACTGCTTCAAAAGAGAACGCCCAGAAGGGAGCTCGCAACCGGGATAGGCGCCTCCCTGCTGGTGCATTTGCTGGCTTTCAGCACCGCATTCGTGTGGACGCTGGTGATGCCGCACAAACCTTTTACGCCGCCATACTGCACGGTTAATCTGGTCTCTCTGAGAGATCCGGGAGCTGGTTTGTCGGAACCCAAGGGCAGTCCTAAAGCGTCTGAGGAGACGGATATTCATAAAGACGCCGCCGTTCAGAGCAAGACCCGGCAAAAATCCGAGGCTGTTGAGCCGATAAAGCGTCTGACGGTTGATGAGGCGACGGTAAAGCCTGAAACGCAGATTAAGAAGATCGAACCCAAAGAAGTCCCGGTTGCACCCGAAAAGCCACAGAGCCTGGAAGCCATTGAGAAGAACCTCGACAAGCTCATTGCCAGACCGAAAGCAGTT
>Ga0326728_10007813_pt1 | contig 27068 bp, 25 predicted proteins | sample MB3enrmetagenome_FD_207602 | JGI IMG/M metagenome (GOLD analysis project Ga0326728, IMG submission 207602) | Lab enriched peat soil microbial communities from McLean, Ithaca, NY, United States - MB31MN | ecosystem: Environmental > Terrestrial > Soil > Wetlands > Peat | place: USA: New York...
AACACCATTGAATTCACGCGCCAGGCCTACGGACTCAATCGCTTTGAGGAGCGCAACTTCTCGGCCGTGGAAGACTTGACGCTTGACGACATTCGCCAAAACGAGCCGACTTTCCGCAACGTCCGCTTGTGGGACCACAACCCGCTGCTCACCACCTTTGCGCAATTGCAGGAAATCCGCACCTATTACGATTTCGTGCACATTGACAACGACCGCTACTGGATCAACGGCGTCTATCGCCAGGTCTCGCTATCGCCCCGCGAACTGAATCCGGCAAGCCTGCCCGGGCGAAATTGGATCAACGAGTACCTGACTTATACCCACGGCTACGGACTGTGCCTGGGGCCGGTGAACGAATTCACCAGCGAAGGCCTGCCGGTGCTTTTCATCAAAGACCTTCCCCCCGTTTCCAATGTTTCCTTGAGCGTGACCCGGCCGGAAATCTACTTTGGCGAGCAAGGCAGCGATTATTGCTTCGTCAAAACGCGCGCGCAGGAATTCGATTACCCCCAGGGCGACAAGGACGTTTACACCAGCTATCAGGGCGCCGGGGGCATTCCCGTTGAGAACTTCTGGCGGCGCCTGCTGTTCGCGCTGGCTTTTGGGGAAAAGAACATCCTGTTTTCCAGCGACATTCAGCCGGACAGCCGGCTGATGATTTACCGCCAGGTCCTCGGGCGCGTTCAACGCCTGACGCCGTTCATTCACTACGACCACGATCCCTACATGGTCATCGCCGATAACGGCGCGCTTTTCTGGATGCTCGACGGCTACACAATGTCGACGCGGTATCCCTACTCGGAACCCACCCCCGACGGGGAAAATTATATTCGCAACTCCGTGAAGGCCACCATCAACGCCTACTCCGGCGAGGTGCGGTTCTATATCAGCGACCCGGATGACCCCTTCATCCAGACCTACGCGCACCTGTTTCCGGGAGTGTTCCACCCGCTCGGCGAAATGCCCAAGGATTTGCGCGCCCACATCCGCTATCCCGAGGAATTGTTTTCCATTCAGGCCAACATGTACGCCTTGTTTCACATGACCGACCCGCGCGTGTTCTATAACAAGGAGGATTTGTGGCGCGTGGCGCAGAGCGCGGCCGGAGGCCCCGGCACGGCCATGACCCCCTACTACAACATCATGAAGCTGGCGGAAGTAGGTACGCGCGAGGAGTTCATCCTCATGGCGCCGTTCACTCCGGCACGCAAGGACAACATGATTGCCTGGATGGCGGCACGTTGCGACGATCCCAATTACGGCAAGGTTCTGGTGTTTACGTTCCCCAAGCAGAAACTCATCTATGGCCCACAGCAAATTGAATCGCGCATCGATCAGGACCCGACAATTTCCCCCCAACTGACCCTGTGGGGACAGAGTGGGTCGAAAGTGATTCGCGGGACTCTGCTGGTGACCCCCGTGCTCAATTCCGTGCTCTACATTGAACCCCTTTATCTCGCGGCCGAAGCGGGTGGCGCGTTGCCGCAATTGCAGCGCGTGATCGTGGCTTATTCGGATCACGTGGTGATGGAGCCCACCCTGGATGCTGCCCTGACCAAGGTTTTCGGCGGCACCGTGACCACCACGGAAGCGCAGCCGGCCTCGACCCCCGGCCAGCCTGCGCCCGCCGCCGGGACGCCCGCTGCCAAGGCCGCCGCGGCCGCCCCCGATATCCATGCGCTTATCCACGAAGCTAACCAGCACTACGAGCGCGCCCTGCAACTCCAACGCCAGGGCGATTGGGCGGGGTATGGAGACGAAATCAAAAAGCTCGGCGAGGTGCTGAATAAGCTGGCGGCAGGACAGCATTGAGCGCAAGCGAGGAGAACCATGCGGAAAACCGGTCATATCCCTCAACGCACCGTAGGTATTGCCTGGTATCGGCCTGAGCAGTGGCAGCGCCTCCGCGAAGTTGCAATTGATATCGACGATGTCGAGGAGACCCACGCGGAATGGTTGGGAACCGCCAATAACATCATCGACGACATGGAACACCATGGGATTGTTGTTCGCAAGGTCGATGTCGATGTCGAAGAGTTGGTAACTTGGTGTATTAAAAAGGGGCTGCCACTGGATGCCAAAGCTCGCGCCAGCTTTGCTGTGCACAAGTTACAGCGCTTGACTCAGGCTAAGGATTAGCGAGCCCAGGGCGGAGTTGTTCTGTACGTTCGCGGCTCGTATCGTATGCGCAAGGAAAAGCTGATGGCCGGGCACACCCGATAAAGGCGCGGATGAACGCCAAATCGGGTGGGTGGTGAGAACGCCATGAAGACCGTGCGGCTCGAGGAGTTGCAAGCCTCATATGCGGTCATGCCGGATCGCGAATTAGTGGCACTGGCAGCGGACCAAAAGTTGGTTACTGATGAGGCGCGCCAAGTCTTGGATGCGGAGATAGGTCGGCGCGGGCTCAGCTCCCAAGAGATTGACGCATTCCGTAAGGAACGCGCTCCACAAAAAGAACGCAGAAGGGTGTACAAGATCGCGTTGGCAATTCTTTTCTGGGTCATCCTCATGTTACCCAGTACACCGTTGTTTATCGCTGTGGTGAGTTTCCAGGCCTGGGTTTATCTATGGACACAACATTTTGGGGCCGCTACACGCGGCCCCCTCGAACCATCAGCAAACGCCAGCATAGCCCTGGCGATCTTCGTCTGGATAGCGATCATAATAATTGGAATTGTAAAAATCAGGGAGCTGAGGAGAAGGTAGGGGCGGTTCGCGAACCACCCTCAGTATTTCATGCATGAGGGAAAGATGTGCAAGGTCCTGGCCATTCCATTGGAAGAAGTCCGCGAGCATTTCGCGCTGAACGCACGACAGGATGTGAAGATCGTGGCGCCGGAAATCCTGGCGGACAAATTGATCGCGAAGCTCAAAGCCGCAGGCAGACCGCTGAAATCCGAGCAGCCGCTGGAGGGCGTCGAATGGCGGCACTCCGCGAGCGACGCTCCCAACGCGCTGTGTGAATCGCGCGAATTTGCCGCCGGACTTGCCGAGGAAACTGTAGGCCCCTTCGCGCTCTGCTTCGCCAACGAAAAGGGCCCGCAGGACGCCCACTACCACCCACACCATCTGGAAATCTACTTTTCCGAGCATCCGCTGGAAGCAGAATACCGCGACGACGCAAACTCCCGCATTGAGCACCTGAAGCTCGCGAAGGGCGGGGTGCTCATCTTCACCGCCGGTGTTGTGCATCGCGCGCGCCTGGGCGGCCTGACGCTGATTATTGAAATTCCCGCTGTGAAGGACGATAAGGTAGTCACCAACTTGTAGGGCCGAACGGCGTTCGGCCAGGGCCAGCGCCGCTGGCCCCTACACTGCCTACTGCCTTCTGCTTACTGCCTACTTTTTTCCGGGCAGGCTGCACGCCTGGGCGGCGCCCGAGGGATCGATGGCGTCGGAGCCTTCGTCGATGTGGCGGATGATGCCGTCTTTATCGATCACGAAGGTGACGCGGTTGGCGAAGAGGCGGGTGAAGCTGAGAACTCCGTAAGCCTTGGCCGTTTGCTTCTCGGTGTCACTCAGCAGCGGAAAGGTCGCGCCGGTCTGCTCGGCAAACTTGCAGTTCCTCTCCTGGCTGTCGAGACTGATCCCCAGCACCTGTGCTCCCGCGGCCTCGAACTTGGCGATATCACCCTGATACGCCTTGATCTCCTTCGTTCAACCGGGCGTTGAGGCGCGAATATAGAAAGCCAGGATCAAGGATTTCTTGCCGCGAAAATCCGCGAGCTTGACGACCTTGCCGTTCTGGTCAGGCAGAGAGAAGTCAGGGGCGCGGTCGCCGACCTTCAAAGTCGCAGATGTACCCAACAATGGCATAAGCAGTATGCTCAGCCCGGAAATCAGCACGAATTGAATTGCCCTGCCCACACGTGAAACGCCACCGGCGGAACACGCCAAGCGATCCGGTGTTAGTTCCCTTTCTTGTGTTCCAGCAGACTGCACGCCGCGCCGGCCCCGCTCGGGTCAAGGGCGTCCTTCTCGCGGTCGATGTGCTGGATCACCCCGTCTTTGTCGATGACAAACGTGGTACGGTGCGCCACCGGGAACTTCTCATTCAGGATCCCATACTTCGTGGTGACCTCGCGAGTGAAATCACTTAGCAGGGGGAAGGTCACGCCAATCTGCTCGGCATAAGCCTTGTTCGCGAACTGACTGTCCACGCTGACCCCCATGACCTGAGTATCCGTATTCTCGAATTTGGCGATATCAGCCTGATACGCCTTGAGCTCCTTCGTTCAACCACCGGTGAAGGCGAGCACATAAAACGCCAGCACCACGTTCTTCTTCCCCAGAAACTGACTGAGAGAAACTTTGTTGCCGCTTTGATCGGGCAGAGTGAAGTCCGGCGCCTTGTCCCCGACTTTCAGCGGCCCGGTCTGCGCCGCCAACGTGCTTGCCAGCGCCAGCAGCACCGCGCCCACCGTTACGCGAATCCGCGTCTGCATGGAGTTGCCTCCTTGAAGGATGTTATGGTCCCAGGCCCGATGGCGATTATACGTCAAAAACCTGATGGCGGGAAACTGACGACTTATCTTTCTTCCACCCTGCCTCGTGATAAAATCCCCTGCCATGGGTGTGCGCAATCGCCTGCGGAGTCTGTTTCGCCTTTTCCTTCTCTTCACGGTATTGGTGGCCGTGGCGCTGCTCAGTGCCATCACCACCATCCGGTTCACCATTCATGGCCGGCAGGAAAGCATGCCCAAGCTGGTGGGCGTTTCCCTTGAGTCGGCTCAGCGCATCACCGCCGGGCTGGGCTTGGAGCTCAAAGTCGAAGATAAGATCTACAGCACGCAATACCTGGCGAATGAGATTGCGCAACAAATGCCGCCCCCCGGCACGCCCTTGAAGATGGGACAACACGTGCACGTGCTCGTCAGCCTGGGACCTCCGCAGTTGACCGTACCCAGCCTGGTGGGAGATAGCGTGCGGGCGGCCCGCATCACAGCCATTCAACGCGGGCTGACGGTGGGAGACATTGCTGTGCTTCCCTGGCCGGGCGACCCGGACCAGGTGGTGGCGCAGGATCCTCCTCCCGCCACCACCGAGGTGCGCACCCCCACGGTGAACCTGCTGATCTCCGGCGGCGAAGATCCTCCCGCTTACCTCTGCCCGCGATTCATCGGACAGCCCATCGCCGATGTTCGCCGCATCCTGGAGAAGAACGGGTTCAAGATTGGGCAGGTAACCCCAGTAGCCACCAGCGGGGTTTCCCCAGGAATCGTCCTCACCCAATTCCCGCCCTCCGGAAGCAAAATCGGAGCGGACGCGGTCTTCACTTTCCAAGTCACACAGTAGGGGCACGCAGAAATTGCAGGGGCCGAATATGGATACTCAGCTACTCCCCGATAATCTGCGGCACTGCCAAGTGCGGCATGCCTCGCTCAGCGTGTGTTGTGCGGGGCAGTTGGCAGAAATTGAAGAAAGATGGACCAAATGTCAGCGCCTGCCTGAATATGGGAATGTTGTCAATCGACAGCCCTTGCAAATGTTGAATTTTGCGGCATTATAAGTGCAACAGCTACCGTGGAGGCTGGAGAAAACTGACGGAGAGTCATAAAGTACCCTTTGTCGGTCCGGAACATGCGCATTTTGCCCCAATTTGGCCTATCAAAGAAAACCATGGTGAACCCACAACGCAATTTGCAGCAAACGCAAGGCTTAATCCATAAAAAGGGATTGGGGCGATGCTCTTTAGGACTTAATGTCGTATTTGGCCTCGTTCTGGCTTTTTCGGTCATGGCGGCGCCGCTGCTCGCCGCGGATGACTGCCTTTCCTGCCACGGGCCCGAGACCGGGATGGTGAATTCCCAGGGAAAAGCCATCACGGTAAATCCCGCCTCCCTGGCGCACAGCGTTCACAAAGACCTCGGCTGTGTGGACTGCCATGCCGGGGCGGCCAAGAGTGGGCACACGGCGAAGACGGCGTCGGCTTCCTGCCTGACCTGCCATGCGGATGAGGGGGCCAAGCTCAGCGCCAGCGCGCATGCGATGTTGGGTGACCCCAAGGACAGCTCGACTTGCATCACCTGCCACGGAACGCACGATGTGGTGAAGCCCGCCACGCGCGGCACGCAGTTCTGCGCCACCTGCCACGCCACCGAAGTTAGCCAATACAACTCGAGCATTCACGGCCGGGCGCACGCCAAATTTAACGGTGACGCGCCGACCTGCGAGAGTTGCCACGCCCCCGCGCACGAAGTGGTGGCGGCCAGCGACGCGAAATCGCCGGTGAACAAGGTGAACCTCCCCGGCACCTGCGGCCGGTGCCATTCCAACCCCGCACTGGCGGCCAAGTACATGTTCGCGGTGGCCAAGCCTGTGGAAGCCTACGCATCCAGCGTGCATGGCCGGGCCATCCAGCAGGGCAACATGAACGCGGCGTCGTGCAACGACTGTCACGGCGTGCACAACATTCTCCCTCTATCGGACCCGCGCTCGATGATCTGGAAGCAAAACGTAGCTTCCACCTGCGGGAAATGCCATGCCAACGTCTTTGAAGAATACCGCCAGAGCATTCACGGGCAGGCGGTGGCGGCGGGCGCGCTGGAGGCTGCCACCTGCACGGATTGCCACGGCGAGCATCGCATTCTGGCGCCCGGAAATCCCCAGTCATCGGTTTCACTCGCCAATGTTTCGCAGGCTGCCTGTTCGCGTTGCCATGCCGACACCCAGTTGATGGCGAGCTTCAACGTGCCGGCCTCGCGCGTCCCCACCTACGAAGACAGCTACCACGGCTTGGCGTCGCGCTCCGGCCAGCAGAGCGTGGCCAACTGCGCCAGTTGCCACGGCGTGCACAACATCTTTCCCTCCAGCGATCCGCGCTCCACCGTGAACAAGGCCAACTTGAGCAAGACCTGCGGGAAGTGCCACCCTGACGCCGGGCAGCGCTTCAGCATCGGCTCCGTGCACACGCTCCCCGCCACCACGCCCGGGGGGCGGATATTGGATTTCGTAAAAGCTTTCTACCTGTTGGCCATCCCCGTAATTCTGCTGTCCATGCTTCTGCACAATTTTCTGGATTGGTGGCGCAAGGCCCGGCTGGTGTTGGCGCGCTACCGCGGGGGCCACGGGCAAATGCGCCTGACGTTCAGCGAGCGCGTGCAACATGTGCTGCTGCTGGTGAGTTTCATCACGCTGGTGGTTACCGGCTTCGCGTTGAAATATCCGCACTCCTTCTGGGCGGAACCCATTGTGCGCTGGGAAAAAGACTTCCCCCTGCGCGGCTGGTTGCACCGCATCGCCGGCGTGGTGTTGATCGCGGCTTCCATTTACCACCTGATTTACCTGTTCACCAATCGCGCCGGGCGCCGCTGGGTGAAGGACATGCTCCCCAAGGTGCGCGACGTGCGGGAAGCCGTGCACACCGTGGGTTACAACCTGGGATATCGCCATAACCCGCCGCGTTACGCGCGCTTCAACTACATGGAAAAGGCCGAATACTGGGCGCTGGTGTGGGGCACGGTGGTGATGGCCGCCACCGGCATCCTGCTCTGGGCCCACGACTCGGTTTTGGCCTACCTGCCGCACGCCTTGGCCGTGCTCGACGTGACCACGGCGGTGCACTTTTACGAGGCCATCCTGGCGACGTTTTCGATTCTGATTTGGCACTTCTACTTTGTGATCTTCGACCCCGACGTTTACCCCCTCAAGTGGACCGTGCTCACCGGCCGCGCGCCCGAGCACGAGGTGCGAGAAGAAGAGGAAGAAGCCCCGCCACCGGCTCCCGAAGAAACGAAGCTTTCCGGAGGCAATTCCGGCGAGGTCGTCGTTTCATCCGCCGGGCCGTCCTCCGCACCCAGCGCCAAGGCAAAAGACGCCCGCCCCTCACCACCGCGCATCAAGCCGACGTAGCGCGGATCCCCGCCTCCTGGGGTCCGCGGCTCTTACCTCGCAGAAACCGCAAACGCGAATTACGGATGCGTGCTCTCGGGATCGGGAGCGCGAGTCGTGGTAAGAACTGCCCCGATGCCTCGGGGCCCTGGAGTTTCTACATTTCTGACCAGGATTCTCCCTTTCAGACCTTCCGAGGACGGCAGCCCAGACCACACGTCCGGTATGGCCGTTTTGACCATGTCGAGAGGAGCGCAGATCCGGACCTCCCAGAAGCCCGTTTGAACGAAGCCGCTGGGCGGCGGACGCTTCGCGTGGTCGCAATGAATGGGCACCCGATACCTGCGGCTCCAAACACGTCCAACAACTGGACTCTTGCAGTACCGCCTATCTTGCCGTACGATCAGAAGTTGTGAACGGAAAACGTACTGAGAAATCGACCAATCTCGACCACCCTCTTACGTCTACAACCATCTTTTTTTCAATAGGTTACACGCAGAAGCCGATTCAATACCCATAGACCAAAGCGTGAGTGACGCGGCTTCCTTCAAACGGCTGTATCAAAAGCACGCCGCGGCCACGATCGCGCGGCCTCACCTCTTTTTGTCGGCGCGCTTCCGATACAGCACTAACGTTTCGGGGTAGTTTCCGCGTGGCCGACGATACGCTCAGAACCGCCGGGCGACACATCCGGCATCATACGGCCATGTGAAGGGGCGGCTGCCCTGCGCCTATGCCAGGCCTAGGGCAGCATTCTCGGCGCGGGTAAGAATGGAACCCAAGAGTTCGGGCATTCTTGGAATGTTCCGTAGGTCCCGGTTCAATCCTCGCGCCAGATCGGAGGCGCCACGTCACGAAATCAACCGAGATTCCGACACATCATTACCAATTGCACCGGCAACCTGATTGAATGCGGCACCCGCTGCTCCTGCCAAAGGATTGCCAGCCATTCGCCTAGCCACCGCGTCGCTATTTCCCGAAACAACGACCTTTTCAGATCGGCGTTACGATGTTTGTCGTCGCGAACACGAAGTGAAAGGCCGCCCAAGAAAGCAAAATTCGCGTACCTGAGTGCTACTCGCTACAGGGCCATCTGGCAGAATGATTGCATGATAGAAATGGACTTTTTGCAGCGCAAGAATTGAGTCGTCGGTATCGTACTGCCGAAGCGGAGTGTTATTATTTTCGCAGGTCCGACCGAACGTGCGCTATGTAGGAGATCTCCCGACCGGGCGCCTTCAGTTCGGCCTCCAATAGTTCGATTTTTCTGGCTGAGATTGCAAAGGGCATTTTCGCAAGCTTGCCCCACTTTATTTTCACGAAATCCTCGGCCATCTGGGCCGCACCTGTAATCACCGTCTCAAGAACACCTCTCCTGACCTTCATCTCATGGACCTTCATATACGATTCATACTCGTGAAGTAGCCATTCGATCTCGTCAGCAAGTTCGCGCGGAGAGACATTCGCCTTAGTCATTCCGGCCATCCATCGCCGCAACGCCAGAAGTTTACCCTTCGCTACGGAATCGTCTCGAAACTCCAGAATACTCTCCAGCGGCGTAGTCTCGTCAGGCTCGGGCATAGCCTTTATTGTGACGTGGTGAACATCGCCGAGTGCCTTTCGCTCCTCTCCACACACCAGAAGGTGCGGCGATCGGACCCTGAGAGATATAGCATCCACGTCAGCCGAGCCACGGAGATTTTGGCATTCGCGCCGACAGAGAGCATCGCTCAGGGCGTCGAGCAATTGCGCGACGGTCATCGGTTTCGCGTCGGCGGGTGGATTGGTCCTGACATTGAGTGAAGCGCGACGAGGCCCGGGAACTAAAATGATCCGGCCATCCCTGTGGACAATTTTCTCTACGTTCACGTTCAATTTCGAATAGTTGTTGACCGGGAAGACAATTCCGCGATGCCTCAGCCAGTCAAGGTCAGCAGCTAATGATGGTTTCTCGCTCCGAAAGCTCCAGTCTTCCTTAAATAAATCGACGACAGCTATCTGATCAACGAGCAGCAGCCAACGCTTAAGTCGTCCTAGAGCTGGCGCATCGCTTACACCGATCAGCTTACTCATCCTGCAGTCCTTTTACGCGATTTCGCACAGCCTCCCGACGGGAAACGACGGCCCCCGTAATTCGGACCGGCACGGCACATCAACTCAGATATTTGACGAACAATTTGTAATAAATAGGGCCGTACTCGGCTGCGAAGTCTTCTAGGGCTGCCACATTGTGGAGATCGCGGCCTTCATACAAAAGCAATGGCGGCTTCTTTTGCCTCGGTCCTCTTCCGCGTCTCACCGTCGCTTTCAAGAGCCAATTATGGCTGCACTTGTTTCGCAAGGTGTTCAAGGCCATCAGTCTGTCCTTGGTCTTTACGGTAAGCAATCGAAGGGCCACGGCAAAATTGAGCTTCATATCGAAGCCGAGACTTCCCGCACCAAATAGCATTTTGCGTAGGGCCCGCGCTGATTGGCTACGCATCTTGCGGGTACGATCCTCCGGCTTCACCTTCAGAATGCAGCAAATGATTTGCCAGTTTAGAAGATCCTCAATCGCCGTATGCATCTGCAAAACCGCGGATCGAACCATGTCATCTCGCTTGCGTTCGAGCATCCCGGCATACAAAACTCGATCCTCGTGCTCATTACCTTTGTAGAAAAATTGATCGATCTTCGCGATCTCGCGTGTCAAACGACTGATTTTAGCTTCTACTGATCGCGGATTACTCAAATTCATAGCTGACCCATTGTCAATCGCTAAAATGGTTCAAAGTCCCATAAAGGGGGGTCCGGCTGGCTGATAAAGTTTAACGTAGGTGTGAAGGATAATATAGCCGCCAGTTCTCGTCGTAAGAAGGACATTTGAGACCATAGTCTAGGAAGAAGTCAAACTCAAGGCCAAAGTCTTTGAGCTTCCTGCAGTCACGCTCGGGACGCCCCGCGCGGTGCAGAAGAAATCCGATTGATTGATGATAGGGGTAGGCGTAATCGAGCTTCCGGAGTAGGTCAATCATGTAGTCAACATCGATCCTGGACACAGCTTCCTTATACACGGAGAACACTCGTTTTAGCCCCCCGGCATATGCCGGTCGAACCACAATGTCGATGAGCGTCCGCTCAAGGTCCGTAGTGTCGATAGCCTCACCCTGTGGTCCTTTTGAACGGACAACTCCAGCTTTGTCAGTGTCCTTCCCGCTAATGAGTACGAACCGCGAACCTCCGTATCGGAATATGTAATTGGATTGGCGCTGTGCGTTTTTGAAGGCGCGGTTTATACCTTCTTGCGTGATACCTCTGGGCGCCGGCTTGGACCCCTGCTCTTTATTCACATAAATTGTCGTTGCTGGTGCTTCGAGGCCGTACAACGTCAGCGCAGTTCTGTGACATAGGAATGAATCGCGCCGCAGCGATACAGCCAATTCATAGGGGGAGGGTTTCCCCCGCAGGTAGCGGGTAATTGGCGTGTACCGGGGAGATTTGAATTCTGCCTTGAGAAGTAGTCCTTCTTTGAGCAGAAATTCCATCGTTTGCTGAACGCTGAGATTAGACTCACCCCATTCGTGTCGGTGCTCACTAATTAGATTTGAGAGATCGCTCGGCCATAGAATCCCCGGCGCAATTTGTTGAAAGTAAGTGTGGATTTGACTCCTCGTGCTCGATTTCATGATTCCTCGCTTTTTGTTGAATCAAGTTCCGAGGTGAGGCAATGGGATGATTAGGTATACATACCTAATCATCCCGTTGCTCTCAGTAAGTGTACCGCGCACCCGTTCGCGCTGCAATTGGTCTGTTTGTTCGATCTCATGGTTTCGCCTCTAGCTAGGTTATCAGGTATATATACCTGATAACCTCGTTAGATGACATCCATTTCATGCACATTCATGCATGGAAGAGACCGAAAGAAATACTTAGGTATATATACCTAAGTATCTCTTTCCTGGAGCAACGAATCCCAACGAATAACGGGACTTCCGTTCACGCCCAGGTGTAGGCTGGAGGAATACTTGATAGGTAGCTTATTTCAAAGGAATTAGTGTCATCACGTGCTTGTATGCATGAGAGAAAAGCTATATAGTATTTCTCTCACGGAACAAGATGAATTCTATAGCAGCGACCATTCTAAAACGAATTCGAGTACACGGGCGTGGGTGGGTTTTCACGCCGAGGGATTTCCTCGACCTGGGCACGAGGCATCCCATTGATCTAGCTTTGTCACGCTTCACGCGCGACAAGACCATTCGCCGATTGACCCAAGGCGTCTACGATTATCCACGGATTCACAAGAAACTTGGCATTCTTGCCCCCAACCCTGATGATGTTGCTACGGTCCTCGCGGCAAAGGCCGGAAGCCGAGTGCAAGTATCGGGGGCGCGCGCGGCAAACTTGCTTGGCCTCACAGATCAAGTTCCGGCCCAACTCGTGTATCTCACCGACGGCCCCCCTCACCGTGTCAAGATAGGCGCTCAAATCATTCGATTGAAACCTGCGAGCCCGTCGAAGTTCCCCGGAGCGGGTACAAAGGCAGGATTGGCCATACAGGCGATACGCGCCGTCGGGCCCAACGCAGGTAAGGAGTTCGTAGTTCGTCAGTTGTCCCGTGCCTTGAGCGCTGATGACCGAGCACAACTCGCGAAATTAATCAAATATGCTCCCGGCTGGAGTCATGAAATCATACGACAACTGAAAGGGGCATAGATGGATACATGGGCCAAAGCGACGACGGAAGATCGAGAAGCGCTATTTAACCAGACGGCCACCGCCAAGGGCATATCGCCAGAGATCGTCGAGAAGGATTTCTGGGTCTGCTGGACGTTGCATCAGGTCTTCCAGTTTCGTGATTTTCCCCGCCTCATCTTCAAGGGCGGCACATCGCTCTCAAAAGCGTTTGGCATTATCCAGCGATTTTCTGAGGACATCGATCTTGTCATCAACCGCCATCAACTCGGCTTCAACGATGAGAACGACCCCGCCAATCAGCAAGGCACGAAGCTGAGGGACAGAACGATCGAAAGACTGAAGAGTTCGTGCCGCGGTGTCATTGCCGGCGACTTCATGCCGAGGCTCGCAGAGCGAATTCGCTCGACCCTGGGCGGCCACGGGTGGAGTCTCGAAATCGATCCCCACGCTCCAGATGGCGACACGGTTGAGTTCAAGTATCCGGCAGGCATTCCCGGCGCGCTCGCCAGTGGATATATCCGGCGGGCAGTGCGCCTTGAATTGGGGTGCCGTGGCGACCAGATCCCCAGCGAGGAAGCAACCCTGACGCCCTACGCCGCGGAAGCATTTCCTGACCAATTCCAAGTGCGTGGCGTCAAGGTAAACGCCATCGGACCCGAGCGGACATTCTGGGAAAAGGCCACCATCCTGCATCGCGAGTACTATCGCGCCGAAGCGGGGAAGCCCGTTACGGAACGGGTATTTCGCCACTACCATGACGTTGTAGTCATTTCAAAACATCCCCGCAGCCTTCGCGCGCTGGAGGATCTCAATCTGCTGGCGCAAGTCGTGGAACATAAGCAACACTTTTTCCGCGAGGGCGGTGCTCGATATGAACTCGCTAAGAAGGGAACTCTCCGCCTTGCGCCCAGCCCCCAGCTTGAAGCGGCCCTCCGCAGGGACTACGAGAAAATGCGAGAAATGTATTTTGGCCGGGAACCCGACTTCAACGCCGTGATGACCGACATCCGCGAGCTTGAGAAAGCGTTTAACGCGCGAGAATAGCTTGGGCGTGGCGGCAAAACTCGGATGTGGTTTGGGTGCCACCTCCACGGGAAAAAACTTGGATGACGGGGTGCTCGGAAGGTATTCCGGTGCAGAACTCCCCTTCGGAGAACTAACCGCACCGGCTTGCGGTCATTTGGCAGTATTGTCGCCCTAACCACCGAAAGTCGAGCGACCGCATCGATAGACGTCTCCAGACCAGGTTGGAACAGTTCGGAAGGGATGGCGTGGGAAGTGGGCTTTCCACCCCCGAAGGACGGAGTCGGCACCTCGCCGGGCCGGTTTGCGGCTCCGAAAATGTGGAAACTCCAGTGCCCCGATGCATCGAAGCGCTACGATTGCTCATACGTGCATACACAATGTCCTTCGCAGAAAAATGCGAACGGAGGTAGAATTAAATTGGTCGCAGCCTTAAAGGAGCCGCCTCATGAGCGAAATTGAGCACCTGGAGCAGAGAATCGAGAACCTGTCGCCGCAAGATTTGGCGAAGTTTCGGGCTTGGTTTGTGGAGTTCGACGCGCGCGTCTGGGACGCTCAAATCGAGGCGGACGCCAAGGCGGGCAAGCTGGATGGCCTCATCACCGAAGCGCTTGCCGACTACAAGGCCGGGAAGGCTCGCGAGCTCTGACTCAGGCTCGGCGATCGGAGCAATTGAACCCATCGAAGACAAAATGAGGTGGAGACGATGAGGACAAGGGTGCTGTGTCTGGTGGCGACTCTCGCGCTGAGCGCTTCGCTGTGGGCCCAAGAGACGAAATTGGAGGACATGCACGACAAAACCGTTCTGCTCTTCACGCCGCATCCCGATGACGACGTTTTCGGCGCGGGCGGAACCATTGCTCTGCTCAATCGGAATCACAATCGCATCTACATGGTGATCTACACCAACGACGATAAAGGGTCGTACGATCCCGAAATGTCTTCGCAGCGCCTGGCGCGCATCCGCAAGCAGGAGCAGGAAGTGTCGGAGGGCATGCTGGGCACGCCCAAGGAGAACATCTCGTGGATGGGATACGACGACGGCATGCTGGAGTACGCGCCACAGCCGAAGTTGGTGGAAGAGGCCACCGCCATCATCCGCCGCATCCGTCCTGACGTGCTGCTGAGCGTCGATCCCGGTGAGTGGTACGAGCGCTGGCACAAGACCGACCATCGCATGGCGGCGTTCAATACCATCGACGCCGTGCGCGCCGCCGAATTCTGGCTCTACTTCCCCAACCAGAAGCTCCAACTCGGCCTCCAACCTTACACGGTGCCGGTGATGTATTTCTATTATCCCTCGGCGCAGGAGGCCAACACCTTCGTGAATATCGACAGCGTCGTGGACCTCAAGGTGGATGCCGCGCTCCTGCAAGTGAGCCAGTTCGAACCCGCCATTACCAAGTACCGGCCGGATTGGGACCCCGCGGACCGCGAGAAAGCCCGCGCGGGGTTGAAGAAACATCAGACGATGAAGGACGGCCACTACGTCGAACCCTTCCGCCGGGCCACGGGGTTCAACCAGAAGTGAGGAAAGGTCTTCGCTACCGGCTTGCCAAAATACCCCTGTGTGACTACAATGTAAGCACGAGGTTATGGACGGTCATGAAGGTTGAGCTTATCCGCGTTGGCAATTCGCGAGGTATCCGAATCCCCAAGCCCCTCATCGAGCAGTGCGGCTTCCAGGACACCGTGGAACTTCAGATTGAAAACCATCGTCTCGTGATCGCCCCGGCACGTCAGCCGCGCGCGGGCTGGGAGGACGCATTCCGCGCCGCCGGCTCTTCCGCCCACGATGAACTGTTGCTCGACACTCCCTCCAGTCAGTTCGATCGGGAGGAGTGGCGGTGGTAAGCGACTCCCCGCGCTTGGACGAGGTCTGGCTGGTGTCTCTGGATCCGACGCAAGGGGCGGAAATCCGGAAAACCCGACCTTGCCTGGTTGTCTCCCCTGACGAGAGCAACCGCCACCTGCGGACCGTCATTATTGCCCCCATGACCACCGTGGAGAGGCCTTATCCCACGCGCGTGGCTCTCACCTTCCAGGGCAAGCACGGGCAGGTGGCGCTTGACCAACTTCGCGCCATCGACCGGCAACGCCTGATCCGGAAATTGGGCCGGATTTCCCCCAAGACAGCAGCCGCGGTCTCCACCGTGCTGGTTGAGATGTTCACCCGGCAAACCAAATCGTAGCACGGCCATCCTGGCCGTGCCGGTCACGGGCGGGACGCCCGTGCCACCCCGTAGGGGCGCCCCTCGTTGGCGCCCTGAAGTCGGCCATGCCGACGGGGAGGGCAGGCACGAGGCCAGGCCCCACACCTACCTTCACCGCAGAGACGCCGAGGCGCGGAGAAGAACTTCACATTTCACAATTCAGAATTCATAATTCCTCTCCGCCTCCGCGCCTCAGCGTTGAGAAGGAAGGATTACTTCGCAGCGCTACTTGTAGGCAAAGATCGCGGCGTAGAGGATGAGCAGGATCATGACCAGGCCGATGGTCAAGGCGGTGAAGCCGAAGCGCCGCCAGAACGTCACCACCACCGGGGGTGGAGCGGGTATCAGATGTTTTTCCAGTTCACCTTGCTCCACCAGTTGCTGGTATTCGCGCGGCCGGTCGAGCTTAAACTTCTCCAGCGGCTCTCCGCCGGTAAACACCACCGTGTCGATGGGAAATCGCTCCGGCCGGAAGTGCGTGTTGAAGAAGTGCACGGTGAAGATGAATCCCACGGCCAGCAGCGCCTCATCACTGTGGATGATGGTGGCCACATTGATCAACGACCCGGGCAGCAGTCGCGTGAAGAATTCCGGGAACCAGAGGAACAGCCCGGTGCTGCCAATAATCGCCACGCCCCAAAACACCGCGAAATAATCAAACTTCTCCCAATAAGTCCAGCGGCCGTATTGGGGGCGCGGTCCTTTGCCCACAAACCACTTGAGCGAAGCGATGAACTCCCGCGCGTCGGTGCGGTTGAACACCATGCTCCCCGGACCGAGGATGAACTGCCGCCAGGTTTTGCCGCTGGCGCGGTGCTGGCGGAACAAGTCCCAGAGGTGCAAGCCGAAATAGGTAAAGGTCAGCAGGGCGCAGAAGCGGTGGATGAGCCCGGCGCCCTCGAAGCCTCCCAGCAGGTGCGAGAGCACTTGCGCCCAGCGCGTGTAGGAGAACTTCAGCATCATGCCGGTGGTCGCCAAGCCCAGAAAACTGGTGATGACCATGAGGTGCAAATTGCGGTCAAACGGCCGGAAGCGGCGCACGTAGTCGGCACCCTGCAATTTGCCGCCCGCCTTCAACTCCCGGCTGTATTGGAGCGAGCGCGGCAACCAGGCCGCCGTATGCAGTCCGGCCACCACCAGCGTGCCCATCAACAGCGAGGTCATTCCCCAGAAAGTGAGGAACAGGAAGGGATACTTCTCCGGATCGTGGTGGGTGGCGTGGGTCAGATATCCCGCAAAGCGGCGGTTGGAGCCGGGATGGCACTGGGCGCAAGTCTTCACCACGTTGGCGCGACTCAGCCGCGAGGCCGGATCGGTTACGGAGCGGACATCATGAGCGCCGTGGCAGTCGTAGCACTTGGCCGTTTTCACGTAACCCAGCTTGGAGACCTTCCCGTGGTAAGTGTCGAAATAAGTTTTGGTGATGGCCTCGTGGCACCGGCCGCACTGGTCCATGATGTGGAGGCGGAAGTCGGAGAGGTCGGTGCGCCGGATGGTGTGCGCGGAGTGGCAATCGCTGCACACGGGCAGTTGCTTGGAGGTGTGGTTCACCTGGGGGGAGTGAATGCTGGTGATGAAAGACTCGTAGATGCCGTGATGGCACCGCCCGCAGGTGAGCGCCACGTTGCGGGGGTTGACGCTGGAACGCAGGTCGCTGGCGGGGAGCTCGCGGTGAGGCGTGTGGCAGTCGGCGCAATTGGCCGTTACCGTCAGCCCACTCTTCAGCAGCCCCTGGCCGTGGATGCTCTCATTGTAATTTTCCACGATATTGGTCTGCGTGCCTTTATAACGGAGCGCCGCCCGCTGCCCCGTGCGGTGGCAATTGCCGCACAGGGTGGGAACGTTGCGGGAAAATGTGGGCGACTGCGTATCGTTCTTGCTGAGGATTCCGTGTTTGCCGTGACAGTCCGTGCAGGCGGGCGCGTCCGGGCTGCCTTGGGCCAGCAACTGGCCATGAATGCTCTGCTGGAAGTCTTCGGCAGCGTTGGCGTGACAAACCGAACAATCGACCTTGGCGGTGATGGTGGCACAAGGCCGCGCCAGCGACGGGTCGCCGCCCGTATGGCATTGCCCGCAGGCGATCCGCGCGTGCCGCGACCCGGCGAGTTCCTTATCGTTCACGAACATGGAGCGCCCGCCGCTGGCGGTTTTCAATTCCGGATTGCCATGGCAGCGCTGGCAGTCCTGATCCGCCATTCCCTGGGCGTAGTAGACACGCCGGATCTTGTGGGGCTCGTGGCAGTCCACGCAGGCGGGGATGAGGCCCGGGTGCTTCTCCCACAACTCGCCGCGAATGACTTTGCGGTGCACGGTCTCAATCAGCGCATGGCACTTCGTGCAGGTGTGGGCGATGTTCTGTTTGGAAATCGAAGAACGGGCGTCGGTGTGCGGCAAAACGAAATGCGCCGTGTGGCAGCTTGTGCAAACCGCCGTGACCACCAGACCCCGTTTGAACAAGCCTTCACCATGGATGCTCTCGGTGTAGTTCTCCAGGATCTGGTCCTGCGGGATGTTGTGAGAAACCGAGACGGGCGAGCCTTCGTGGTGACAGCGGCCACACAAAAGGGGAATCTGGGTGGTCGTGGTGGGAGAGCCGGGCTCCGAAGGCCGCAGAATGTTGTGCGTGCCGTGACAGTCCTCGCAATGAGGGGCCAGCGGGTCACCGCGCTTGGCCGCTCTCCCGTGCAGGCTTTCCGTATACTGCTGTTTTTCATCCGCGTGGCACGTGCCGCAGTCGACCGCGGCGAGCTTGGCAGGGTGGGGAAATTCCTTTCTGCCCTCCAGATCGCTGTGACAATTGGTGCACTCCAAGGTGGCGTGGGGAGAGGCGCGCAGAGCAGCCTCGTTGAAGGGAGGTGGGACCCCCGGCTCGCGCTTGCCCGTGCGCCGACCGGTATCGTGGCAGTCCAAGCAAGGCGTGCTTCCCGGCAGAGGCTTGGGTTGTTGCGCGTAGGAGGGCAGGGATAGGAGAAAAGCAACCACGCTCACGACGCTGAAAGTAACCAAAAGATGCTTTCGCCCGCCCAAAGTCATACTTTTTGTCCGAAATACTCCACACTTACTGTGGAATTGCACAGCAAATCATCAGAGCAGCAATTCGGTTACCAAGCGGGATTTGCAAAGTGGGCCGAGGTTTAGAGGCGGCGGAATCTATCCCCATCTTTTCGGGACGCCATGGGGAGAGGCCAACTCGCCGCTACGACTTGGTGAAAAACGTAGGCTAACGAGGAAGGGCGTGGGCAAGAACGCTGCTCAACGTGGAAGGGCACCAATACGCTTCGATGTACTCGATCACCAGTTCCGTGCCCTGCTCATGAGAAACATAGGGGCGCTTGTGGGAATTGTACATGGAATCGGTAAGGTCCCGGACCAGAACACAACGAATTCCCCATTTGGTCATCTGTTTGATAGCAAAGGGTCGATTCAGAATGCACTCGTTGACGTGAACTCCCATGATCAGGAGGTTCTTGATTCCGCGCTGGACGAGGAAACTGTATATTTCTTTACCGTCCGCCGAGATGACGTCATCCCCGGTGATGCTGAGGGCAGAGTTCTCGCGCGACCACGCCTTATAAAACTTCTCGCCCGTATCGCACCCACCACCCGAATCGTCGACGGGCATCGGCGGGCTCGGCAGGTCCAAATCCGGCGGCGGCGCCGTGACGGGAACTCCCAGGATGCGAATCCTCTGCGGGTACTGGCTGTAAAAGTCCATCGTTTCGGAGGGAGCGTGAATAATCTGGATGCCGCTGGCTCGAGCCTTGTCGATAATGGGGGCCATTTTGGCGGCCAGCTCGCCCACCCGGGCGGTTGCTCCGGAGCACCAATGCTTGTCCCACATGTCGCAAATCACGATGGCCGTGGAATTGATGGGGAAGCGCTCCTTAAAGTCAAACTCGCGCCAGACTCCGTTCCCCTTAAAGGGCTCCACACGCGAGCGCAGTTTTAGAGTGATGGTTTTCTGCGCAAACTTGTCCTGGGCCCCTCGCACGAGAGGTGCGCCCCAACCCTCCAGCACCAGGATCAAGACCCCAACCATGAAAGCGGATTTTGCCGAAGGCTTGCGCACTAAGGTTCCTCCTCCCTCGGGGCAAACCAGCAGCGCCCGCAAGTGCCAGCTTATTTCAAAGCCCACAAAATGCAACGGAATACTGTTCGCCCACGGGGATGAAGCCGGAAGGTGCGAGTTGGCAATCGTGCTTCCCTGTGCTAGATTATTGAGGGTCAGTTTAACCCATGCTCAATCTGCGTTGTGTTTCGAAAAGGAACGCAACCGTGACCCACAGGTGGATGCCGGGCCTTCGGCCGGAAACCATCCCTCGCGCGCAGATTGACCGCCATGTCAGACCCCAAGGTTTAGAGGTGTGTGAATGTCAAGTCCCTGCCCCCGTTGCGGCACTGTAAAAACTGAATCTGTGCGGCACGGATTCATTCACAACACGCTTTGGAGATGGGGCTACCACTTGCGCCGGTGTTCGTTCTGCAATCGCTGGCGGCTTTTCAAGCGGATGGACCGCAACCGGCCCCACCCGGATGATATGACCGTGGAAGAACTTCAGGAAAGGTTCCAGCGAAAGATCGCGGAAGCTTCAAGGGGTACGCACGAAGCTTCAGAACCCCCCGGGGGGAATATGGACTCTGGTTCATCGCAGGAATCCCGCGGATTGGAGACTCAGCCCAGTCGATCATCGGTCAGTGTGGCGGAAGCGGCTGACGAGGACGAAGACTACCGCTTGTGCCCAAAATGCCGGGGCGCAGTTTATCGCCGGTCCCGCCGCCGATGGTATGAACGGATGATGAAACGCCCAAAGATGGCGCGCTGTATGAAGTGCGACCACCGCTTCCCCTACCCTCATTAGGCCGAGCGGCGGGGCTGGAAATCATAAACGCAACGGTCGAAGCTTACCCACTCCTAGGCAAAACCACGCAAATCGTGATACATCTTCCCCGATGAACTCCACCCCCCTAACGCGGCGCATTGCCCAGGCCTCCGGCATTGTGATGGCGAGCGTATTGGTCAGCCGCGTTCTGGGTTTCCTCCGCGATTGGACGGTCGCCCACCAGGTCGGCTCAAACGCCATCACCGATGCCTATTACGCCGCCTTCACCCTGCCGGACTTCCTGAATTATCTGGTGGCGGGAGCATCCCTGAGCCTCACCTTTATTCCCGTCTTCACCAAGTTCGTGGCGGAGAAGCGCGAGGACGAAGGATGGCACGTCTTCTCCACCGTGGTGACTTCCATGGGAGTGTTGTTGACCGCCCTCATCATCGTGGGAGAAATCTACGCCCCGCACGTGGTTGATCTGATCGCTCCCGGCTTCCAGCCCGCGGAAAAAGCCCGCGTCATTTTCCTGACGCGCTTGATGATGCCCGCGCAAATCTGCTTCTATCAGGGCAGCATCCTGAGCGCTGTGCAGTATGCCAAGGGACAGTTTGTGGTGCCCTCCCTGGCCCCCGTGGTTTACAACCTGGGGATTATCTTGGGCGGCGTGCTGCTTTCTCCGTACATGGGGATTACCGGATTCGCCGTCGGCGTTTTGGCCGGAGCCGTGGCCGGAAACCTCCTGCTTCAGATTTATGGCGCCCGGCGCGCCGGCGCCCGTTTCTCACCCAACCTGGACCTTCGTCACCCGGGGTTTTGGATGTTCATCAAGCTCACCATCCCCATCATGCTGGCGCTCTCGCTGGTGTTCACGGACGACTGGATCATGCGCTGGTTCGGCTCCTATCTCGTCCCTGGTTCGATCTCCTGGCTGAATTATGCCAAAACCTTGATGCGGGTTCCCCTCGGGGTGGTCGGACAGGCGGTGGGCGTCGCGTCCTTTCCTTTCCTGGCCCAGCTTTACTCGGAAGGCAAGCTGGAAGAATTGAACCGCACCCTCAACGCCACGATGAAGGGTCTGATCCTGCTGCTCATGCCCATCTCCGCGCTCACCGTTGCCCAGGCGACGCCGCTGGTTTACCTCGTATATTCCTACACGCGCCTGCGGGCCTCCGATCTTCATGCCACTGCCGCCGCCCTGGCCGTCTTTTCCCTGGGCATGTTTGCCTGGGGCGCGCAAAACATCCTGGCGCGTGGCTTTTACGCGGCGCGCGACACGCTGACCCCCGCCATCGTCGGAACGGCGCTTACCTTCCTGAATCTGCCGCTCTATTGGCTGCTGGTCCGGCACTATCAGCATCTGGGATTAGCCGCAGCGAGTTCCGCCGGAATCATCGCGTACACGCTGCTTCTCTTTGTCCTGCTGAACCGCCGCACGAAGAATCCCGAGTCGGCCGCGATGGTCTGGTTTTTCCTCAAGATCACTGCCGCGTCGGCAATTGCCGCGGGAGTGTGCTTCAAGCTGACCCAAGTGCTGCATGCGCGCATTGGTTGGCAAACCACTCTGCACGCGCTGGCCGTGCTGGTGATCGTGAGTTCGGTGGGATTGGTCATTACCGGAGTGCTGGCCAAGCTTTTCCGCGTGCGCGAACTCGACTCCTACCTGGTCAAGCTGCGTCTGTGACCTACTTTCCTACGCAAAAGGTTTTGAAGATGATGTCGAGGACGTCGTCAGCGTAGGTGGCGCCGGTAATGAGGTCGAGGGGACGCAGCGCGTCGTAGAGGTCCAGCAGGAGCATTTCGTGGTGCGTGTGCTGCTCGGCGGCTTGGCGGGCCTTGGCCAGACCCGCCAGCGAATTCTTGATGAGCTGCTGGTGGCGCAGGTTGGTAATGAATTCGCCTTCCGGCCCAATGTCGCGCGCCGGGGCCGCCAGGGCGAGAATCTTCTCCTTGAGTTCGTGAATTCCCTCCCCGGTCAGCGCCGAGGTGTGGACAAGTAGGGTGCCGCTGTCCGGTGCCTGTCCCGACAGGGTCGGGAGGGCGGCACTTGCAGGGCCGGTCGGTGCCGGGTGGGGGGGTGCCGGGATTGACGGTGCCGGGCTAAAGCCCGGCGCTACGCCCAATTTCGACGGCAGGTCGGACTTGTTCAGGGCAATCAACAGGGAACCCAGGGGGCGCAACTTCTCGAGCAAGAGGGCATCCTCGCCGGTCCACGGTTCGGAGGCGTCCACCACCATAAGGCGCAAATCCGAATCGGCGATGGCGGTGAAGGTGCGCTCCACGCCGATTTTCTCAACCTCGTCGAGGGCCGCGCGGACGCCCGCCGTGTCCACAAAGCGCAGAGGGATGCCGCCCAAGTTGGCCGTCTCCGCCACCAGGTCGCGGGTGGTGCCGGGGATGGGGGTCACGATGGCGCGCTCTTCATTCAGCAGGCGATTAAACAGGCTCGACTTGCCGACGTTGGGCCGCCCCACAATAGCCAGCGTCAGCCCTTCGCGCACGATGCGTCCGTACTCGTAACCTTCCACCAGCTTTTCGAGGTCCGTGTTGATGCGGTCGAGGCGAGTGAGAAGTTCCGGCCACTCGATCACCGCCACGTCGTCTTCGGCGAAGTCGATGCCCGCTTCCAGGCGCGCGATGAGCTCCAGCAGTACCTGCTTGTGCGGTTTCAGACGCGTGGAGACGGAGCCCTTAAGTTGTTGCGCGGCCAGGCGGGCCTGGTAAAGCGTCTGCGACTCGATCAGGTCGCGCACCGCCTCCGCCTGGGTCAGGTCAATGCGCCCGTTCAGGAAGGCGCGCATCGTGAACTCACCCGGTTCCGCGGCGCACGCCCCCTGCGCAAGACAGCACTCCACGAGATAGCGCAGGATCACCGGGGCGCCGTGGCAGGAAATTTCCACCACGTCTTCCGCCGTGTAGGAATGCGGCGCGCGAAAGCAGGTCACCACCACCTGATCGAGCACCCGGCCCGATTCCATGTGCGCAAAGGCGCCGAGCGTTGAGTGTTGAGTTTCCAGCGGCAGCTTGGGTAGTTTGACGAGGCGGGTGGCGATCTCGATGGCGCGGTCGCCGGAGAGCCGCACCACTCCCAACCCGCCTCGGCCCGGAGGAGAGGAGATGGCAACTATCGTGTCTTGGAAGGATCGGCTCATTGAGTCATTGAGTCATTGAAAACCTGTCCGTGGTCAGTTGTCCGTCGTCAGTGGTTTCATTCTTTCGATCTCCGCGTATCACATGCAACGGACTACGGACAAAGGACAGGTTTTCAATGATTCAATGATTCGATGGCCAAATGACCCGATTACCGGCTCACTTGGCTGGGAAGATCACCACTTTCCGTTCGGGTCCCATTCCTTCACTCTGGGTCCGGACGTCGGGGCGGTCTCGCAAGGCCAGGTGGATGATGCGCCGCTCGCGGGGGTTCATGGGGTTGAGCGTAAAAGGATCGCCCGTATCGATCACTCGATCCGCCGCCACATGCGCCATCAGGCGCAACTCCTCCAGGCGCGTGCGCCGCCAGTCATCGCAATCGAAGGCGATTCTCCGGCATTGATCGTCATCCAGCCGGATGGCCTTCAGCACCACGTATTCGAGGGCGTGCAGGAGCGTGGCATTCTTTTCCAGCAGCAGATCGGCGTCCGCCCCGGAAAAATCCACGACGTATTCCGGTGCCTCGGGATCGTCCGCCTGGGCAGCAGCCTTCTGAACGGAAAAAGTCAGCTTAAAGGGGCTGTGCTTAATGAACGTGTGGAGAAAGGATTCCATCGCGCCTAAGTACTTTTCGAGATCCGTAGCGCCGGGCTTTAGCCCGGCATTGACGTTGTGCTCGATCCCGGCACTGGCGTTGTGCTCGAGCCCGGCATCGGAGGTACGCTCATCAGGAGGGTTGTTGGTGTCCATATTTCACCCCTTCGCCTCAATGGCCTTGCGCGCCACGGGAAGAGGGGCTGGCGGCGGCATACGTCGGTTAATGAAAATCTGCTGCACCAGTTGCACCACGCTGCTGGTCAGCCAGTAGAGGACCATGCCGCTGGCAAAGCGGTAGAACATGAATCCCATCATGATGGGCATGAACATCATCATGCGCTGCTGGGAGGGGTCGGCGGTGGCCATGGGCGTCATGCGCTGCGCGAAATACGAAGCGACGGTCATCAGAATTACCAGGACCGGAATGGAAAATCCCATCACATTGAGCCGGTCCGGCGCGGAGAGGTCCTTCACCCACCAGATCCAGGGCGCGTGGCGAAGTTCGATGGAAAGGTCGAGCACGCGATAGAAGGCGTAGAGAAAAGGCATCTGCAGGAGCATGGGCAGGCAGCCGCCCAGGGGATTGATGCCGTGCTCGCTGTAAACCTTCATCACTTCTTCGTTCATCTTCTGCTTGCGCGGATCGTTGAACTTGTAGTTCTTGTATTTGTCCTGAATGCCCTTGATGATCGGCGCGACTTTCTGCATCTCCTGCGCGGAACGAAGACTCTTGAGCCTTAGCGGGAACATCGTCATATTGATGATGAGCGTCAACAGGACAATGGCCCAGCCGTAGTTGTGGACCCAATGGTCGTAGATATATCGCATGCAGATGAACAGGGGCTTGGCCACGATGCTGAACCAGCCAAAGTCGACCAGGGAATCCAGCGGCGGGTTCATGGCGCGCAAGACGTCCAGGTCCTTGGGCGCAACGAACAGACGAAAGTCCAGGGGCTTGGCGCTTAGGCTCCCGAGTCTCACATCCAAGGGCTTGGGCTTGTCCTTTTCTTCACCCTGCCAATCCGGCGGGGTCCAAACTTCCCGCGTGATTCGCGCCTTGGCGTCGGGAAAATCGGGAAGGAAGATGCCTGCGAAGTATCGATCCTCGATTCCGGCTAAGACCAGAGGGCCGGAAACATCCTGCTCTAATGCGTTGCCTCCGCCGCTCCCTCCGGAAAAGAAGCGGCTAAAGAACGAGGGGGTCAGAGTCACCTCGCGGACCTTGGACTCCTCCACCGTTTCGTAGGCGGCTCGTTCCACGAGGGATGCCGTAGCGGGCGGCAGCGTCTGGTCGCCGAATCCGCCCGGCCACGCCACCTCCACGGGCAGATAACGCTGACCATCGAAAACGCTGACGTGGACCTTGACGGAGTACCAGCGGTCAGCAAACGAAAACTGCTTCTTCACCTCTATTTTGCCGTCGCTGTAGGTGAACGTGACGTTGACGGGCGGGGAAAACGTGTTCCCCGATAATTCCGCAGGCGCCTGCCCCTTGAGGACAACCTCCCCGGAAAAAGCCTTGGCCACGTAAATCGCCTGGTTGAGTTGTGAATTGAGCGTGGCGTCCGCCAAGGTGACGCTCAAGGGGAAGCCCAGGGTCTCGCAGGCGTGGCTATCAATCGTGTCAATCTGCTCGCCCTTCGGATAATCCTTCAGCACCCAACTCCGAACGACGGCGCCCACGGTGGAGAAGGTCACGCGGTAAAGCTTGTTTTCCACCACAATTTCTTCGGGCTTGGCGCCTTTCGAGACCGGCAGCGCCACGGGAGCAGGCGGAGGGGCGGACGCGGCGGTGGTCGTTGCTTTGGGCGCTCCGGGTTGGGCGGGTTGGGCGGGTTGCGCGGTGGCCGATGTCGCCGCAGGCTTGTTCGGCTCCGGAGGCGGCTCCTTGACGAAGTAGACGCGATACAGGATCAGCATCACGATGGAGAGCGCGAAGGCCAGCATCACGCGTTTTTCTTGGTCAAGGTTCACAGTATATTCCAGGTTCTAAGTGTTGATGAAATTATGAATTATGAATTATGAATTATGAAACGAACAACATGCCTCCGCCCTGACCGATTCAAGTCTAGCCGTCACGAATTCGTAATTCAGAATTCATAATTCAGAATTCTTCTCCGGCACCGGGTCGTAACCGAAACTGCCCCACGGCCGGCAGCGAAGCAATCGCCCCAAAGCCAGGCGTCCGCCCTTCCCCACACCCCATTTTTCAACCGCCTCGAAGGCATAAGCTGAGCAGGAAGGGTAGTGCCGGCAGGCCGAGGGCAGCACGGGCGAAATACACGCCTGATAAAAGCGGATTAAAGCCAAAACCAGAAGCTTCACGATCCCACCCAAGGTTACCGATGACCGGTTACAGGGCAAAGGCCACTGCTTAGTGTATTCGTTTTCCCTGTCCACTGAAACCTGTAACCTGTTCCCTACGCGGGAGGTTGCTGGGGAAACAGCCGCAGCAATTCCCGTTGCAGCACGACGAAGGAGACTTTCCCCGCCGACTCGCGTGGATTCACCAGGATGTCCCAGCCGCCCGGAAGGTTCGTGCGATTCAGCCGGAACACTTCGCGCACGCGCCGGCGCAGACGATTGCGCCGCACCGCATTCCCCACCCGCACCGGCGTGGTGATCCCCAGGCGTGAATGAGGTAAGCCGTTGGGCCGGCAAAAGACCGTGCATAGTGACGCGCTGCGGCGCTGCCCTTCGTCGTAAACCCGCCGAAACTCGCTTCGGCGTAGCAGCCGAAAAGTCTTGGGGA